>Ga0187827_10002098_pt1 | contig 27722 bp, 34 predicted proteins | sample ETNtaG_39_FD_167969 | JGI IMG/M metagenome (GOLD analysis project Ga0187827, IMG submission 167969) | Marine microbial and viral communities from oxygen minimum zone, Eastern Pacific Ocean - ETNP2014_SV_150_PacBio MetaG (Illumina Assembly) | ecosystem: Environmental > Aquatic > Marine > Hypoxic...
TTTAGAGTAAGCTCTTAGGAGCGTAGCTCAATTGGTAGAGCGCCGGTCTCCAAAACCGGAGGTTGGGGGTTCGATTCCCTCCGCTCCTGCCAAAGAAGGTATGTAGAAAGATGTTTAATCCGTTAAGATTTATTCAAAGCGTGAAACAAGAAGCGTTTAAAGTAACTTGGCCAACCCGAAAAGATGTTCTAATAGGATCATTGATGGTTTTTGTTTTGGCTACGCTAGCTGCAATTTTTTTCTTACTTTTAGATCAAATTTACAAATTCTTGCTGGATATAATTTTAACTATTAATATTTAATATGAACAATTGGTATATAATCCAAACTTATTCAGGGTTTGAACAAAAAGTAGCTGAAACGCTAAAGGATATTGTTAAAAGTAAACAATTAAATGAAAAAATAGAAGAAGTTCTGGTGCCTTTACATGAAGTTACTGAAGTAAAAAGAGGGAAAAGAGTTCAAATAAAAAAAAAATATTTTCCAAGTTATGTTTTAGTAAAAATGGAAATGAACAAGGAATTTTATCATATGATAAACAATATCCAAAAAGTTACGGGTTTTTTGGGTACCAAAGGAAATCCAATTCCGGTTCCAGCAAAAGAAGTTGATAAAATCATGGGCCGTATTAAAGAAGGTACATTGGCACCTCAAACACTTGTCACTTTTGATATTGGTGAGCAAGTGAGAGTTTGTGAGGGTCCTTTTGCTTCTTTTAGTGGTTTGGTAGAAGAAATAGATGAAGATAAATCTAGACTTAAGGTATCGGTCTCGATCTTTGGAAGACCTACCCCGATTGATTTAGATTATAAACAGGTCGAAAAATTTTAATTATGGCTAAAGAAATTCTTGGATATATTAAATTGCAAATTAAAGGAGGACAAGCAAATCCTGCTCCTCCCGTAGGTCCAGCCTTAGGCCAAAGAGGTATAAATATTATGGATTTTTGTAAAACTTTTAACGAAAGAACAAAATCTTTAATGGGGAAACCAGTCCCAGTTGTTGTAACAGTTTATAAAGACAAGAAGTTTGATATAGCTATTAAGTCACCTCCAGCTTCACATTTTATAAAAGAAGCTGCAAAGTTGAAAAGTGGATCAAAGGAACCCGGAAGAGTTGTGGTTGGTTCAATTACAGTGAAACAAGCAGAAAAAATAGCTCAAGAAAAAATGAAAGACCTAAACGCTTTTGATTTAAAAGAGGCAACAAAAATTATTTGTGGCTCTGCAAGATCAATGGGTATAGAGGTAAAAGAATAATGAAAAAAAAGAGATCCAAAAGATTTAACAAACTATTAGAAAGCTCTAAAGATAAAAAAGGCGAAACAATAGAAGAAGCAATCAAAAAAGTTAAAAAAAACTGTACAGCAAAATTTGATGAATCCATAGATATTGCTGTTAATTTAAATTTAAAACAAAAAAAAGAAGAAGTCTCTTTAAGGACTTTAGTTAATTTACCTAATGGGAATGGTAAAAAAATTAAAGTTGCTGTACTTTGTGAAGATAATAAAATTGAAGAAGCTGTAGAATCGGGCGCTGATTTAACGGGTACGGATAAGATAATTAACGACATTACCGCAGGAAAAATTAAATTTGATAAGCTTGTTTCAACACCATCAATGATGTCTAAAATGGGAAAATTGGGTAAAATTTTGGGACCTAAAGGTTTAATGCCAAATCCAAAACTTGGAACGGTAACGAATAATATTAAATCTATTGTTAAATCATTAAAATCTGGACAAATAGAAATTAAAAATGACAAGGATGGTAATGTTGCTGCATCTATAGGTAAAAAAAGTTTTTCTGATATAAAAATTAAAGAAAATTATGATTCATTTTTGAAAACTGTAATAAAAGAAAAACCAAAAAGCATCAAAGGCAATTTTATTTTATCTGCATTCTTGACTTCTTCTATGGGAATTTCTTATAAGTTAAAGTTAGGCAAACAAACATCATGATGAATAAAGATAAAAAAAAAATTTATATAGAAGAAATGAAGAATTTCTTTAAAAACAACGCTTCCATATTTGTAACCCACTATCAAGGTCTCACGGTAAAACAAATTGACAAATTAAAAGCAGAAATGAGAAAACATGGAATTCTCTTTAAAATTACAAAAAATAGGATAACAAAACTAGCTTTAGAAGGTAGTAAATTTAAGAAACTGGAGAATTTATTTTCCGGACCTACGGCTGTAGCACTTTCACAAGATGCTATTATCTCTGCAAAAATACTAACTAGATTTGCAAAAGATAATTCAAATTTAAAGATTATTGGTGGAATCATGGAAAATGAGCCACTTTCAATTCAAGATGTGGAAAAAATAGCTACATTACCAACCTTAAATGAAGCAAGGGCTAAAATAGCACGTATTTTAACTACACCAGCACAAAAAATAATAAGTATTTTACTTGCACCTGGCTCAAAAATTGCTATTTTGGCGCACGCAAAAAGTAAAAAAGTATAAGGCGATATTTTCATGGCAGATTTAAACAAAATCATAGATGAATTATCAAAACTTACTGTTGTTGAGGCAGCTGAGCTTTCTAAGCAATTAGAAGAAAAATGGGGAGTGTCAGCAGCTACAGCGATTGCTGCAGCACCTACTGCTGGAGAAGCAGCTACAAAAGCTGAAGAAAAAACTAACTTTACAGTATTTCTTGCAGCTGCAGGAGACAAAAAAATTAATGTTATTAAAGAAGTTAGGGCATTTACAAATTTAGGATTGAAGGAAGCTAAAGATTTAGTCGATGGTGCACCAAAGGAAATAAAAAAAGAGGTACCAAAAAAAGAAGCTGAAGAAGTTAAGAAAAAACTTGAGGCAGCTGGGGCTAAAATAGAATTAAAATAATATTTGATTAAATTAATAATTTTAGTTTACACCTCAAGGTGTAAATTTTAGTATGCAATTATCTTTTACTGAAAAAAAAAACATCAGAAAAAGTTTTGGAAAATTAAGTGAGTCACTATCAATACCTGATTTGATTGAGGTCCAAAAGAGATCGTATAAGCATTTTTTGTCTTCAAAAAAAAATTCTGAAGTAGATAAACTTAAAGGATTGGAAAAAGTTTTTAAGAATATTTTTCCTATCGAAGAAATGTCAGATAAGGCAACTTTAGAATTTTTATCATTTCGTTTAGAAAAACCAAAATATGATGTCGAGGAATGTCGACAGAGAGATTTGACTTATGCTTCAGCTCTAAAACCAACTCTTCGCTTAGTTGTTTATGATATAGACCAAGAAAACAATACAAAACAAGTACTTTCAGCAAAAGAACAGGAAGTTTATATGGGAGAAATACCATTAATGACTCCAAGTGGAACTTTTGTGGTTAATGGAGTGGAGAGAGTTGTCGTTAATCAAATGCATAGAAGCCCGGGTGTTTTTTTTGATCATGACAAAGGAAAGACGCATGCCAGCGGTAAATTACTTTTTAATTGCAGAGTGATTCCTAATAGAGGATCTTGGTTAGATTTTGAATATGACGTTAAAGATATTTTATACTTTAGAATAGATAGAAAGAGAAAACTTCCTATTACAACTTTACTATATGCATTGGGATACAACAGAACTGAGATATTAGATTTGTTTTATGATTTTAAAACTTTTAAATATGACAAAAGATCTACCAAATGGAGAACCAAGTTTAATCCAAATGACTATAAACGTCCAATTAAATTAAAATATGACGTTATAAATTTTGATAATAAAAAAGTATTAAAGAAAGGATCTAAAATTAACTTTGTTATTGCCAATAAAATGTATGAAGAAGGTTTGAAAGATATTTTTGTTTCATCTGATTTTTTTTTGGGAACATATGTAAAAGAAAACTTACTTGATCCTTCAACCAATGAAGTATTTTTAAAATCTGGATCTCCTATTACACAAGAAAGTTTAGATAAAATAATAGAGTTAAATATTAACGTTCTTAAGATCGCTGACGTAGATCCCATAAATAAAGGACCTTACTTAATTGATACTTTAAACATTGATAAAAATAACTCTAAAGAAAGTGCGATTAGTGATATTTACAGAGTTTTAAGACCAGGCGAACCCCCGACCTTTGATGTGGCAAAAACGATATTTAATAATTTGTTTTTTACATCTGAACGTTATGATCTTTCAGATGTTGGAAGAGTGAAATTAAATAGCAAACTAAATCTTGGATGCAGTAATGAAATCTCGATATTAAGAAACGATGATATTATAGCAATCATAAAGCATATGCTTGAACTAAGAGATGGTAAAAGGGAAATTGATGACATAGATCATTTGGGAAATCGCAGAGTAAGGTCCGTGGGTGAATTAGTAGAAAATCAGTTCAGAATTGGTCTTTTGAGAATGGAGAGAGTTGTAAAAGAAAAAATGTCGACTTTAATAGAAATAGAAACTTCTATGCCACAAGATTTGATCAATCCTCGACCAATAACTGCATCAATGAAAGATTTTTTTGCAACATCTCAGTTATCTCAATTTATGGATCAAACAAATCCACTATCTGAAATAACACACAAGAGAAGAGTTTCAGCTCTAGGTCCAGGAGGTCTTACTAGGGAAAGAGCCGGATTTGAAGTTAGAGATGTTCACCCAACTCATTATGGAAGAATATGTCCTATAGAAACTCCTGAAGGTCCCAATATTGGACTGATAAATAGTTTAGCAACATATTCTAGAGTTAATAAATACGGTTTTATTGAAAGTCCTTACAGAAAAGTAATAGACGGTAAAGTTATTAATAATATAGAATATTTATCCGCATCAGCCGAAGCAAACTTTACAATAGCGACTGCAAATTCACTTATTGATAAAGAAGGTTACTTTATTGAGGAACTTGTATCGTGTAGGAAATCACTTAATTTTATACTTTCTAAACCTGAGATGATTGAATATGTAGACGTATCTCCAAAACAATTAGTTTCAGTAGCTGCTTCACTAATTCCTTTTTTGGAAAATGATGATGCAAACAGGGCTTTGATGGGATCAAATATGATGCGTCAAGCAGTTCCCTTGGTAAAACCCGAGTCACCATTAGTTGGAACAGGAATCGAACGAGATGTTGCCGTTGATTCAGGAGTAGCGATTATAGCTAAGAGAGATGGTGTGGTCGATAAAATTGATGGAAAAAGAATAGTTGTAAAAGCTGGAGAAACAGATTTATCAAAATCGGGAGTAGATATTTACAATTTACTTAAATTTCAAAAATCAAATCAAAATACATGTATCAATCAGAGACCTTTGGTAAAAATTGGTGATCTTATTAAAAAGGGAGATATTATAGCGGATGGTCCCGCAACCAAGCTAGGAGAGTTAGCGTTGGGAAGAAATGTTACGGTAGCTTTTATGCCTTGGCTTGGTTACAATTTTGAAGATTCTATTTTAATTTCTGAAAGATGTGTAACTGACGATGTTTTCACTTCAATTCATATTGAGGAATATGAATTGATGGCTAGAGATACAAAATTAGGAACTGAAGACATAACAAGAGATATACCTAATACAAGTGAAGAATTATTAAGAAATTTAGATGAATCAGGCGTAGTTTATATAGGAGCAGAAGTGAAAGCGGGAGATATACTTGTGGGTAAAGTTACGCCCAAAGGTGACACAATCTCTAATCCTGAAGAAAAATTATTAAGATCTATTTTTGGTGAAAAAGCTACCGATGTTAGAGATACTTCTCTAAAAATGCCACCTGGAAGCAATGGAATAGTTATTGATGTAAGGGTTTTTAATAGACATGGAATAGAAAAAGATGAACGATCTATGGCAATTGAAAGATCTGAAATAGAATCCGTTCAAGAAGACAAAGTTGTAGAGGAGGATATATTAGAGAGAAATATTAAAGTAAGAGCACAAGAAATAATAAACAATCAAAAATTAAATGATAATTTTATGAAGTTTAATTCTGGAGATGTAATCAACGAAGAAGTTCTTAATCAATTGAATTTAAGCGATTATTGGAAAATGGTTTTTAAATCAAAACAAGCAAATGATGATCTTGCAATTCTTAAAGAGCAATACCTAAAAGTTAAACAAGATATTAAAGAAAGATTTCAAGACAAGATAGAAAAAATTCAACAAGGTGACGAACTTTTACCCAATGTATTGAAAATGGTAAAAGTTTTTGTTGCAGTAAAGAGAAGCCTTAAACCTGGGGATAAAATGGCTGGAAGACATGGCAACAAAGGAGTAATAAGTAAAATTGTTCCTGCAGAGGATATGCCATATATGGAGAACGGCAAACCTGTTGATGTTGTTTTAAATCCCTTAGGTGTTCCAAGTAGAATGAACGTTGGGCAAATTTTGGAAACGCACCTTGGTTGGGCTTGTTCAGAATTGGGAGAAAAAATTAATAAACTTATAAAGCTAAATAAGAATATTGAAAAAAGAAATAATTCAATTCATGAAATTTTGAGAAAAATATATGGTAACAGAGTATACGATGAAAAAATCAAATCATTAAATAAAAAAGAATTTGAGGAGTTGACTAATAATCTGTCATTAGGAATACCAATTTCCACTCCTGTTTTTGATGGAGCATCTGTGGATGATGTTACTGACTTACTCAAATTGGCTTCATTACCTGATACTGGCCAAACTATTTTATGGGATGGAAGAACAGGAGAACAGTTTGACCGTAAAGTTACGGTCGGGACCATTTATATGCTTAAACTTCACCACTTAGTGGAGGATAAAATTCATGCGCGATCAACTGGTCCTTATAGCTTAGTAACTCAACAACCATTGGGTGGGAAAGCTCAACTTGGTGGCCAAAGATTCGGGGAAATGGAAGTTTGGGCATTAGAAGCTTATGGAGCAGCATATACTCTACAAGAAATATTAACAGTAAAGTCTGATGATGTTGCGGGCAGAACAAAGGTTTATGAAACGATAGTTAAGAGTGGTGATAAATTTGAATCTGGTGTACCAGAATCGTTTAACGTTTTGGTTAAAGAAATCAAGTCTTTGGGTTTAAACATTGAAATTAATTAATTATTTATGAATCAAGATATAACTAAATTATTTGGAAATGAATCAGTAGAAAAAAAATTTAATAGGATAAAAATTACTTTAGCGGGTCCTGACAAAATCAAATCTTGGTCATACGGTGAAATAAAAAAACCCGAAACTATTAATTACAGAACTTTCAAACCTGAGAGAGATGGCTTATTTTGTTCAAGAATTTTTGGACCAGTTAAAGACTACGAATGTTTATGTGGAAAATATAAAAGAATGAAATTTAGGGGAATTATTTGTGAAAAATGTGGAGTTGAGGTTACAAAGACAAATGTGAGAAGAGACAGAATGGGTCATATAGAATTGGCATGTCCTGTTGCCCATATATGGTTCTTAAAATCACTTCCTAGCAGAATATCATTGGCTGTCGATATGAAACTTAAGGAAGTAGAAAAAGTTTTATATTTTGAAAGTTTTATGGTTACTGAGCCTGGTCTTACAAAACTTACTAAAAAGCAACTACTTTCAGAAGAGGAATATCAAAAAGCACAAGAGGAATATGGAGATGATGCTTTCGAAGCTGGTATTGGAGCGGAAGCTATAAGAGAATTGTTAATACAATTAGATCTAAAAGCAGAAAAAGAAAAATTAAGATCATTATTAACGGAAATCAAATCAAAAGTTGCAGAAGAAAGAACTATAAAGAGATTAAAATTAATAGAATCTTTTTTAGATTCAGGAAACAAACCCGAATGGATGATATTGACAAGCATTCCGGTTATTCCTCCTGACCTTAGACCCCTAGTTCCTCTTGATGGCGGTAGATTTGCATCTTCGGATTTAAACGATTTATATCGGAGAGTAATTAATAGAAATAATAGGTTAAAAAGATTAATTGATTTAAAGGCACCAGACATAATTGTACGAAACGAAAAAAGAATGCTTCAAGAATCTGTCGATGCGTTATTTGATAATGGAAGAAGAGGTAGGGTTATAACAGGTACCGGCAAACGTCCACTAAAATCTTTGGCTGAAATGCTAAAAGGTAAGCAAGGACGATTCAGACAAAATTTGCTAGGCAAACGAGTCGATTATTCTGGTAGATCTGTAATAGTAGCAGGTCCAGAACTAAAACTTCATCAATGCGGTCTTCCAAAAAAAATGGCTTTGGAATTATTTAAACCTTTTCTGTATGCAAAACTGGACAAACTAGGACTAGCTCCGACAATTAAACAAGCCAAGAGATTAGTTGAAAAAGAAAAGACTGAAGTTTGGGATGCCTTGGAAACAATTGTTAGGGAACACCCGGTTATACTGAACAGAGCACCAACACTTCACAGACTTGGTGTGCAAGCTTTTGAAGCCAAGCTGATAGAAGGTAATGCGATAGAATTACACCCATTGGTATGTGCCGCTTTCAATGCTGATTTTGATGGCGATCAAATGGCTGTGCATGTACCTTTGAGTTTAGAAGCTCGGATTGAAGCTCGTGTGCTGATGATGTCTACAAATAATATATTAAGCCCATCTAACGGCAAACCAATAATTGTACCAAGTCAGGATATGGTTTTAGGAATTTATTATCTTTCTCAAGCAACGGAAGAACAAAAAAATAGCAAATCCCAAGGATATTTCAGCAACGTAGCCGAGATAGAACAAGCATTGGAAAACAAAAGCATAAGTATACACTCGAATGTAATTTGCAGATTTGAATCTGTTGATGAAAAAGGTAATAAAATTGTAGAAAAATATAATAGTACAGCGGGAAGGTTTATTTTATCCAGCATTTTACCAAAACATCATAAAATCAAATTTTCAATAATTGACAGAATTTTATCAAAGAAAGATGTTTCTGAAATTATTGATATTGTTTTCCGTTATTGTGGACAAAAAGAAACAGTTATTTTTTGTGACAGAATTAAATCTTTAGGCTTTAAACATGCATTTAAAGCCGGAATTTCTTTTGGGAAAGATGATTTAATTATTCCAAAAACAAAACTAAAACTTGTAAATGATACAAAAAAACAAATAGAAGGTTATGAAAGACAATATTCTGAAGGCCTAATTACCAGAGGAGAGAAATATAATAAAGTAGTGGATGTGTGGTCTAAATGTACAGACTTAGTAGCAAATGAAATGATGAAAGAAATTTCTTCAGCAACTAAGGTAGATTCAAGCGGACGAATTGAAACGAATTCAGTTTTTATGATGGCAAATTCCGGGGCAAGAGGTTCTGCTGCGCAAATGAAACAATTAGCAGGAATGCGAGGACTTATTGCAAAACCTTCGGGCGATATTATAGAAACACCAATTACATCGAATTTTAAAGAAGGTTTAACTGCGCTTGAGTATTTTAACTCAACGCATGGTGCCAGGAAAGGATTAGCTGACACGGCTTTAAAAACAGCTAATTCTGGTTATTTAACCAGGCGACTTTGCGATGTAGCTCAAGATATTTCTATCACTAAGAGAGATTGTGATTGTAAAACAAAAAATTTTATTTCTATGTCTGAAATTATTGAAGGAGGTAATGTTATAGTAAGTTTATCGGAACGAGTTTTGGGAAGAGTTGCGGGCGAAGATATTAAAAGTCCTTCCGATGGTGAAATAATAGTTAAGAAGAAAGAAATTATTGATGAGAAAGCATGTGAAAAAATAGATTCAGCGGGCGTAAAGTCCATTAAAGTTTATTCCGTACTAACTTGTGAATCTAAAGAAGGTGTTTGCGCATTATCTTATGGAAGAGATCTTTCTAGGGGTAGGCTAGTTAATATAGGAGAAGCAATTGGAATGATAGCCGCTCAATCAATTGGTGAACCAGGGACTCAGCTTACGATGAGAACTTTCCACGTTGGAGGTACGGCACAACTTAAAAAAGACTCATCGGTAATCGCTCACTCTGATGGAATACTAAAAATAATAAATAAAAATTTAATTGAAGATTCGGAAAAAAATAAGATTATAATGGGAAGAAATACTCAATTATCTATAGAAGATGAAAATGGTAGACAACTTGCTATTTACAAAGAAGTTCCTTACGGAGCTAAACTCTTTTGTGATAACAATGAAAAAATTAAAAAAGGTAAAAAAATATGTGAATGGGATCCAAATACAATACCAGTAATTGCGGAAAAAAACGGAATTGTGAGTTATATGGATTTGATTGAGGGTATTTCCCTAGATGAGACCGTGGATGAAGTTACAGGTATATCTACAAAGGAAGTTAAAGACTGGCGATCACAATCTAAGAATACTGAATTAAAACCAAGAATTACTTTAAGAGATGAGAAAGGCAATGTTATTAAGAAGGCCGATGATAACGAAGCTAGATATTATTTAGGTCCCGACTCAATTTTATCAGTGAATGATGGTCAGCGAGTTCGTGCTGGTGATGTTTTGGCAAGATTGCCCAAAGGGACTTCAAAAACTAAAGATATTACAGGAGGATTGCCAAGAGTTGCTGAATTATTTGAAGGAAGAAGACCGAAAGATAGTGCAATTATAGCCGAAAACGATGGTTCGATCGAATTCGGTAAAGAGTTAAGAGGAAAGCTTAAAGTGTCAATCGTATCTCCTGAAGGACCATCAACTTCTTATTTTATTCCCAAAGGGAAACATATTAATTTTAACCAAGGTGAGAAAATAAAGAAGGGTGAATACCTTTTAGATGGTGGTCCCGCACCTCACGATATTTTAAGAATATTAGGAATTGGTGCTTTAACAGATTACTTTGTTAATGAGGTTCAAGAAGTTTATCGACTACAAGGTGTAGTTATTAATGATAAGCATATAGAAACTATACTTCGACAAATGCTCAAAAAGGTAGAGATTAAAAAAAGTGGAGATTCGAATTATTTGTTAGGTGAAATAATTGATAAAAATGATCTCGATGATGTTAATGAAAGTTTAAAAAAAGAGGGAAAAAAACCTGCAGAGGCAGAAAGAATTTTGTTAGGTATAACCAAAGCATCGCTGCAAACAAAATCATTCATATCCGCAGCTTCATTTCAAGAAACAACTAGAGTTTTAACTGACGCAGCGATAAAGGGTAAAGTCGATTCGCTTCATGGATTAAAGGAAAATGTTATAGTTGGTCGTCTTGTACCTGCTGGTACTGGATCTACAAAAATTAAGTGGCAAAAAGTTGCAGATACTAAAGATGAGGCAATGATCGAGACGCTTGACGAAAGCGCTGAAAAGCAACTTCCTGTTACATAAAAAAGCATCATTAATTGGTGTTTTTTTCTTCTTTTGGTTCTCAATTTTAAACGAGTTGGGTGTTGACTTTTAAGACTTCAATTAGTAGTTTAGCGCAATTTTGATGGTTGGAAGTGAGGTGGTATTAACCTTAAACACTAACTGAAAAATTGAATTTTATTCAAGTATAAATACTTCATTTTTCATTCATCATTAAGAAAAAAAAAGCAAAATTATGCCGACGATTAATCAATTGATCAAAAGATCAAGACTGAAACAAAAGGTAAGGAATAAGGTTCCAGCATTAGAACGTTCTCCTCAAAAAAGAGGTGTTTGTACCAAAGTTTATACAACTACACCTAAAAAACCGAATTCAGCTCTTAGAAAAGTTGCAAGAGTTAGACTTTCCAATGGCCATGAGGTTACATGCTATATTCCTGGTGAAGGTCATAATTTACAAGAACATTCTGTTGTTTTGATAAGAGGAGGTCGAGTGAAAGATTTGCCCGGAGTTCGCTATCATATATTGAGAGGAAATTTAGATACACAGGGAGTGACTGCTAGGAAACAGCAAAGATCTAAATATGGAGCAAAAAAACCTAAATAATTAAATTTATGTCAAGAAAAAACAGAGCACCTATAAGAACAATTTATCCAGACCCAAATTACAAATCAATAACTTTGTCAAAGTTTGTTAATTTTATGATGTTTGATGGAAAAAAAGCAACCGCTGAAAAAATTATATATACAGCATTTGAACTAATCAAGACCAAAACAAGAGAAGATCCAATAAAAATTTTTAACGAAGCTGTAAATAATATTCGCCCAAATCTTGAGGTTCGATCTAGAAGAGTAGGTGGAGCTACATATCAAGTTCCGGTAGAAGTAAAAACATCAAGATCACAAACTTTAGCTTTAAGATGGTTACTAGATGCTTCAAGAAAAAGAAAAAACAAAAATATGTCAGATAGATTATTTAATGAACTTATGGATGCTTATCAAAAAAAAGGTAATGCGATTAAAAAAAGAGAAGAAACTCATAGAATGGCAGAGTCAAACAAAGCTTTTGCTCATTTTAGGTGGTAATAATGGCTAGAACTCACAAATTAGATAAGTACAGAAATATTGGCATCATGGCACATATTGATGCGGGAAAAACAACAACAACTGAGCGAATACTATACTATACTGGTAAAAGTCATAAAATTGGTGAAGTTCACGATGGTGCAGCGACCATGGATTGGATGGAACAGGAACAAGAACGAGGAATTACAATTACATCAGCTGCCACCACGTGTTTTTGGAGAAAACACAGAGTAAATATTATTGATACGCCAGGGCACGTTGATTTTACTATAGAAGTTGAAAGGTCATTAAAAGTTTTGGATGGTGCCATTGCCGTATTTGACGGTGTCGCTGGTGTTGAACCGCAATCAGAAACGGTATGGAGACAAGCTGACAAATACAAAGTTCCACGTATTTGTTTTGTAAATAAATTAGATAGAACAGGTGCGGATTTTATTATGTGTGTTGATATGATTAAAGATAGACTTGGAGCAAAACCGCTAGTAATGCAATTGCCGATTGGTATTGAGGCTTCATTCAAAGGAGTAGTTGATTTGATAAAAATGAAAGCTATTTTGTGGAAAGAAGAAAAACTAGGAGCGGAGTTTGAATATGTTGAAATTCCTTCAGATTTAATAACACAAGCAAAAAAATATAGAAAAGAACTAGTTGAAACTGCAGTAGAACAGGATGAAAAATTGATGGATGACTATTTAAATGGAAAAAATATATCTGAAGCTGATCTTATATCTTGTGTTAGAAAGGGTTGCCTAAAATTCGATTTTGTTCCTGTGTTGACAGGATCTGCTTTCAAAAATAAAGGTGTTCAACCATTGTTAGATGCAGTTGTAGATTTTTTACCAAGTCCCATAGACATTGGTTCTATCAAAGGAACCAAACCCGATTCAAAAGATGAGATAGAGAGAAAATTTGATGATAAGGAGCCTTTTTCATCTTTAGCATTTAAAGTTGCTACTGACCCTTATGTGGGAACCCTAACATTTATAAGAATATATTCTGGTACAATAAAAACTGCTACAGGAATTTATAATACCACAAAAGATAAAGAGGAAAGAGTTGGAAGAATGTTATTAATGCATGCCAACAGCAGAGAAGACGTTAAAGAAGCTAATACAGGTGATATTGTGGCTTTAGCTGGGTTAAAATATACAATAACAGGACACACGTTATCTGATGAAGATGATCCCGTAATTTTAGAGCCTATGGAATTTCCAGATCCTGTTCTTGAAATTGCAGTTGAACCGAAAACCAAAGCAGACCAAGAAAAAATGGGAGAGGCTTTAGGAAGGTTGGCAAGGGAAGACCCGTCTTTTAGAGTAGCATCAGATGAAGAATCTGGTCAAACAATAATTAAAGGTATGGGGGAATTACATTTAGATATTATTGTTGATAGAATGAAAAGGGAATTTAAAGTTGAGGCTAATATTGGAGCTCCGCAGGTTGCATATAGAGAGACAATTTTAAAATCTGTAGAAAATACATATATACATAAAAAACAAAGTGGTGGAGCTGGACAGTTTGCAAAAGTTGAATTGAATGTTGAACCTTTACCTCCAGGAAAAGGAAGAGAAGTTGAAAATAAAATCAAAGGTGGATCCATTCCAAAAGAATTTATTCCGGGAGTTGAAAAAGGAATTGAAAGTGTAGCAGACAGCGGAATATTAGCTGGATTTCCTTTAATAGATTATAAAGTTACTATTCTTGATGGACTACATCATGATGTAGACTCAAGTGTTTTAGCATTTGAAATTGCATCTAGACATTGTTTTAAAGAAGCATGCACTAAAGCTATGCTTAAACTGCTTGAGCCAATGATGAGAGTAGAAGTAGTAACACCAGAAGACTACATGGGAGATGTTATTGGTGATCTTAATAGCAGGCGAGGTCAAGTTTCGACAACAGATAAGAGAGGAAATGCTACTGTTATAAGTGCAATGGTTCCTTTGGCTAACATGTTTGGTTACATAAATAATCTTAGATCTATGTCACAAGGAAGAGCCTCTTATTCAATGTTTTTTGATCATTATGAAAAAGTTCCCCAGAATGTTCAAGACGAAGTAACAAAAAAATTGGCATAACAATATGGATAAACAAAATATAAGAATACATTTAAGAGCGTACGACAATAAAATTTTGGATGTTACGGCGGTTGAAATAATTAACACAGCTAAAAGGACGGGGGCACAAGTTAAAGGACCAATTCCTTTACCAACAAAAAAAGAAATTTATACAGTCTTGAGATCTCCCCATATAGACAAAAAAAGTAGAGAACAATTTGAAACACGCACTCACAAAAGATTAATAGATATATTAGAACCGACACCCCAAACTGTTGAGGCCCTTATGAAGTTGGATTTGGCTTCAGGTGTTGATATAGAAATAAAACTGTAGACTATTTTATGACGATTGGATTAATAGGAAAAAAAATTGGAATGACAAGGGAGTTTTTCGATTCAGGAGCATCAATACCTGTGACAGTACTGTTTATTGAAAAAGGAAGAATAATAGATGTTATTAAAAAGGAACAGAGGGGTTATGATGCTATAAGAGTAGGATTTGGTAAAATAAAAAATTCGAAACTGACAAAACAAATGAGAGGTGTTTTTTCTAAAAAAACAACGGAACCAAAAAAAATTTTAAAAGAATTTAGAGTGGACAATATTTCTGAATTTAAAGAAGGAAACGAAATAGGATTGGAGCTTTTTAAAGATCAAAAATTTGTTGATGTCACTGCACGAACTATAGGAAAAGGTTTTGCTGGTGTTATGAAAAAATATAATTTTTCTGGTGGAAAAGCATCACATGGAGTTTCCGTATCGCATAGAGCACACGGATCCACGGGCCAAAATCAAGATCCAGGCAAAGTATTTAAAGGAAAAAAGATGGCCGGCCACATGGGAGACAAGATGAGAACTATTCAAAATCTAGAAATAATCAAATCCGAACAAGAAAATAGCTTAATATTTATAAAAGGATCTATTCCCGGTTCAAAAAACTCTTATGTTCTAATTCAAAAACCTTCAAAAAAAATTAGCAAGAAAACTACTTTGGAAAAAAATAATATAATTGTTACCAAAGTTGACAAAAAAGACTCGCAAATAGATTCCAAGCAAACAAAAAAAGATCAGAATATTGTTAGCAAAAAAGAAAAAAAGACAGAAAATATAAAAAAATGAAATTGCAAGTGATTAACATTGAAGCAAAAAAAACAGATAATATAGAATTATCTGATAAGATTTTTTCAATCGATCCAAATAAAAATGTAATCCAATCTGTTATTGATTGGCAACTTAGTCGATTTAAATCAAGAACTGCTAAAACTAAACAAAGAAATGAAGTAACTGGCTCGACAGCAAAAATATATGCTCAAAAAGGAACTGGAGGAGCAAGACATTCAAGCAGAAAGGCACCGATATTTGTTGGTGGCGGTGTAGCTCACGGACCTAAAGGATCAGTATATAAGATTAAGAAAATTAATAAAAAAATTAAGAAAATTGGTTTAGCACATGCGTTATCTCAAAAATACAAATCAAATTCACTTTTTGTAGTTGAAGATTTTAAAAAAGAGATTGAAAAAACTAAGTTATTTAATCAATTCTTAGAAAAAAACAAATTAAAGAATTCACTTATTATCTTGGATAAAAGCTCCAAAATAAAAATAATCAAATCAGCAAGAAACATTCCTAATTTAAAAATTATTGAACAAGAGGGAGTTAATATTTACGATCTTTTAAAATATAAAAATGTCATATTTACCATTACATCAATAAAAACTTTACAAGATAGACTTTCAAAATGAAAAAAATTAATTTATTAGATACGATTATTTCTCCAAGTATTACCGAAAAGGCAACTTCTTTATCGGAATTTAATAAATTAGTTTTCAAAGTAAACAGAAATGTTACCAAAAATTCTATTAAGCGAAGTATTGAGAAAATATTTAAGGTTAATGTTATTAAAATAAATACAATCAACTTAAAGAGAAAGAAAAAAATTGTTCAAGGCAAAAAGTCATTTAAATCAGGATACAAGAAAGCAATAGTAACATTGAAAAAAGGGCAAAGCATTGATTTGGCTACAGGAATTTAACATTATGTCATTAAAAACATTTAAATCATACACAAAATCTACGAGAGGAACTGTTCTAGCCGACCGTAAGAACCTATGGAAAGGAAAACCATTCAAAACATTATCTTTTGGAAAAACTTCAACAGGTGGACGAAATAATTTAGGTAGAATTACTTCAAGAAGCAAGGGAGCAGGACATAAAAATAAATATAGATTTGTAGATTTTTATAGAAAAAAAGACGATTTAAAAGCAAAAGTTGAAAGAATTGAATATGATCCAAATCGCTCAGCATATCTAGCCTTGATAAAATATGAAGATGGAATAATGAATTATATTCTTGCACCAAATAAAATTGAAATTGGAGACGAGATTGTTTCGGGAAGAAATAAAGAAATTAATATTGGAAATTGCATGCCATTATCCGATATTCCTGCTGGTACTGACATTCATAACATTGAGTTAGCACCAAACTCTGGGGGCAAACTTGTTCGTTCAGCTGGTTCATCAGCTCAAATTTCAGGGATTGATGAAAATTATTGTATTATAAAACTTGCATCAGGCGAGGTAAGAAAAGTAATTAATTCCGCAAGAGCAACCATTGGATCTGTATCAAATAGCGATCATCAAAATGTCAAAATTGGTAAAGCAGGAAGAAATAGATGGAGAGGTAAGAGACCTTCTGTAAGAGGTGTTGCCATGAATCCAGTTGATCACCCTCACGGAGGCGGGGAGGGGAAAACATCTGGAGGAAGAAGTCCAGTGTCTCCATGGGGACAATCGGCAAAAGGTTTAAAAACTCGAAAAAATAAAATATCAAATAAATATATAATAATGAGAAGAAAAAAAAGAAATTAATATATGTCTAGACCTGTATGGAAAGGTCCATTTGTGGATCCTAGTTTAATTAAAAAAGTTGAAAAATTAAAGAACCAAACCAACAAAAATCCTATTAAAACTTGGTCAAGAAAATCAACAATTATACCAGAATTTGTTGGTCATAGTTTTTTGATACATAATGGGAAAAAATTTATACCTATAAGAATCTCTGAGGAAATGGTGGGTCACAAATTGGGTGAGTTTTCTCCCACAAGACAATTTTCTGGACATACTCCTGCGGATAAGAAAGCAGCTCAAGCAGCAACAGTATCTGCTACCATAAAACCAACGGGCCCCGCAACTTCCCCCGGCGTAACACCAAAAAATACAAAAGTAAAAGAAGGATCTAGCGATGCAAAAAAATAAAAATGTGGTAAAAGCAGTAAATAAAAATGTTAGATCAAGTTCAAGAAAAATAAATCTTTTGTTGAGAAATATTCGCGGGAAAAGAGTTGATTTGGCTATTCGAGATTTGACTTTCACACGAAAAAGAATAGCTTCCGACATAAAAAAAACCGTTCAATCGGCAATAGCAAATGCAGAAAACAATTATCAATATGATGTTGACAATTTGTATGTCAAAGAAGCTTACGTCGGTAAGTCGATTGTATTGAAAAGATTTAGAGCAAGAGCCAAAGGTAGAGCTAGCGCTATAAAAAAACCTTATAGCAAAGTTACTATTATACTTGCGGAAAAAATAAACAAAAATGAGGAATTACATGGGTCAAAAAGTTAATCCAATTAGTTTAAGACTTGGAATTAATAGAGGTTGGGATTCTGTCTGGTTTGCAAAAAAGAAGCAATATGGAAAATTATTAATTGAAGATTATAAAATCAGAGATTACATTAAAAAAAACATTGTTAACTCTGGAGTTTCCCAAGTTATTATTGAGAGGACAGCAAAAAGGTGTATTATATCCATTTATACATCAAGGCCAGGATTTGTTATTGGCAAAAAAGGATCTGATGCTGATAAGATAAAGAAAAACCTTTCAAAAATAACAAATAGCGAAATAAGTTTAAATATAAAGGAAATAAAAAAACCCGAACTTAATGCTTTTCTAGTTGCTGAAAATATAGCCCAACAATTAGTAAAAAGAATAGCCTATCGGAGAGCTATGAAAAGGGCAATGCAGTCAGCGTTAAGATTGGGAGCGAAAGGCATCAAGGTTTGTTTGGCTGGAAGATTAGGAGGTAACGAGATAGCTAGGACAGAATGGTTAAGAGAAGGGAGTGTTCCATTACATACATTGCGAGCTGATGTTGATTATGCTGAATCTGAGGCGTTAACCACATATGGCTTAATCGGTATTAAAGTGTGGATCTATAAAGGTGAAGTTTTTTTAAATCAAAAAAATAATTTGAACAAGAAAGAAGTCAATAATGCTACAACCAACAAGAACAAAATATAGAAAATCTCATAAAGGAAGAATTCATGGTAGCTCGAATAGGGGTGAAACTTTAAATTATGGGGTTTATGGTCTTAAAGCGATAGAACCGGACAGGATAGTATCGAAACAGATTGAGGCAGCTAGAGTTGCTTTAACGAGATACATGAAAAGGACTGGAAAAGTGTGGTTAAGAATTTTTCCAAACATACCGGTTTCAAAAAAACCTATAGAGGTGAGAATGGGAAAAGGAAAAGGTTCACCCGAATATTGGATTTGTAGAGTGAAACCTGGAAGAATAATTTTTGAAGTGGATGGTGTAAGTGAAAGTGTTGCAAGAATAGCATTGTATAAAGCTTCAACCAAGTTACCAATTAAAACTAAATTTATAAAGAGATTTTAGCAATCATGAAAAACAAAGAAATCAAAAAACTAACCGTTGATGAACTGAAAAATAAAGTCAATTTGATAAAAAAAGATTTATTCAATTTTAGGTTTAGAAAAGCTAATAGTCAAATTGATGATACCTCAAAAGTTCCTCAAATGAAAAAAGATATAGCAAAACTTTTAACGGAGCTAAACAAAAAGGCCTAGTATGAGCAAAAAAATATTAAGCGGCAATGTAATCAGAGATCAAAATGATAAAACAATAACAGTTTTGGTAAAAAGAAAGTACACTCATCCTTTTTTTGGTAAGGTGATAACTTCATCAAAGAAATATCATGCTCACGATGAAAAGAACAAATATAAAGTTGGTGATAATGTAGAAATAACTGAATCAAAGCCTTATTCAAAAAAAAAAAGGTGGGAGGTAATTTCCGAATAAATGATACAAGTACAGACTGAGTTAAGTGTTGCGGACAATACAGGAGCAAGAATAGTTGAATGTATTAAAGTTTTAGGAGGCTCAAAGCGAAGATATGCTTTTATTGGTGACAACATTGTTATTAGTGTAAAGGAAGCTATTCCTAATGGAAAAGTGAGGAAAGGTTCTGTACATAAAGCTGTTGTAGTAAGAACAAAAAAATCAATACATAGAATAGATGGTAGTAAAGTTAAATTTGATAATAACGCTGTTGTTATTACTGATGATAAAGGCGAGCCTATTGGCACCCGAATTTTTGGCCCTGTTACAAAAGAATTAAGAGCTAAAGGCCAAACAAAAATAATTTCACTAGCACCTGAGGTTTTATAAGAAAATGATTAGAAAAGGTAATCAGGTAGAAATAATTTGTGGTAAAGATAAAGGAAAAAAGGGAGAAGTAATAGAAATTTTGAGGCAAAAAAATAAAGCAAAAGTGAAAGGAGTAAATATAGTTAAAAAACATGAAAAAGTTACAAAAGAAAAAAAAGGTGGAATTATTTCCAAGGAAAACTTTATTCACATTTCTAATTTAAAAAACTTAGAAACGAAAGATAAAAACAAAAAAATTATTGATAAAAAATGATACCAAGACTTAAAAAACATTACGATAAAGAAGTTGTGAAAAATATACAACAAAAATTTTCTATGAAAAACAAACTAATGGTTCCTAGATTTTTAAAGGTTGTTTTGAACATGGGTCTAGGATCTGATGCCAGTGACAAAAAGAAGATCCAGAATTGTATTGAAGATATGGCGTTGATAAGTGGTCAAAAACCAGTTGTAACAAAGTTTAAAAAATCCATCTCTAATTTTAAAACCAGGAAAGGTACCGCAGCTGGAGTCAAAGTTACTTTAAGAAATTACAAAATGTATGAATTTATTGACCGACTTACAAACATAGCGTTGCCAAGAATAAAGGACTTTAAAGGATTAAATTCAAATGGATTTGATAAATTTGGAAACTATAGCTTTGGTGTCAAAGAACATATTGTCTTCCCCGAAATTAATTTTGATAAAGTAGATCGAATTAGAGGTATGGACGTAACATTGGTAACAAGCGGAAAGAATAGTGCTGCTGCATTAGCACTATTGGAAGCTATGAACTTTCCATTTATCAAATCAAAAAAAGAAAAAAAAATTAATTGAGAGATTATGGCAAAAACAAGTGTAATACAAAGAAATTTAAAAAGAATTAAACTTGCAAATAAATTTTTCAAAAAAAGGCAATCTCTAATAAAGATAATTAAAAATAAAAAATTACCTTTGGATGAAAGATTTATAGCACAAATTAAACTTGCAAAGTTACCAAGAAATTCTGCCAAAGTAAGAATTAGAAATAGATGCGAAATTACTGGTAGATCACATGGCGTTTATAGAAAGCTTCGAATCTCTAGAATAGCACTTAGAGAATTGGCGTCAAAGGGAAAAATTCCAGGTATGATGAAATCAAGTTGGTAAAAAAAAGGAGGAAATGAAAATATGACTTTTGTAGATCCTATAAGCGATATGATAGCAAGAATTAGAAATGCTCAAATGAGATTATTAAGAAAAGTAATAATACCCAACTCTAAATTTAGAACAAGAATTTTGGGAGTTTTAAAACAAGAAGGATATATTTCTGACTATAAACTTTTATCAGATTCTAATAATAAGGATATTTTGTCTGTTGATTTAAAATACAGTAATGGTTTACCGGTAATAAAGGAAATTAAAATTGTATCAAAACCAGGAAGAAGAATTTATACAAAAGCAGATAGTATTCCAAAAATTCAAAATGGATTAGGTTTAGCAATTTTATCCACTTCAAAAGGAATTATGACTGATAGCGACGCAAGAACTCAAAAAGTTGGTGGTGAAATAATCTGTAAGGTATTTTAAATATTTATGTCTAAACTTGGCAAAAAACCCATTCAGATACCAACAGATACAAAAGTTAAAATTGAAACTGGAAAGCTTGTTTTGACTGGCCCAAAAGGTTCGAAAGAGCTTAGCATTAATGATAAAATTTTTTCTACAACTATATCGAAAGATAATAATCTGATTTTAAAATTAATTGATAAAAACGAAAAATCAAACGTAATGTGGGGTACTACGAGAAGTAAACTTAATAATGCAATTATTGGAGTAACGACGGGTCATGAAAAAATACTAGAGTTAACTGGAGTTGGTTATAGAGCAACATTGAAAGGAAGTATATTAAATTTACAATTGGGATTTAGCCACGATACATCATACGAAATACCAAAAGATATTAAACTTACTGTAGAAAAAAGTACTATTATTAAAATAATAGGAATTGACAAGGAATTGGTTGGAAAAACCGTTTCAGAGATCAAAGGATTAAAATTTATTGAACCGTACAAAGGAAAAGGCATTAAAGAAAGAGGAGATTATGTGCGGAGAAAAGAAGGTAAAAAGAAATAATAACTTATGAGAAAATCAATTCATGATAAAAGGGCTGAAAGAATAAGACGTAAACTTAAAAAATCTAATTCAAATAGGTTCAGATTATCTGTATTCAGATCTTCTAGAAATATATCAGCACAAATTATTGACGATAATAATAATAAAACTTTAATTTCAGCATCATCATTAAAAAAAGACATTAATGACAAAAATAAAAAAAGTGATTTGTCAATTCATACTGCTGAATTGCTAGCCAAAAAGGCATTAGATAAAAAGATTAACAAAGTTTATTTTGATCGCGGTAGTTACAAGTACCATGGTAGAATAAAAATATTTGCAGAAACTTTGAGAAAAAATGGTATAGATTTTTAATATATTTATGAACAAAAGTGAATTTAAAGATAAACTTGTTTCAATTAACAGAATAACAAAAGTTGTCAAAGGCGGTAGAAGATTTGCTTTTGCTGCATTGGTCGTAGTTGGAGATCAAGTAGGTTCCTTTGGCATAGGGCAAGGCAAGGCAAAGCAAGTACCAGACGCGATAAGAAAAGCTACAGAAACCGCAAAAAAAAATCTTATAAAGATACCCTTACGCGAAGGTAGAACTTTACATCACGATGTTTTGGGAAAAGATGGAGCTGGTAAAGTTTTATTACGATCAGCTCCCTCAGGAACAGGAATTATTGCTGGTGGACCCGTAAGAGCAGCTTGCGAAGTGATCGGGATTCAAGATGTGGTAGCAAAATCAATGGGCAGCTCAAATCCTATAAATGTTCTTAGAGCTTGTTTGAAAGGTTTAAGAAACCAATATTCTCCAAAACTGTTAGCTCAAATAAGAGGTAAAAAAATTTCAAAGATAATTAAGATCAAAGAAGCGTGAATAAATATATGCAGTTAAATACTTTAAATATTAAAAACAAGAAATCGAAAAAAAGACTTGGAAGAGGCATAGGATCTGGGAAAGGTAAAACTTCAGGAAGAGGGCACAAAGGACAGAAATCAAGATCTGGTGTAGCCATAAAAAGCTTTGAGGGAGGACAAATGCCATTATACAGAAGATTGCCAAAGCGTGGATTTAAAAATTTTAAAACTAAAATAAAAAAATATATTGCGTTAGTTAATCTTGCAAAAATACAAGAAAATTTTGATAACAAAAAAATATTACCAAATAGTAAAATAAATCTATCAACTTTACAAAAATTATATCTGTTAAATAAAAAATACAATAAATTAAAACTACTAGGATCTGGAGATATAAAAGAAAAAATTGATATTGAAGCAAACTTTATTTCGAGCTCTGCAAAGAAAAAAATAGAAAAATTAGGCGGAAAAGTTACATTAATTAAATAGCAAGAAATTTAATTTGAATTCACTGAATAGATTAAATGGTAAATGCAAATATAAAATCATCAGCACTTTCCAAGGATAACGATTTAAGGAATAGAATTTTATTTACTATTTTTATTCTCTCAATTTACAGGTTAGGAACTTATGTTCCCTTGCCAGGAATAGATGCTCAATCTTTACAAACCTTAATGCAATCAAATCAGCGTGGACTTCTTGGAATGTTCAATGTTTTTTCTGGTGGTGCTGTTAAAAGAATGGCTATTTTTGCTTTAGGAATTATGCCTTACATATCATCTTCAATTATAATTTCGCTATTAACAGGTGTATCAGATTATTTTAAAAATTTAAAAAACCAAGGTGAAATAGGAAGAAAAAAAATTACCCAATACACTAGATACGGGACGGTTTTGTTGGCTACTGCACAAGGTTATGGAGTATCAGTAGGTCTTGAGAGTTCATCCAATGTGGTTATTGATCCGGGAATGTTTTTTAAGCTGACCACGGTAATCACTTTAGTAGCCGGAACTATTTTTTTAATGTGGTTAGGAGAGCAAATTACTCAAAGAGGCATAGGAAACGGAATATCTCTGATTATATTTTCTGGTATCGTTGCTGAAATACCACGTGCTTTAGCTACTACATTCGAACTTGGTAGAACAGGAGCTTTGTCTGTCTCAACTATTTTATTTATTTTTGTATTACTACTTGGTACGGTAGCCTTTATTGTTTTTATTGAGAGGGCAATAAGAAAAATTTTAATAAACTATCCTAAAAGACAAATGGGAACAAAAATATATGGTGGGGAGTCATCGCATTTGCCTTTGAGAATTAATACAGCAGGGGTTATTCCTGCAATTTTTGCCTCAGCATTGTTGTTGCTACCAGTAACTTTCTCAAATTTTGCTTTATCTGGTTCAGAATTTATAATTGGTTTGTCTTCCCTATTTTCTCAAGGGAAACCTTTGTATATGCTGCTATATGCTTCTGGTATAATATTTTTTTCTTTTTTTTACACTTCGATAGTTTTTAATCCAAAAGAAACTGCAGAAAATTTGAGAAAACATGGAGGCTATGTGCCTGGAATTAGACCTGGCGAGAGAACAGCATATTTTATTGAAGAAATTTTAACACGACTGACTACAATTGGAGCCTTGTATTTAACTTTAGTTTGTTTAATGCCAGAGTTTTTAATTTCTAAATATCCTATTCCATTTTATTTGGGAGGAACATCTGTATTAATTGTTGTAGTAGTTGCCATGGATACTGTTTCCCAAATACAGACGAGAATGATGAGTCAACAATATGAGTCATTAATTAAAAAAACCAAATTTGGAAAATAGTTAAGTGAATATTATATTACTTGGTTTACCTGGAGCTGGAAAGGGGACACAAGGAAATATTTTAACAAAAATTTTTAATTTATATAAAATTTCAACGGGTGACTTACTTAGAGATGAAATTAAAAAAAAGGGCACATTAAGCAATAAAATTAAAACTGTAATAGATAAGGGTCTTTTAGTTTCTGACGAAATAATTAATAATTTAGTGGAAAATATTTTATCCAATAAAAACTATTATAATCGTTTGATTTTTGATGGTTATCCAAGAACTTTAAATCAGGCAAAACATCTAGATGTTTTAGTCAAAAAATATGACCAAAAAATATCGTATGTGTTTAACTTAAAAGTTAACAAAGATTTAATTATTAAACGTTTTTTAGGGAGACAAGTATGTTCTAAATGTGGATTAGTATTTAACGAATTTTATCACCCTTCATCTAACGAAAATCATCAATGCGATCCAAAATTTTTACAAAAGAGATCGGATGATAATGAGAAAACGATAAGAAATAGATTTGATACGTATACCAAAGAAACATCACCTGTTTTGAACTACTATAGGCATCAAAATTTATTGCATGAAGTCGATGGATTGATTGATATTTCCTTAATTTCTAAGGAAATATGTCGAATTATTTATTCTTTAGAGGCTTGACTTTGCAACAGGTAATTATATAAATAGCGACGTTAGATAACTGATCTCAGCAAATTATGGCACGTATAGCAGGTGTAAATATTCCGCAAAATAAAGTTGTTAGCATTGCATTGACTTACATACATGGTATCGGAAAAAAATTTTCAGACAACATATGTGGTAAATTGAATATTTCTAAAAACAAAAGAGTTAATAGTCTTACCGAAGATGAAATTAAAAAAATTAGAGAGTATATAGATCAAAACTATAAGGTTGAAGGAGATTTAAGAAGAGAAGTTTCTTTAAATATTAAACGTCTTATAGATCTAGCTACTTATAGGGGAACAAGGCATAAAAAAAAGCTACCTGTAAGAGGGCAACGAACACATTGTAATGCGAGAACAAGAAAGGGAAAAGCGATCGCTATAGCAGGAAAAAAATTGACACCAATAAAGAAATAATCCTATGGATAAGATTAAGATTAAAAAAGTTGAGTCTAATAATAAAAAAATTGAAAAAGTACCTATAGTTAAAAAAGCTAAAAAAAAAATAATAAAAAATATTACTTCAGGTATAGCATTTGTGAATGCTACTTTTAATAATACGATTGTTACAATAACTGATGATAACGGAAATGTAATAGCTTCGTCTTCAGCTGGAGCCAGAGGTTTTAAAGGTTCAAGGAAGTCTACACCCTACGCTGCACAAATAGCGGCCGATCATGCAGCGGGCAAGGCGCAAGAACATGGCATGAAGATTTTGGCTGTTAAATTGAAAGGACCTGGCGCAGGAAGGGAAACGGCTTTGAGAGCATTTCAAGCAAAAGGATTTAAAATTCTTACGATAGATGATGTTACGCCATTACCACATAATGGTTCACGACCACCTAAAAAGAGGAGAGTATAATTTATATGGAAAATATAATAGTAGGTCAAAACTGGAAATCTTTAATTAAACCGAATAAGCTAAATGTACAAAATAACGAAGACAAATCTGTAGCTTTAATAACAGCAGAACCTTTGGAAAAAGGATATGGTCTTACAATTGGAAATTCTCTTAGAAGAATTTTACTTTCATCGATTCAAGGCGCAGCAGTTACAGCTGTACAAATTGATGGCGTTCTTCATGAATTTTCTACTATAAAAGGTGTACGAGAAGATGTTACCGATATAGTTTTAAATGTAAAATCTTTATCACTTAAAGTAGAATCTGAGGGACAAAAAAAATTAATATTGGATATCCAAGGCCCTGGCGAGGTTAAAGCAAAGGATATACAACCCAATTCAGAAGTGACTATTTTAAATCCAGAGCATGTCATATGTCATTTGGATGAAAATAAGAAATTTCATATGGAACTTATCGCAAGTACGGGTAAAGGATATAGTCCCGCTGAAAAAAATAAAAAAGATGATGCCCCGTTAGGATTAATTGCAATAGATTCTCTGTTTAGTCCAGTTAAAAAAGTTTCATACTCTGTTGAAAATGCCAGAAAAGGAAAATTTCTTGATTATGATAAATTGGTTATAACCGTTGAAACGGATGGGTCCATAGATGCAGAAGATGCTGTGGCTTACGCAGCTAGAATTTTTCAAGAACAACTGTCTCCTTTTATAAATTTTGAGGAACCAAAACATATAGAGAAAAAACCTCAAGTAGTTGAGCCGGAATTTAATAGAAATTTACTAAAAAAAGTAGATGAACTTGAACTTTCTGTGAGATCAATGAATTGCTTAAAAAATGATAATATAGTTTATATTGGTGATTTAGTTCAAAAAACTGAAGCTGAAATGTTAAGAACACCAAATTTCGGCAGAAAATCGCTTAACGAAATTGAGGAAGTCTTAAATTCAATGTCCCTTTATTTAGGAATGGAAATACCGAATTGGCCACCAGATAATGTTGCGCAATTATCGAAGAAACTCGAAGAAAATACATAATATTAAATATGAGACATAAATTAGCCTATAGAAAATTGAATAGAACTTCTGAACATAGAAAATCTTTGTTCAAAAATATGCTTAATTCTCTAATAAAATATGAGCAGATCACAACAACTTTGCCTAAAGCAAAAGAACTAAAGCCTAAAATTGATAAAGTTATAACTTTAGGTAAAAAAAATGATCTACAATCAAAGAAAAATTTATTTTCTAAGTTACAAGATAAATCGTCAGTAAATAAGTTAGTTAACATATTATCTCAAAGATACGAAAAAAGAAAAGGCGGATATAGCAGAATAATTAGAGCGGGTTATAGATATGGAGATGATGCCCCAATGAGCGTTATCGAATTAGTAGATAGGGATGTGGAAGCAAAAAAAATTGATATAAAAAAGAAACCCGAAAAACCACCTGAATCAGTAGAGAGCCAGAAACCAACGCCCGTAGATAAAAAAAAATAGCACAAAAACAACTTATTTATGAGAGATATTATTAGTTGCTTTAATTAGCAATATTCAATTCTATTATATTTTTATGAAAAAAGTTTTATTGGTTACTGATGACTTCGTTAATATTCGTTTGGATAAATGGTTTAAAAAAAATGTATGTGAGATACCTC
>Ga0187827_10002099_pt1 | contig 27716 bp, 12 predicted proteins | sample ETNtaG_39_FD_167969 | JGI IMG/M metagenome (GOLD analysis project Ga0187827, IMG submission 167969) | Marine microbial and viral communities from oxygen minimum zone, Eastern Pacific Ocean - ETNP2014_SV_150_PacBio MetaG (Illumina Assembly) | ecosystem: Environmental > Aquatic > Marine > Hypoxic...
CGCTCGCTTGTTCGGAAGCACAGATCCGAAATTCGCGGCCGGTCACATCCGCAAAGATCTGCATCAAGAGCAGGTTCTTATCAGGAAGACCACCACAAGCGATACAGCTTTCGATGCTCAGGCCGCTGGTCTCCATGGTGCGGATGATCTTACGAGTCCCGAACGCGGTGGCCTCGAGAAGGGCCCGATAGATCTGTTCCGGTTTCGTGTTCATGGTATAGCCCAGAATGAGGCCGCTCAGATCCGCATCCACCAGCACGGACCGGTTGCCGTTCCACCAGTCAAGCGCGAGCAGACCGGTCTCACCGGGCTTGAGCGCGGCCGCTTTTCGCTCGAGCAGATCATGAATGGATGCACCTGCCGATGCTGCTTCATCGTGATACTTCCTGGGAAGGGCATTCTCCAGGAACCAGGCAAAGATATCGCCGCCTGCGGCCTGGCCGCCTTCATAGCCAAAGTACCCGGGCAGAATTCCGTTTTCGACAACGCAGCATCCGGGTACGAGTGTCTCTTCTTCCTCGAGCAGCAGATGGCAAAACGACGTGCCCAGGATCATGACCAGTTGATTCGTCGACCCAGTGCAGGCAGGCACGGCGGCATGGGCATCGATAATGGAGACCGCTACCGGGATGCCCGGTACGAGCCCAATTTCATGAGCCATCGTAGGCGTCAGTATCCCGGCCAGAGTGCCGGGTGCATGGATATCTTCTGAAAGGTGGGTTTCTACAACATCCCCGAATCGTTCATCCAATGCGCCCAGAAAATCGGCAGAGGGGTATCCATCCCGGGACGACCAGCACGCTTTGTATCCGGCCTGGCAGGCACTACTCTTTTCTTCACCTGTCAGTTTCCAGACCAGCCAGTCGCCGGCCTCGATGATCCGCTCGGCAGCCGCGTAGACTTCCGGTGATTCCTGCAGTATCTGGAGCGCTTTTGGGAAAAGCCACTCCGAAGAGATTTTACCGCCGTAGCGTTCAAGGAAGGTCTCCCCTCGTTCGCTGACCAGTTCATTAATAAGCTCGGTCTGTGGCTGTGCCCCGTGATGTTTCCATAGCTTCACCCATGCGTTTGGTTCAGCTTTGAATTCTGGTTTCAGACAGAGTGGCTCGCCGATGGCGTCCGTTGGCAGCACAGTACACGCGGTGAAATCGATGCCAATTCCGATGACCTCTTCTGCGCGTGCTCCAGCTTTCTTGAGCACAGCAGGCGTGACTTCTCGTAATACTTCGAGGTAGTCGCCGGGGTTCTGCAGAGCCCAGCCGTGACCGAGTTCAGTATCGGCACCCGGCAGCACATCCTCGATGACACCGTGCTCATAAGGGAGGACAGAGGTGGCGACCTCTTCTCCAGTGCGGACATTCACCAATAGCGCGCGCCCGGATTCTGTTCCGAAATCATAGCCGAGGCAGTAAAGTTCTGATGGCATTTCTGTTGTGAGTGCAGAATTAAAAGCAAGCGAATTAAAAGCGAGCGAACAGAATGCAATGAACGGCCGGCCACCTTTGTTACGTACTTGTTATCGAACGACCTATCGCACCAGGACGATTCTCACATCCATCACGTTCGTTCGCGTCGGGCCTGTCATTAATAGGTCGCCAAGGTGCTCGAAGAATGTGTAGGAATCATTTCTGGTGAGGGAATCTTCAATCTCCAGACCCACATCCATTGCCCTCGTCTTCGTGGTCCCATCGGCGAATGCGCCGGCCGCGTCCGTGGGGCCGTCCGTGCCATCGGTGCCGCCGCTCATGATCAGGGTGTCGAGCAGACCGGCGATATCTTTGGCCGCGGCGAGTGCGAATTCCTGATTCCTGCCTCCCTTGCCGTTGCCCCTGATGGTCACAGTTGTCTCGCCACCCGACAGGATGCAGGACGGGCGCGGCACTGGATGGCCGGACTCGTGAATCTCTCTGGCAATGGCGGCGTGCGCGCGGGCAACGTCCGCAGTCTCTCCCTCGATGCTGCTCGAGAGAATGAGCGTGTTGTAGCCGAGCGATTTCGCCTCTTGAGCCGCGGCGTGAATCGCCTGACGGTTGTTGCCGACGATGACATTCTGCGTTCTGGAAAAAGATGTGTCGCCAGATTCTGGTGTGTCGCCAATCCTGCCGTCGGCGCCCTCGCGGATTCGTTTACTGACCGGTGTGGGCAGGCTTTCTTCAATGCCGAAGCGTTGGACGATTTTGAGCACATCGTGGAACGTCGTGCTGTCCGGCACAGTCGGACCGGATGCGATGGCATCAAGAGGATCTCCAACCACATCGGAAAGAATCAAGCTGACGCAAGTCGCCGGCGCGACCGCACGGGCAAGCTGTCCTCCCTTGATGGCGGACAGATGTTTTCGCACTGCGTTAATCTCTCCGATATTGGCACCACATGCGAGGAGCTGACGAGTCGTTTCCTGCTTATCCGGGAGGGTTATCCCTTCAGCAGGCGCGGGCATCAGCGCTGACCCGCCACCGGAAAGCAGGCAGAAAACGAGCGCGCCTTTGCCAAGGGGACGCACCAGGTCGAGCATGGCCCGTGCTCCAGCCAGCCCACTTTCGTCGGGGACGGGATGGCCCCCTTCGCAGACCTGGATCTTCTGCAGAGGAAGACTGTGCTCGTACTTCACGGTAATGACCCCGCCGTTCAGAGAGTCGCCAAGGATCTCTTCGAGAGCTTCCGCCATGGGCGCATTCGCCTTACCCGCGCCAATAACAGACACGCTCGAAAAATCCTTCAGGTCGTATTCGGTCGAGCCAGCAGTGATCACGTTGCCATCGCGCTTGACGTGGTGCCGGACGGCCGCTCCTGGTTCGACGGCCCGGATGGCGGCATCGAAGATCCTTCGAGCGTGTGCTTTCATTGAGAAGAGGTTTCGCTCAATAGATTTCTGAGCTGGCGTTCGCTTACCTCGTTCAGATCGACAAATTCCGCGCCCACGTAATCGAACTCCATATCCGGGATGCGAACGCAGTGCACGACCTTTACCCGCACCTGCAGCTTGCGGTTCTTGTCCTCCGGGTCATACAGAACGAGATCGAGCAGATTGGACTCGTCGTCGCCGCTTTCAGTGACGCTTTGGCTGAGGCTTTTGAAGGACAGATACCACTTGAAACACAGTCCGGTCACGCTGCAGTTGATAGTTTCTGATTCGTAGGTCACCTTCGCCCCACCCTCTTGGTCAACATGCTTGACTCGAAGTTTCACAGGTATACGCGGGGCCTGCCGAACTTCATCCACCGCATGAGACAGAACGAAATCGACAGTGCCCCTCAGGCTCTCGAGATTCAGGGGTTTGGTCAGAAACTCTTGTGCGCCCAAATCCTTCGCACGCTTCTGATCCTGCTGCGATGCCTTGCCAGAAATGACGATGACCGGAATCTGCAGTCCGAGCCTTTCCATATTTTCGATGAGTTCGAAGCCATCCATCTCAGGCATGGAAAGATCCGTTATCACCAGATCAGGGGGCTCGGTCAGCATTTCTTCGAGCGCCCTCTTGCCATCCGCCACACTGCGTACCGCAGTATCCGAGTTGGTGCGAAAATACTCGGTGAGAATTTCGAGAATGAGTGGCTCGTCATCGACGAGCAGGATGGATGGCATGGTCTACTGTCAATTGATTCCTATGATTCAGCCGTACAGGAGTATAAGTGGTTTGGATTTACAGCGTCAACAATCGTAAGTCGTAATGAGTAATGAGTAAGTTTCTGTCGGGGGCTTATTGGCGATGTTCAAAGGAATAAGGGGCTGTCACGAAACAAGTGTGTCAGGAAAGACCCGTCTGCCTCATCCGATATTCGATACTGGATACTGGATTCTGGCCATTCCGATTCGCTTATGACCCGGTTTCAAATCGAACGTATGTATCCAGCATCGAGCATCAAGCGCCCAGAATCAAGCATCAAGTACCCAGTATCAGGATCGAGCATCCAGCATCCAGCATCCAGCATCCAGCATCCAATGACCTGACACACTTATGTCCTGACAGACCCTGAGAGTCTCAGTTGGATATTTACTGTAATTACTCATTACGCATTACTCATTACGAATCACTTCCATGTCAATTCAGAAAGAACTCTCATACGGCCCCGTGACGATCGAGGTGCCGGCGCGTTCGCAGGCGAGGAGGCTTGACCAGTTCCTGCATGCCAGGTTTCCGAGCTATTCGCGAGCAAGGCTGCAGTCACTCATCAAGCTGGGCGCGGTCACTGTGAATGAGAAGACCGTGAAGCCGAGCTATGCGATTGCGGGCGAAGACATCATCGTCATTGAACTACCCACTGAGCATCATCGGAAGATTGAACCGGAAGCGATCCTGCTCAATATTCTTCACGAAGACGCGCACCTGGTTGTGGTTAATAAGCCGGCCGGCATGGTGGTGCACCCGGCACGGGGCAACTGGTCTGGCACGCTGGTAAACGCACTTCTTCACCACTGCGAAGCTCTTTCGAGCGCAAACGAGGACCCGGGCAGGCCGGGCGTCGTACACCGGCTCGATCAGTACACCAGCGGCGTCATCGTCTGCGCCAAAAGCGATGAGGCGTACTACAAGCTCGGGCAGCAGTTCGAACACCGAACCACGGAGAAGGAATACCTCGCCATCACGGACGGTGAACCGGAATCGAACGAAGGGGAAGTCGATCTGCCCCTGGGCACGGATCCGCAGAATCGGTTACTCCAGGCAGTGCGTCTAATCGGAGGACGCCGGGCGATCACTCATTACGAAGTGCGAGAACGGTTCGATGGGTACGCTTTCCTTCGCATTCGCCCGAAGACCGGCCGTACGCATCAGATTCGCGTGCACCTGCGATCTATGGGATGTCCGTGCCTTGCGGATTCTGCTTACAGCGAACGCAAGGAATTCTGGCCGTCCGATCTCGGCCTCGAAGGGGAGTCAGCACTGATCGAGAGGCAAGCGTTGCATGCATTTCGATTGAGTATTGACCATCCAGCTACAGCAGAACGGGTAACGTTCGAAGCTCCGCTGCCGGATGACATACAGAAAGCCCTGGAAGCGTTGAGGTGCGCGGGGGTGGAGTAAAGGCGGTCATTTACTGGATTCGGCGACCAGCTTTCGCAAACCAGACGAAGGGCGCGTTGCGATTTGGGAAAATGTCCTGATGCTTCTTCATGAAGTGCTGGACGAGGGCGAGCTCCTTCCTGCGCTCAGCTGAGCAAAGACAGCCCGTTTATCGCGCACTCCCTTCTCGCTCAACGCAGTATCAAGTCGGGTCAAGCAGCTTGCTCCCCGGCTCGGATGGCGACGTCTAACAGGTTTTCCAGTCGGAGTATCAACCATGGCTCACACCAAAGCATCATTACTGTCCTTGCTTTTCTGCCTTGCGACCAATGCTGAACACCTCGTTTACGAAGGCACTGCCGGGCCGGGCAAAGGAAAACAGCTCGTCTTCATCGCGGCCGACCATGAGTATCGATCAGAAGAGACGCTGCCCGCGCTGGCGCGGTTGCTCGCCAGGCATCACGGATTCAAATGCACCGTGCTGTTCAGTGTGGACAGAAGGACTGGCGAAATCGTTCCCGGCAACTCGAACATCCCGGGCATGGACGCGCTGAAGGCGGCCGACCTGATGGTCATCTTCACTCGTTTTCAGAACCTGCCGAAAGAGCAGATGCAGCCGCTCGTGGATTACCTCGGACGGGGCGGGCCGGTCGTCGGGCTGCGCACTTCCACGCACGGTTTCAAGATTCCCGCGGACAGCCCGTTTGCGAAGTATTCGTACCGCTACCAGGGCGATGATTTTAAGCTCGGTTTCGGACGCCAGATTCTTGGCGAGACCTGGGCCGGCCACTTTGGGCGAAACCATCGGCAGAGCGCGCTCCTCGATATTCTGCCTGAGGCAAAAGACCATCCGATCCTGCGTGGGGTAAAGAAGCCCTGGGCCCAGGCGGGCGCTTACTTCGCCAGGCCGATCAAAGGCAGCCGGGTTCTGGCCACGGTTCAGCCGCTTAACGGGATGACGATTGACTCGCCCCGCGATGAGGGCAAGAAGCCGACCCCGGCCGTCTGGGTGCGGACCTACAAAAGCACATCGGGAAAAGAGGGCCGCGTGTTTACTACCACGCAGGGCGCTTCCGAGGACATCCTGAACGATGATTTCCGCCGCCTGCTGGCGAACGGCTGTTTCTGGGCAGTCGGATTCGAAGCGGCGATCAAGCCTGACATGCAGGTCGCGTTTGTGGGACCATACAATCCGACGACCTTCCGAAATGGTGGACACCGTCGCGGCGTGAAGCCGGCTGACATGGCGGGTTGGGACAAGCCGATCATGTCCAGGGATGCACTCGCCAGTGCGAAGAGGAGTGGCAAGAAGCCGAAATCGAAAAAGAAAAAAACCAAGGGGAAGGAGGACGGCAAGAACAGATCCACCGGCAAGCCTGCCCCGCCGAAGGATGCGGCACTGGCACAGTACGCGATCTACCGGAAAACGGCCCCGCGTGCGCAGCCCGGTGAGCCGGCCGATACCACGCTGCCGTTGAAACTGAACAAGGGCGACCGCATTGCTTTCATCGGTAATATGCTGCTCGAACGATCCCAACATTTCGGTCACATCGAGGCGCTTATCCAGCAGGGACACCCCGGCCTGCAACTCGTTTTCAGAAACCTTTGCTGGCCGGCCGATACGCCCGATCTCCAACCCCGTCCAGACAACTTTGCTGACACGGAGCAGCACCTGCTTCACGTGAAAGCGGACGTAATCTTTGCCGCTTTCGGCTTTAACGAATCCTTTAATGGTGAGGCCGGGCAGGCGAAGTTCCGGCAGTCCCTTTCCGATTACATCGCCGGCTTGAAGTCTAAAACGTTCAATGGCAAAACGAGCCCGCGCGTCGTGCTGCTTTCGCCAATCGCAAATGAAAACATAAATCCGTCGCGGAGCGCCGAGACCACGAAGAGAGGCGTCCCGGCGGCTGACCTGAACAACGAGAATATCAAAACCTACTCCCAGGTGGTGAAGGAAGTGGCCGCTGCGCAGCAAGTCGGTTTCGTGGATTTATTCGGCATCACCGCGTCAGCGATGGCTTCACCAGACAACAGACTCACATTCAACGGATGCCACTTAAACGACGCAGGCTATCGACTGGTCGCCGGTGAGATCTTCAAACAGGTTTTTGGCAAAGATGCGCCGCCGACCAACAGGACGCTCAGTGCAGCAGTCGTTGAAAAAAACAGGCAATACTTCCGCCGTTTCCGGCCGCTCAATACTTTCTACTACACCGGTGGACGAAGCGGGCGTTACGGGTACCTCGACTTCCTGCCCGCGATGCGCAACTTCGAAATCATGACGGCAAACCGGGACAAGCGAATTTGGGCGCTCGCGAGTGGTAAGAAGGTGCCCGCAAAAATAGATGACTCGAATGTCCCACCCCTGGATGAGACGGCCCAGGCCCGCGGGGCGAACAAGTGGTTGTCGCCCAAAGATGAGTTTGCCGCGTTCAAGATCGATCCCCGCTTCGAGGTAAATCTTTTCGCGTCCGAAGAAGAATTCCCCGAGATTGCATGTCCCATCCAGATGCGCTGGGATGCCCGCGGCCGCATGTGGGTGAGCTGCTCGACCACCTACCCGCACGTTTATCCAGGCCAGGAGCCGAATGATAAGATCGTGATCCTCGAAGACACCAACGGCGACGGCAAAGCCGATAAGTCCACCGTCTTCGCAGACGATGTGCAGGTACCACTTTCGTTCGAGCTCGGTGACGGTGGCATCTACGTCTCGGAAGAACCTCACCTGACCCACCTGAGTGATACCGACGGCGACGGCCGGGCCGACACCCGCCGTATCGTGCTGACCGGTTTCGGATGTGAGGATTCGCATCACGCGCTGCACGATGTTGTCTGGACACCGGACGGGGACCTGCTGTTCCGGGAATCCATCTTTCACAACAGCCAGGTCGAGACTCCGTATGGACCGGTGCGCGCCAAGAACAGCGCATGGTTCAGCTTCCGTCCCTCCAGGCAGCGCCTGGTCTCGTTCGGCAACTATCCGAATACGAACCCGTGGGGTGTCACGTTTGATGACTGGGGCCATCATGTGGCCAGTCATCCGATTTTCGCGTCGGCCTTTCACGCGCTGAATCCGCCCTATCCCACGCAGCATCCAGGCGCGAGGGGCATTCCTGCCTATTCGGGCGTGTGCGGGCAGGAATTCGTCGACTTCGATTTCTGGCCAAAGGAGATGCAGGGCGGCTTCGTGAAGGTCCGCTACAAGCCGACGAACCGGGTCGAGATCCACAAGTGGGTCGAGCAGGACGATCACTTCAGAGAGCAATACCAGGGCGATATTATTTTTTCTACGAACCTGAGTTTCATTCCGGTGGACTGCCGTTACGGCCCCCGGGGCGCGATGTATGTGTGCGACTGGTACAACCCCGTGAAGGGCCACGCGCAGTACTCGCTCCGCGACCCGCGCCGCGACCGGAAGTCCGGCCGCCTCTGGCGCATCGTCCCCAAGGGCGCAACGCTGCAAGACCCGCCCAAGATTGCCGGCGAAACGATCCCTGCCCTGCTCGACATTCTGAAACGACGAGAATACCGATACCGCTACTGGACGCGCCGTGAGCTTCGCAGGCAAGACCCGGCCGCAGTGAAGCAGGCCCTAGACAAGTGGGTGAGCAGTCACGACAAAGAAGACCCGCGCTACCGTCATCATCAGGTCGAGGCCATCTGGGCCTATCGGAATGTGGATGCGTCCAACACCGACCTGCTTCGTGAAGTCTTCGGCAGCGAGAACCATCACGCACGGGCCGCAGCGGCGCAGCAATTGCGTCACTGGCACAAGGAGATGCCGGACGCCATTTCTCTCTTGAATAAGGCCGCCAACGATTCGAGCGGATTCGTGCGCATGGAAGCGGCCATCGCCGCAAGTTGGATCGGAACGAAAGAAGCACTCGACGCCATGCTCGACGTTTTCAAACACCCCCGTGACAAGCATCTCGCCTATGCCATCACGTGCGCGCTCGGCTCTCAAAACCTGCTGCGGCACTGGAAGGACAAACCAGATTACGCGCACGTGTCGAATCTGTTGAAGCAGGGGAGCAAGAAGAATGAATTTGCCGAGCCCAGGAAGAATGCGAGAGATGGGCAGTTCGACAGCCAGCAAAACTTGAAGCTCGTCCGCATCGGCTGCGTGCCGGAGCGTATGAAATACACGGTCGAGCAGTTTGCCGTCACCACGGGCCAGCCGGTCAAGATTCTGTTTACCAATCCGGATGCGACCGATCACAACCTGGTGGTGGTCAAGCCCGGCGCGTTAGAAGAAGTCGGAATGGCCGCCAACGACATGGCCAAGGATCCTAAAAACGCCAACTCTGATTTCATTCCAAAGGAGAAGAGGAAACTCATTCTGCACTACTCGCCTATGATCGGCCCGACCAAAAGTGCAAAGGTACACGTCCTGCGATTCAAAGCTCCGACCGTGCCAGGAATCTATCCATACGTCTGCACTTTCCCGGGCCACTGGATCATGATGAAGGGCGAGATGATCGTTGCTTCCGACCTGAAGGACGTAAAGAAAATGCTGGCGGCGAAGAAGAAGCCAGCCTTCAGCAAGGAGTGGAAACTCGCCGACCTCGCCGCGGACCTCGGCAATCTCAAAGGCCGCAATCTCATGCGCGGCATGAAGTCATTCATGTCCGGCAAGTGCAATCAGTGCCACCAGGTCTCCGGCCACGGCATCAATCTCGGCCCCGACCTGACGAAGGTCTCCGAAAAATACAAAGGCCAGGCGCTCCTGGAACAGATCCTCGATCCATCAGAAGAGATTAACGAAAAGTTCCAGACGTGGATGTTCTTGACAAAGAATGGGGAAATGATCACCGGCGTCATTCAAAGCGAAGCCAGGGGAACGATCCGAGTCATCCCGAATCTTCTGAATCCGAAAGCCGTCATTCCCGTTCGTAAGAAGCAGATCGCTCAGCGTAAAGCATCCAAGGTTTCCTCGATGCCGGCCGGCCTGCTCAACACGCTGCGAAAGGAAGAAATCCTCGACCTCCTCGCGTTCCTTGAAGCAGGCGGATACGAGGTGCCCGATGGGCTGAAGGAGAACTGACGCTAGGTTTATCTCCTAGTTTTCGGATTATGAAATCTGGCGGATTCGTGGCTTAAACCCCAGAAATACCTTGAATTCTTATGATGCCATCATAAGAATTACAAGGTATATGTATCTACAACGCTCTGCCCATCATCGTCTGCAACTGTTACTGAAATCTTTCCCAGCTGTCGTTGTCACCGGCGCACGGCAGGTTGGGAAGTGTACTTTTCTGCGAAATGAACTCCCTGAAGTGGAGTGCGTCGTCTTCGATCCCGTTCTCGATGTGGAGAATGCCCGGCAAGATCCGGAGTTGTTTCTGGATAACCATCGCACGCCACTGTTACTCGACGAAATCCAGTATGCATCTGAACTGCTTCCACCCCTGAAGCGTCGCATCGATTCGAATCGCTCGCCGGGGCAGTACATTCTCACCGGCTCGCAACAATGGGGTGTATTGAAATCCGTTACGGAGAGTCTGGCTGGTAGAGTCGCCTTCCTGGATTTGGAGGGATTCTCGATCGCCGAAGCATGTGAGACCCCGGACAACAAACATTGGCTGCACGCCTGGCTTGAGGATCCCGAGGAGGTCGCAGGTGCTGTTATCCAAAGGAGTGAGAGCAAATACACTTTATTCGAACGGCTCTGGCGCGGCTGGCTTCCTGAGACCCATTTCCTTCCTGTGGAAGTGCTGCCTGATTTCCATCTGGCCTATCAGCGCACTTACATTGAAAGAGATGCACGACTGATGGCTGACGTCACCGACTGGCAGCAGTTTGGTCGTTTCATGCGTCTGGCGGCCGCATTGACCGCACAACAGATTAATCATTCACAGCTTGGACGAGAGATGGGGGTGACCAGCCAGACTTCGCAACGATGGTTGGATATTCTCAATGCCACTTTTCAGTGGTTCGAAGTTCCGGCGTACAGTGGCAATACAATCAAGAAAATCAGCAACAAGCCGAAGGGATTCATTGCTGATACCGGTGTCGCTTGCTGGGCGCTGGCAATCTCTACGCCGGCCGCTCTGGCGAGCCATCCTGCGTGGGGCGCCATCTTTGAAACAGCCGTTTATGCCGAAATCAGAAAGGCCATCGGCTTGCTTTCGCCACCCCCGAATGTGTATCACTGGCACACCTACAGCGGTGCAGAAGTGGATTTGGTGCTGGAAAGGGACGGCAAGTTTTTTCCAATAGAGGTCAAAGGTAAAAGCAGGCCGGCGAATAAGGATACATCGGGGATCACAGCGTTCAGAAAGACATACCCCAAACTGGCCATTCAGCGCGGGCTGGTGGTTGCGCCCTGTGAAAAAATGATCCCCCTGAACGAATTGGATTATTCCGTCCCCTGGGATGCGCGCCTCGTAGACTGAGGCAAACAGCAAGAACAAGCCAAGTCGAATTCCCTCACTCCATCAACCGGCTGCAAACTGAATTAAGAATCATCAGAGGCCTGATGGACACGAATTCGTCCAATTTCGACCACCCACAACTGACCATCAATCTTCATTTCCGGCAAGGCGTTTAGGAACTGTGAAACCATCTGTTCAAGCAAGGTCAGAGAAGGATTTCGAGGTACTCGGATGACCGCAACGCCCGGAGTGTCGCGAGGAGGGAAACGAATTGTATCCGCAAAGTCTAAATCGAGAGTCACCAAACACCTCTGTTCTGCCAAGCAGACTTCGCGGATCGTCTCGTCTTTTGCGCCTTGGAGGTTTTCTTCACGAACCGTTTCCACATCGTGGCCGGCAGAGCGGAAAAGACTCTGTGTCCGTCTGCCAAAGTTTTCGTCAAGTTTAAACTTCATGAACCTGATGCAACCGGCACATCCACAAATCGTTCCCTGGACATTTCAGCTCCATAGGCGATAGCTGCCCTGACATCTTCTTCACTGAGTTGAGGGTATTCTTCGATGACTTGCGTCGTGCCCATACCATCGGCAAGCAAATCAAGAATCAGAGAAACCCAGATCCTTGTTCCTTTGATGCACGGTTTGCCAAAACATACATTCGGATCGACGGAGATTCGTTCCAGCAGGGAATTCATGTGATAGGTCCTTTTCGGCTTAAAGCTAACTCTGATTTCGAACTTCAATTATTACCACCTTGTGCCCGCAATCAATTTCCGTAAGGAGCCACCATTTGCCAAACAGAAACCACACCATGAATCTCACAACAATCGCCGCCGCGTTACTCTTTTCACTTTCATCATTCCTCCTCCAAGTGCAATCAGAAGATGCACTCCCAAAGCGTCCGAACATCCTGTTCATCATTGCCGACGATCAGTCTCCTTTGGATTTGAAAATCTACAATCCGAAATCATCACTGGAGACGCCGGTCATTGATCGCCTTGCCGCGGAGGGGATGACGTTTGATGCGGCACATCACATGGGCGCGTGGGCTGGAGGCGTCTGCACGCCTTCACGGCACATGATCATGTCTGGCCGAACGGTCTGGCATATTCCGGATAAGAAAAAATTCGGGCGCAATCCGAATGCCTCCAATCCGAAAGCCGTGCCCCTCGATCTTGCGGAATACACTTTGGCCGCCGTCTTTAACAAGGCTGGTTACGACACCATGCGCACCTGCAAACGCGGCAACAGTTACGAAGCTGCAAACGCAAAGTTCACCGTCAGGAAAGACGCGACCAGACGCGGAGGTACGGATGAGACCGGCAGCGCCTGGCATGCAGAGCAAGTGCTTGCTTACCTGAAGGAGCGTGAGGCGAAAAAAGATTCCGATCCATTCCTGATCTACTTTGGGTTTTCTCATCCCCATGATGTCCGGGACGGGAAACTGGAACTGTTAAAGAAATACGGTGCCGTCAATCACAAGGACAAGGCAGCTCTACCGCCGGCGAATCCAAAGCAACCAGTGCTGCCTGCCAATTACCTGCCAGCCCATCCATTCGATAACACTCACATGTCCGTACGAGACGAAGTGAGCGTAAAGGGTGTCTGGAACAAGAGAGACGAGCGCACCATTCGCAACGAACTGGGACGCGAGTTTGCCTGCAGTGAGAACATCGACATTCAGATCGGCCGCGTCCTTAAGAAACTCGAAGCCATGGGCGAGTTGGAGAACACTTACATCTTCTATACCGCCGATCACGGCATGGCCATAGGACGCCACGGCCTGCAGGGAAAGCAGAATCTGTACGAACATACCTGGCGCGTGCCATTCATCGTCAAGGGACCCGGCATCAAGCCCGGTTCACGCGTCAAAGGAAACATCTACCTGCTCGACGTCCTTTCCACATTCTGCGACCTGGCTGGCGTGGAAGCTCCGAAGACCAGCGAAGGCATCAGCTTCAAACCGGTGCTCGAAGGTAAGAGAGACACTGTGCGCGATGTCCTTTACGGCGTCTATTGCGGTGGCGCTAAACCAGGAATGCGCTGCGTGAAGAAAGGCGACTGGAAACTCATCAAATACGGCTCAGTGAAGGGAGAGGTCCGGGTGAACCAGCTTTTTAATCTTGCGGACAATCCTGATGAACTCCTGAAAGAACATCACGCGAGAGAAGTCGTGGCATTGACAGGTGCTAAACCCGGGGCCAATCAGATCAACCTGGCCGCCAACCCGAAATACGCGGGCAAGTTGAATGAAATGGAGGGTCTCTTATTGGCCGAAATGAGACGACTCGACGATCCATTTCGTCTGTGGAACCAACCGCAGGAGGTCGAGCCGGTGATTACCCGCAATCCCGTGAAGAAGGACAAGAAGAAGAAGAAGGCAAAGAAGGAGAGCAACTGAGCGAAGTGGTCTCAGTGCTCCCTGGCGAGAAAAAGCGGCCGCGGAGCCCGCCACGAATCATCGTTGCGACGTGCACTTGCGGTCGAAGTGAGTGTAGCCGCCGTCCACGTAGATGATCTGACCCGTGGTGTGACTCGATCGCGACGAGGCGAGGAAGACGACCATGTCTGCTATTTCCTCTTTTGTGGTCATGCGCGCTTCGAGCGGGATAAGGCTCTTTATCTGGCTGAGTGTTTCATCGGGATTGTCGAGGGTTCGAATCCATTTTTCGTAGAGTGGTGTCCATACCTCTGCGGGCACGACTGCGTTGACTCGCACGCCATCCTCAACAAGGTCGACCGCCCATTCACGGGTCAGCGCATTGATGCCTCCTTTGGATGCCGCGTAGCCGGAGGTGTTGCCCTGTCCGGTATCCGCCACCTTTGATGTGATGTTGATGATCGAGCCTTTAGCCTTTTTCAATTCATCGAGGGCGTAATGGACCATGGCGTAGTAATGCACCAGGTTACGCTGGATGGATCCGAGGAACTCCTCCGGCCCGGCGTCCAGCCCCACACCATCATTGACGCCGGCATTGTTCACCAGGATATCGATGCGGCCATATTTGCCCAGTGCCTCGCCGACTGCATCCCTGCATGCCTCTACCTGCGTCAAGTCCCCTTGAAGGAAATAACAGTTTTTGCCCAACTCGGTGAATTCAGCCTCGAGGGCTTCCCCTTCCGCAGTGCTTCGATTGATGATGACGACACTCGCGTCTTCCGCGAGGAAGGAGCGGACGATGCCTTCGCCGATTCCTTTGGAACCGCCGGTTACGATGACGACTTTATCTTTCAGTCCCAGATCCATGTCAGCTCCTGCGCGGTGATCTATTTCATTGTGTTGATGAACTCGTTCGCTTCAGCGATGGATTTCTCCATTTCTTTTATCAGCTCGGCCACATCTGCCTCGATGGTGACGACCTGCCCTTTGAGCGAGGCGACCGCCTGCGCGTTCAGGTTGTGCTTGAGGAACAGGACGTTGTCCTTGAACACGACCAGTACGGGTTTCATTTTTGATTCGGCTTTGCGCATGGCCGTGATGAGACGGGCGTATTGCTCGCGAGATTTCAGACGGGCTTCGTGACTGCGGCGTTTGAGATCCTCGCTGCGAAACTGCTCGATCTCAGCTTTCCATTCGGCGAACAGATCCAAAGCCACCTGCTCGATGGAAGTGATGCGCTTCTTGACCGCGGCGGCTCTTGCTTCGCAGGAATCGTAATCCGATTTGAGCCGGTTGTATTTGGCTTCGAGCTCACCTCCGCTGAAATTGACGACTGATTTGAACTGCTCGAGCGTGCTTTCGAATTGCTTACCGGCCTTTTCCTGCTCCTTCTTCCCGGCCTTGACGCGATCCCGGAGGATATGTCGCTTGTGTTTGCCGACTTTTTCAAGCGCTGAGTAATAGACCTGAGTGCAGGAGGTGCAGGAAAGGAAGATGAGGAGGGATGCTGTAAAGTGCTTCATCTAGGGTTGGTGTGCGTGCTGGTTCAGGATCGCCGGGTACAAGCTGCAGCCCGGCAGTTTGCTCCTACGTCTCCAATTGAACCAGTTGATCGCTGATTGCATCATTCAGGCGGCCGGAGCGGAACTCCTGAAGGTCAAGCGAGACAAATTGGTAACCGATATGACGCAGCGCGGTATCGATTTCCTCACGTATGTGGCTGGCAAGTACGCGTTCGAAATCTCCCTCTGAAATTTCGAGCCGGGCAATGGTGTCGTTGCCTGATTCGTGGTGTCGGACGCGATAGTTTCGGAATCCGAGGGACTTCAGTGTCTCCTCGGCTTTGGCGACCATGGCAAGTTTTTCCTGGCTGATCTCTGTTCCATAAGGAAAGCGAGAGGCGAGGCAGGCCATCGCTGGCTTATCCCAGTTTGGCAGGCCGATTTCTCTGGCGAGATCACGAATGTCATTCTTTGTGAAGCCCGCCTCCTGAAGTGGATGGCGGACCCGATGATCGGCCGCGGCCTGCAATCCGGGGCGATGGTCGCCGGTATCGTCCGCGTTGGCGCCGTCGGCTATGAATCGGAATGCTTCCGTGGACGCGAGGCCCTCGAGGAGCGTGAAGAGCTCATCCTTGCAGAAGAAACAGCGGTTCGACGGGTTAGATGAGTAGTTGGGATTGTCCAGCTCGTGAGGGCGAATGATTCGATGCGGGATGCCCTCCTTTTCCACCAGGTTCACGGCCTCTTCAAGTTCAGAGCGCAGCAGACTTTCAGAATCGCCGATCACCGCCAGCATCCGTTTACCTAAAGTTTCATGGGCCACTTTGGCCACCAGCGTGGAATCGATCCCACCTGAATAGGCAACGAGCAGGCTCTCCATGTCGACGAGAATCCGTCGCAATTCAGCAGTTTTCTGCTGCAAGTTCATAGTCAGTGCAAGGAAGTAGCGGGCGGGTTATCAAAGCACTCGCGGCAACGGAGTCAACGTATTCAGAAATGCGTAATGCGTCATAAGTAAGCAGTCCAATTACGATCCAATGCTTTGACAAGTCGCAGCACTCCAAAGTACCAGCACCTTTGATGAGTGCAGCGGATTCGAATCGTGAATCGTGAATCCCGTAATCTCGCATCCGCCGTCAAAACCAAATCGGACCTCACCATCCGCACTTACTCATTACGCGTTACGTATTACTCATTGCCTCTTTCGCGTCGGCCTCGCCGGGCCTGTTGACAGCTTCTTGAAATGCACCTGATCGATGAGCATTTGACCTGATCGGTCGCGGGTGAGGATGCGTAGTTCAATGGATTGCACATCGCTGTAGTCATAGACGTAGGCGATGACGCGATTTCGCCTGCCGTCGTTGCTCTTTTCCCTGCCTGTGAAGGGCAGGCGGAAGGTGGTGGATGACCAGCCGGGCTTCAAGTACGAGGCCGTATTCTTCACGCTCAGCCTCTGTCCATCCTTTTTGATGATGTAGAGATAAGGAGTGAAGTATCGAGTGCCGCTGTAAAAGAACCTCATATCGACCTCACGAACATCCTTCATGTTGAGGTCTTTTGACAGGGCAAGGTAGAAATCGGCGTACTTTGAGCGTGACGATTTCGAGGCCACCAACCCGCCGAATGTCACGCCGAGAAGATGGTTGCCCTTGATGTTTCCATGGCGGATTCGGACATCCTGACCTTCCTGCGGTTTTACCTTCCAACCATCGCTCATCTCGACACCCTCCTCGCCGGAGACGTCGGGGATGCTGGCCACGTAATAGGGATAATGGGCGGCTGGGCCCCAGTTCCCCGCGCCGTCCACGGCACGCACGTGGAAGTAATGCAGGCCGGTCTTACCAATAAAGGGTGGCGTGCCCACGCTCTCGCTCTGTTTGACCACCGCAGCCGGCAAGGTCAATGGGCTCTGATCGAGCGCAGTGCTGTAGCCCTTGATGCCGGTCGTATCACCAATCTTCCACCCGAAGTATGGAATCGGAGAATTGGCTTTCGTCAGCAAGAAATTATCGATAGAGATTTCTGTATTCGCCGGGTTAGGTCTGCCTGTCCAGTTTCCGAATGCAAACTGGTAGAGGTAGTAATTCTTCGATGTCCCGTGCACTTCGTTCAGCAGTTTGTGCAGATCGATGCTGGTATTGTGCCATTTGCCGTCTGCGGCGATTTTTTCAAAGGCACCAATGTTGTCCTCTTTGGCTTCGGCGGTCAGCTTGATGAAGAAGTATTTCTTTTGAGAGTAGTCGTACACCCGCAGCATCACTTTTGTGCCGGGCTGGAATCGGTAATCGAAACTGAGATGCGGAAAGTACGAAGTGTATGTTCGCCAGTTCATACAGAAGGCAGAATCATCGCCTTCGCCAGTGCTGACCGCCTGCAGGCAGCGATCCTTGCGGATGGTATCTTCCGCCACCGCAACCTGAACCTTGCCATCAATAAGGCTCCGCCAGCCATACTTGCTGCTCTTGGTCTGGCTACCTGCAAGCTCCTCTCCCGTGGTGAAAGGGTGATAGAGCCCCCAGCTCTGGGCCGAGGTGAGTACAGGTGCGGGTGGAGGAGTTTTATCTTTTGAGTGATCCAGGACCCACGACCAGGAGTATGGTCTGGCTTCGTTGCCCGCGTAATCCTTGAGGCCGCTGAGCTGAAACTTCATCTTCATCTTGTTTGGACGATCCGCATTCTTCGCGATGTAGGCATCCACCCATCTCCATGAGAGCATGCTCTCCAGCGGATCCCAAGTGACGTACTCGGAAGTGAGCGAGACGCTTTCGCCATTGAAGGACAAAGAGAGATTCTTCGGCGCGACCCCTGATCCGGCATCTTTGAGTCTGATATCTATCCTGTCGGCTGCGGATCGCTCTCTCTGTTTTGGCGAAACGGATGCGATCTTCGGCGGTGTGTTATCGATGAGGTGACGATAGTGCGCTGCCGGGCCCCAGTTACCGGCCTTATCTCTGGCGCTGATGTGCAGGTAACGATCGCTTTCGCCGGATGACTTAAAGACTCTCTCGTTTTCGACAACAATCTTTCGGCGGTCCGGTTCGTCGAATGGCTTGTCGCTCCACTTCACGGCATAACCGGAAATGCCGGAAAGGTCGGCGGCCGTCCACCCAAGGCTCACTCCCGCCTTGCTGCTCACGATGGGAATAAGAGACAGATTATCCAGATGGGTGAACGCCCCCGCGATGTTCGAGCGGTGGCTGAAATCAGCAAGATAAAGCGAGCTGAGGGCGTTTGTCGTGGGCGCCTTCCCTTTGGTGGAAGGCGGCGGAAGGCGGCGCAGATCAATCTCCGCATGATGCCACCTGCCGTCAGGTTTTACCTGGACCTGCTGGGCCTTCTCGAATGAACTGGATGACCGGCCGTAGTCTTCGAGATCGGTGAATCCGATGTATTGTTTGCCGGCAGTCGTGCTCAGCATGAAATCCAGCCGGTGGTACCCATCGGTCCTGTAATCGAAACTGAGAATTGGATATTGCCCGAGGGGGGTAGACTCAAAGGTCGTATAAAAGCCGCTATAAGACCCGCATACGGCGTTGACCATCTTCAGGCTTCGCTTCCCGCTGGCGGCGGTCGTCTCGTCCAGTGAGAGCTCTGCGCCATACTCAGCGCTGTATGGCAACAGCTTTTCGAGCGAATCTTCAAAACTTAAATCAAGGGGACGGCCGACAATCGTCACCAGCCCGGGCGCACTGCGGTCCTGCTTTATATCTACCGTGTACTGCCAGGAATGCTTGTGACTCGGCGCCTCCTCTGCGAACTCGGAAAACTCGAGAGTGAACTCGACCTGTTCACCATCTTCGAAGGCAAGACCGGTCCGATTGAGGTTGAGTGTCAGCTCCCGTTTGTCAGCATGGTACGTTAGATCTTCTTTCGAAAGCTCAATGAGATTGCTGTTGACCGACAGTTGAATCGAAGAGAGACGTGGAACGGCGGTGACCTCGCTGAAACTCACGCGAATTGGGTTCAGCCCCCAGCGTTGACCATCGGCCGGAACAACAGACTCAATTGCCAGTGGGGGCTGGACAGACAGTCTGCTGTGAACGGAATCCGTCCACTTGTCTCCTTTATCCAGCGCCGAGACGTGGACGTAGTATTCGCCAGGCTCGAGCTCGATGTCGCCGGTCAGCGCCAGGTGTCGCGTCTCGAGCGCTCCCTTCTTCTGTTCCTTCTTGACTGCTTTCAAAGCCTTCCTGAGTAGCCGCCAGTTGCGCGCGGTAGTCGTTGGCACTTCGACGGGCTGGATGGTCGCCTCGGTCGCGCTGCGTGATTTGGCCGCGGAGGTCGAAGCACGTTTGTCAATGACCCATTTGAACTTGGTAATCTCAGCGCCCTTCGCGGGCTCGAATGCGAACTCCACGGGGCCCGGTCCCGTGCCGATCATCTGGAAGTTGTCCAGGTGATAGGAGAGGCCGGCCGGGTTGCCGCCGACGCCGGTTTGCATGTAACTGTCGTGGAAGTTCCCAATTTGCATGGATTCGACAATAGCCTCATCGATCCACGGCACGGCTTTCTTAAGCGCCTTTGAAATATCAATCGATGCCCGGTGCCATTCGCTGTCCTGGGCAGCCTGGAAATCGTGAATCATCATGAGCGAACGCTGGGAGTAATCGTCACCAGTCAGCCGTACAAAGTACCGCGTATGCGGATCGTGTCTGAGCCTGAAATAGAGGTTGGTCTTTACGCCTTCCGGAATTCGGTAATCAAAGCTCAATTCGCTCACTCGCAGAAGGTTGAGCTCGTCCGCAGGAATCTCCGCTCCGAAATCACCACCTATCTGTGTATTAGTAAGCTTGAGGCTCGACCGGCCAGCAGCTTTGATTTTTGTGTCGAGTGTAAGAAAGGCGCTCTGCTCTGCGTCAGCCTGTTTCCATCCATGGAATGACTGTTCAAAATCGCACGAGAGGTACGGCTGCGCATCTGAATAGATCCTGAACCTTGGGGATTCATTGGAGGCCAGCTTTGTTGCCTTTTCGAAATCGTCTTCCTCGATCATCGGTTTCAGCGTTTCAGGATCGATGCGGGTGATCGCCGGCCCTGGTCTCTCGGCGCAGACAATCTTGGCGCGTGCGATCACGATGCTGTTTCCCTGAGTCCAGAGGGCCAGGCGATTGCCAGTCGGCGGGTCCGGATCTTCGAAGCTGAGCACGGGAACGTTATCGAAGAACCAGTAAATGCGATTGCCCGTGCGCCGCACCTTAATGTAGTACCAAGCGCCATGAATAGCGCGGCCGCCCGGATCCCAATCCACTGGGATCGGCCTGAGGCTGGGCCGGCCCTTCCGACCCGAAGGCATGAATTCCCTGTCCGTTTCGGCCACAACTTCCTCGCCCCGATAGATGCGCGTATGTTGCTCTGACCACCGCCTGTCCCAGGCCGAGTGCACCATGGAATACCCGCTGAACACATTTCTGCCGTCGCCGCAGAGAGAGAGATTGATGTCACCGATACGAGGGTAATGCCAGCCAATGCCTACGCGCATGTCTGCCTGCCGCATGCGCATTCCCGCGTAAAATTCGACAGTCAGGTCGCCCTCAAAATCATGTTTGTTCCAGAGGGCCGCAAGACCTTTGCTTCGGCCGTTCATGTGAGACCAGCGCGGATCGCAGGAGAATCGGTTCGTCACTTCCCAGGTGCCCTGGCGCTGCCAATCGGTCGTTGCCTTCTCGAAGAGGTAATCCTTCACCTGTTCGCGCTGCACGCGAACGTTTTCAAAATCCAGGCTGCCGTCATGAGACATCGCCAGGCACCGCCCGTGCAGGGGGCTAGCGTCAGACCAGACCATCACCTGCTCGCCATCCACACGAACGACAATGAATCGATGCTCCCGCACGAACTTCAGTTCGTTTGGGATGACAACCTCTTCGCCTTCCTCATCTTTTTCTTTGAGTTGCTGCAGCGTGAGCTTCGCGGCAGCAACTGGCTGATTCTCTTTGAAAAGATGGAGCGACAGCCTGCTCGAATCATCGCTTAAAACGGCTTTCAGGCTGTATCCGGGAATCTGTGGCGGTTTGTTGCTTTCGGCTGCTTTCAAGACCGCTGGCTTCACCGATTCCTCGTCCACGCCGAAATACAGATCAAAGCTCTTTGTCAGCGGCAATGAGAGATGCACAGGGCCGTGGATGTCGCCCTTGTGAATCCAGGTGTTCGGCCCCTCGATCTGCGTCAGGGGCTTCTCTGGTCTCCTACCGGAGTATGCCCTGGCGCCCTCATCCTCCGGACGGATTACCGGGAGCCAGGCCCAACGATTGGACGCCCAGCCCTGCATGTAAGGATCGTCCACAAAGATCTCCTGCTTTGGCGAACGTTCGAGTGCGCGGTCCCGATGCCCAAAGACCCGAACATTAGTGAAACGCGCGCCCTCTTCGCAATGCAGGAAGGGCGCGGCAGATTTGTGTGGCATCCGGATGCGGTATTCCAGCCTGTTGTTGACGTATGCTTTGAAAACACCCGGTTCAGTGAGGTCGATCGCTAATGAGAACCTTGAAGCATCGGGCAGCAAAACGGTGTGTGGGTCAATGCTCGATGCCTCGCTTGTGAGATTCAGAGCGAACCCGTTCCCCTTTCTTTCGAATATGAGGGAGACGGGCTTTGTTCCTTTAACTCCGATCCCAAATCTTCTGGTCTGCGGCTGCGGCAGCGCCTCAGCTTCAAACAGGTATTCCTTCCAGGTATTGCTGCCCAGGTGAAGAACGCCGGAGCCGCTAGCCTGCAACTGCGGTCCACTATCCGTCTCGACGATCACCCACTCACCTACTATGGATTCTGCTCCCGACTGCAAATTCGACTTCGTGTCAAAATCAATCGCCTCATCTGTGCGCACAACAACGTCGTCGAAATTACACCTGCCCTCCGAAGCAAAGAGGCCGACCTTGCCCCCCGCACACTTGGGGTGTTCGACATCGAAAACATTGACGCCGTCGACACCGGCACGAATCCGCCCCCCGATGATTCGGGCGTGGAGTTTGTACCAGTTGCCGGCACGGCTCAGAAGATCCTCTTCGCCTAGAACATCTTCGTCGTCCCCCGAACGTCGCACCAGTTCCAGTTTCGTTGCCGAGGGAAACGGCATCTGTTGAGTGAAGCGAAGGAGGAAGTAATCCTCAGGGCTTCGGTATCCGAACACGAGGCCCATCCTGCCGCCGTCGGTCTTGGCGGAGGTCTCCACGTAGTAGTTGTTCCAGTTGGGAAAGCCGGTGACGATGAGCGATGGTTCGGACGAGCCGGAAAAGAGTGAAAATGGGTTTGCGCTGCGCTCGGGCTCGGGCTCGCGGCGTCCGCGATTCTGGATCACACGAGGGTCTTGACTGCTCTCTCTCACGCGGTCGCCAACGGAGAGGAGCTTCCATTCTCCGGCGATCTGTTTCCAGACCGTGTCTTCGAGCTTCTGCTCCTCGGTCACCATGAAGTCATCGGCGAAAACGATTGGCTCGTCCGGGAGATAACGGAAGCGGGTGATGTCCAGTTCGTCCTGGAGCGCTACGAGGAATTTGCCTCCGCGGATTTCTTCATCCAGCAGATGTACCGCAAGCGTGCCATTCACTGCGACAGAAACAGTATGATCTGAACGCCAGATCTGGATTTCCTGCGGAGCAGAGCCGGAAAGGAATTTCCCTCTGGAACTGCTGATCTCTCTGCTGTTGCCCTTCGTTACGAGGTGAACTTTCGCCTTCTTCTGTGAAAAGCTGAGCCTGCAGAAATTAGCGTCATCTTTGAATGCAAGAAGGCATTCGAGCTCTCGGAGCCGCCGCTCTTTCTTGTGAGCAGCCGAAAGCGAGATGGTGTAGCGGTCGTGGGGCGTTTCCTGAACGGGGACGTATTCGCTTTCGCCGATAAAGATGTTTTCAGCATCCCCGGGGCTCAGGTTCGCCAGCCATGCCAGACCGACCAGCAGCAACTGGTAGTGGCCCATATATATATGTCACTAAATGGAAAGGTGGGTGGGGGAGGCCATATCAAGACAGATAGCAGGCAGGTTGCAAGCCGAGGGCAAAGTAATGAGGTAATACGTGATACGTAGTGGCGGATCCGAAGGCTGTTGTTGTTTGGGCGGTGGTCGGCAAGGGGGCGGATGTGAATCGTGATTGGTTGATGGGATGCGAGATGCCGGGTTGCCAAGTGCAGGAAACCTGATGAGTACCTGATGACAGCAAGATCCAGAGAACAGCAACCTCCCCCCCAGCACCAATCGGTCGCCGAAGCGATTACGGATTACGCATTACTTCTTACGTCTTACGTCTTTCGTATCAGATCACCGGAGCCCGCTCTTCCTCTGAGCGGAAGCCGAGGTTGCCGTAGCGGTGATAGCTGTGGCTGATGGATTGTTCCTGAACATACCAGAGGAGCTCGATGCGGCCCTGTGGTAGGACTTTGGCGTCGGCGATGAAGAGGCCGGTCTTTGCCGCGGCTTCGCGGACAACCTGCGGCACGCGCTCTCGGCCGCCGTATCGAATCCGGTCCGAGAGGCCATTCGTGATTGCCTCGGCGAGCGATTCATCGGATTCTGATTTGTGGATGATATCTGTCTCCCAGGATTGCAGTTTCACTTCAATGAAATCAAGGGCAGAGGCGAGTTTACTCGACTGAATATCCGCAGGATTGCAGCTCAAAATGATCTCTGCGCCAGTGACCCGGGCTGCACAGATCCGTCCGAAAAGATCGGACATGGAATCATCCGGATGAATGCGAATGCGGATGGCAGGCAGGGGCAGATAGCGGCGGATGTTGTCCTGTCCTATGAGACGGAAGTCATCATGCTCGCTTGCGATCTCCGTCCGGTAGTAGATGTCGTAACTGGCGATGGCTGCCACAATTCGCTCGAGCTCGTGGCCGGGTAGTTCTGTCGGCAGCCGGACAAGAGCGTGCAGATCCCAGTGCAGGCGGTGCAGGTCCGGGTTCTCGATTACGTTGCTCATCTGTTCGTCATGGAACGGCGAGCCAGATTCTGTGAAATTGGCGAGCTGCGCCACGTAGTTAGGTCCGCCGGCCTTGATGCCGGGGCCGAAGGCGGACTTGCCCATCCCGCCGAACGGCTGACGATGGACGATGGCGCCGGTAGTCGGACGATTGATGTAGAGGTTGCCGGCACGGATTTTCGATTGCCAGATCTCCTTTTCACGGTCGTCGAGGCTTTCGAGCCCGGAAGTGAGCCCGTATCCGGTCTGGTTTACGAAGTCGGCGGCCCCCTCCAGATTCTTTGCACGCATAACGCCAAGCAGAGGGCCGAAAAACTCGGTCATGTGCGTATAGGTGCCGGGCTCTACATCCCATTTGATCCCCGGTGACCAGAGATGCGGATTGTCTTGCTGTTCCGGCATCAGAGCCCAGGTCTCGCCGTGCTCGAGCTCTTTCAGACCTTTCTCGAGATCGCCGGAAGGTGGCCGGATGAGCGGGCCGATCTTCGTGTGAAGCTCCCACGCGGAGCCGACAGCCAAGCTCGAGGCCGCATCGATCAGGGACTCTCGAAACCCAGGATCGTCATAGACTTCGCCTTCGAGTATCAGCAGCGAAGTTGCCGAACATTTTTGGCCGCTGTGAGAGAAGGCGGAATGAAGGACGTTCTTGATGGCAAGATCGCGGTCGGCCAGCGCGGTGACAATGGTCGCGTTCTTGCCGCCTGTCTCAGCCAGCAGGTCCATGAAAGGCGCATGGCGCAACATAGACATCGCTGTATCCGTCCCCCCGGTGAGAATGACAGCATCGACATCCGGGTGAGAGACAAGCTCCGGCGCGGCCTTTGCGCCGGAGCAGGGCAGAAACTGAAGCGCCTGTTTCGGCACGCCGGCATCCCACAGACATTTGCACAGGTCGTAAGCAATGAGCGCGGTTTCGGAGGCCGGTTTCAGGATGACATTATTACCCGCGGCCAGTGCGGCCGCGATGCCGCCGCATGGGATGGCGATTGGGAAATTCCACGGCGTCACCACGGCAACTACACCTTTGGGCTGCATGCTGAGCTCCGCAATGGCATCGAGCTCGACTGCCGATCTCGAGTAGTAATCCAGGAAATCTATGGCCTCGGAAATTTCCGGGTCTGATTCTCCGATAATCTTACCGCCTTCTAGCAGAGCAGAAGCGATCAGATGGCCGCGAGCCTTGCGGACCTCGTTTGCCGCACGTTGAAGAATTTCTCTTATTGTTGATGCCCCCAGACTGCGCCAACCATGTCTGTCGTGCTTCGCACATTCGACGGCTTTTCGGATCTGTTCCACGGATGCCTGGCAACAACGCGCCACCACTCGATCCGGCTGTGATGGGTCGCGGCTCTCTCTGATTTCGTTGTCGGTAAAGACCTCTTCGCCCGCGATGACCACGGGTACCTCTGCTGGCGCGTACGTGCGGGCCTTCGCTTCCTCTACGATTTCTTCGGCCCAGATCGCATTCTCGGGCAATGAAAAATCCGTATCCGGCTCGTTTACAAAGTCTTTTCCAGGCTCAGGCTTTCGAGGATCTTCTCTGCGGCGGTTCTGTGTGCGCCTTGGCTGTTCGGGCAGTTCGTCTATCTCTTTAAACGAACGGGTGAAATCTATTTCAAGGCGATGCCACTCTTCGCTGTCCACGCTGATCTTGAATGCATGGCAAAGAAAGTTGTCCTGCCCCGTATTCTCGTCCAGCCTGCGGACCAGGTAACCGATGGCGTGAATGAAATCCTTCTTGTGGCACGCGGGCGCGTAGAGAAGAACGTTCTGGCTGACTTCAAAAAGAGCGCGGCGTTGGTGGTTGGCCATGCCTTCGAGCATTTCGAATTGCACTCTGTCGTTCCCGTTCATCTCTTCCGCCAGGATGAGCCCGTAAGAAAGATCGAACAGGTTGTGTGAAGCGATTCCCAGCCGAACCGCTTCGCTGTTTTCAGGCTTCATCCCTTCAATAAGCATGCGTTTGTAATTGGCGTCCGTCTGATTCTTTCGATTGAAAGGCGCTTGAGGCCAGCCCATGACGGATGCCTCGTACCGTTCCATCTCCAGATTCGCGCCCTTGACGATTCGAATGGTCACGGGAGAGCCACCGGCAGCGATCCTCCGGCGGGCCCAGGCGTTGATCGCTTTCTGAGTCAAAAAGGCATCGGGGATGTAAGCCTGTAGCGCGATGCCTGCGTTGATGTTCTTCAGCCCGGGCCGGTCAAGGGTTCGCATGAAGACCTCGGCGGTCAGGCTTGTGTCCCGATATTCCTCCATATCGAGGTAAACGAACTTTGGCACTTCGGTGCCGTCCTCTCTGACAAAAATCTCGCGGGCCGCGGCGCGGCAGAGAAGCTCCAACCGCTGGCAGAGGACCTCGATCGTGTGCTTGCGAGCGATCGGGTTTATCTGCGAATAGATGGTTGAGATTTTTACGGAGATGACTTCGGTCTCCGGGATTTGCAGTGTCTGCAGGTAATTCTGCAATCGCCTGCGCGCTTCCTTTTCTCCAAGCAACGCCTCGCCGAGGTGGTTCAGATTCATCCGAAGCCCGGCCTCGCGGCGAGCGCTGAGATGCCTGCGGAGAATTTTTTCTTCCGCAGGCAGAATCACGTTGGCCGTCTCATGCTGCATCTTGTCCTTCACGAGCGTGGCCGCGACGCCTGGCAGGTAGCTCCCGAATGTCTGCAGACCTTTGAGCAGCGCGTGATCGATGGGGCTGAAGAAACCCGGGATGCCCTGCACGTCCAGAATGTGTATGAGCTGCTCGATAGCGCGATCCGGGTCGTGAGCGCGAAACGCCTGATCGGTGATCTGCGTCAGCGTGGCTTTGTCGTGAGGATGATGGATCATCCGATCCAGCTCCTTCTGCTGCTGGACCTCGTGACGGGTCTGCAGGCGGGACGCGCGCTCCTGGAGGACACGCGCCAGGTGCAAGGCCTTCTGAACGGACAACGACTGTTTGGAATTCGAGTCAGGCTCGAAGTCCTCGAGCGCGGCCGGAACATCAGTGGTAAGCAAGTTGGCGGAAGTATCGGGCATAGCGATTTCGTTTGGTGTCACCTGATTTTCCTTCGCGATCATCCCAGATTCCAGTGTTAATTGTCTACATGTTGCCAGATTCCTTCGCAAGAAAGTCCTTCTCGTCGGTCTTCGCCCCGCGGGGACGAAAAGTCGCAGTCCAACACAACGTGAGACTGGCTTCGTCTTGCTCTTCGTCGGGTGCGCGGACTGTTTGAGGGGGGCAGGCAGGAACGGTGCGCGTTGGAGACTGCGGAGCGTCGAGATACTTGTCTTTAGGGGATATGGCGAGTTCCGGAGACAGATGGGGGTCGTCAGCGTCGGGAGCTCTCGATACTGCGCGTGTGCGGGGTCCCTGTGGTGTGGCGCTGCAACAATGGTGATCCCGCCAAACGAATCCCGAGCCTACTCGTCGGGCAGGATGAGATCGGGTTCGACGAGTTGCGTGACTCGGGGCGCTTCCGGCAAGGTCAGGCGGGCGAGCAGGAGCTGGACCGCGAGCTGGCCGATGGCGCGGGGGTTGATGTCGAAGCGTTACCTGCTCATC
>Ga0187827_10002101_pt1 | contig 27706 bp, 27 predicted proteins | sample ETNtaG_39_FD_167969 | JGI IMG/M metagenome (GOLD analysis project Ga0187827, IMG submission 167969) | Marine microbial and viral communities from oxygen minimum zone, Eastern Pacific Ocean - ETNP2014_SV_150_PacBio MetaG (Illumina Assembly) | ecosystem: Environmental > Aquatic > Marine > Hypoxic...
AATTTATGATGATGACCCTAGTTTGCACCAACATCTTTTCGGTCTTGATTTTAGGAATCCAATCGGACTAGCAGCAGGTTTTGACAAAAACGTAGAAGTTGTTCAATCTCTCTTAAACTTAGGATTTGGATTTGTTGAAGCTGGAACAGTTACTCCCAAACCACAATTTGGGAATAAAAAACCAAGGGTCTTTAGGCTGTTGAAAGATCAAGCAATCATCAATCATTTAGGTTTTAATAATTACGGATCAAAATATGCTGAAAATAAACTTCTAAAATTGAATCTAAACACTCTTTCCAAAGGAATCGTTGGAATAAATATTGGAAAAAATAATGATACAAATTATGCTGTTGATGATTATTGTTTAGGTTTGGAAAAACTTGGACCGTTAGCTCATTATACCACTATCAACATCTCTTCTCCCAATACTCCCGGACTTAGAGATTTACAAAATCGTGACCAAATAGAAGTTTTGGCGAAAGCGCTTCAGCAAAGAAAAAAAGAACATTCGAATTTAGAACATAAACCTGTACTTTTTAAAATATCACCTGATTTGGATGAAGAGCAACTAAGGGATATAGCTCTAATGAGCTTAGCTAATGAAATAGATGGCTTAATAATTAGCAATTCAAGCATTGAAAGACCTTCTTCATTAATTTCTCGTAACAAAAGTGAAATAGGGGGTTTAAGTGGAAAACCATTATTTATTAAATCAACTTTGGTTCTTAAGAAAATGTACACTCTTACTAATGGTCAGATTCCACTCATTGGAGTTGGAGGAATTTCAAATGGAATAGAATTTTATGAAAAAATTAAAGCTGGAGCATCCTTGGCACAAATATACACTGCTTTAGTTTTTCAAGGACCAAATATTATAAATAAGATAAAACAAGAAATCCTTTCTTGTTTAAAAACAGATGGTTTTAATAATATAAAAGAAGCTGTTGGGAAGGACGTATGAAAAGCATTCAAACCATCAAAGGCTTGGCAGATATTATAAATCAATATGATGTATTTATTCTTGATCAGTGGGGGGTAATGCATGATGGGACAAAAGGATATACCCAAGCTATTAAATGTGTAGAAAAGTTGTATCAAGAAAAAAAAAAAATAATTATAATTTCAAATTCTTCTAAAAGAAAAGAGACGTCTATTAAAAGATTGCCTAAACTGGGTTTTGATCCTAAACATTTTATGGATGTGATAACAAGTGGTGAAATGATTTGGCAAAGCCTGAATAATGAAAGTTATGATTTTACAATAAATTTAGGAAAAAATTGTTATTATATGTATGATCAAGACAAAGAGGATGGAAAATATTTTATTTATGGATTAGAAAAATTTAATTTTGTAAAAAAAATAGAGGACGCAAATTTTATTTTAGGTTGCACACCTTTTCCAAAGTCTAATGTCATCGATTATATTCCTTTGTTGACAAAAGCTTTAGAAAAAAAATTACCCTTTATTTGCGCTAATCCGGATTATGAAACAGTAGAAAATAAATCCGGTGAATTAAACATTTGTATGGGAACTATCGCACAACTTTATCAATGCTTAGGAGGTGAAATTTTTATTTTAGGAAAGCCTAATATAGATATTTACATTGAATCCACAAAAAAAATAAAAAAATTAATTAAATCAAGGGTACTAGCTGTTGGCGATTCAATGTTTCATGATATTCAAGGAGCAAATGTATTTGGAGTGGACAGCTTATTAATAACTTCAGGAATTCACCAATCAAGTTTTGATGACAAAAAACCTAGGTGGGAAACAACTATAAATCAGATAAATAAGATAGGTATATCGCCAACATTTTTATGTTCAAACTTTCAAATATAAGATTAGAAGCTTGACCAAATTGTTATTTTTCAATACTAATTCTGCCACATTATGTCTATGAAATGTCAGTTAACCGGAAAAACCTTTCAGAGTGGCAATAACGTTAGTCATGCCAAAAACAGAACAAGAAGGCGTTTTTTGCCCAATCTTCAAAACATAACTTTTATTAGTGAAAAACTTGGAAGATCAATTCGGTTAAGAGTAGCAGTAAGCGCAATTAGAACAGTTGAAAAAAGAGGCGGTCTTGATGAGTATTTGCTTAGTGCATCTAATACAAAATTGCCTCCAGAAGCATTAAAGATCAAAAAGCAAATTTTATCTATTTCCAATTAATTAGGTGTCAAATCCTTTAAATGTTTTTGAAGGATTGTATCAACTTTTTTCATTAAACTTTGGAGGATTTGTAACAACATTTAACAATATTCCAATTGAGTTTACTTGGTTTGTATTTTTGGTAATCGTCTTCATTAGCATTCTAATATTTTTGAAATTTTTTGGAGAGGTTGGTTTATATGTTTATACCTCCATAGCGATAATTGCAGCAAATATACAAGTTTTAAAAATCGTTAAATTTTCTTTTTTTGCTGAGCCGGTTGCATTAGGCACAATTTTATTTGCATCAATTTTTTTATGTACTGATATTCTTGCAGAATATTACGGAGGCGAAAGTGCGAGAAAAAACGTTTTAATAAGTTTCTTAGGTTTTTTATTAATGACTATATTGATGCTTTTTACTATTGGATTTAAACCTCTTGATAAAATTACTGCAGGAGATAATTATGCTTGGGCACTACCTTTACAGGATAATTTATTAGGCGTATTTTTGCCATTCCCTATTTTTTTTATAGCAAGTATGATTGCATATTTATTTAGTCAATTTTTTGATATATGGTTTTTTGAAAAAATTTCCGAATTTACGAATAGAAGATTTCTTTGGTTTAGAAATAATTTTTCTACAATAGTTTCATCTCTTGTTGACAACACCATCTTTAGCGTTTTTGCTTGGATAATATTTAATCCTAATCCACTGGACTTTAACACAGTGCTGTTTACATTTATATTAGGAACATATTTCTTAAGAATCTTAATAGCTTTGTTTGATACGCCTTTTATCTATTTGGCAAAATACTTTTTACCAAAAAATCATAATGAGTAATTTTGAATGGAAAATTAAAAAGACGGTATTTCAATCTAGAGCAAGAACAGGAATAATAACTACCCCACATGGCAGAATTAACACGCCGGCATTTATTTTTTGCGGCACAAAAGCAGCATTAAAATCAACTAATGTTGAAGAAGCTAGAAAATGCGGAACACAAATTATCCTTTCTAATACATATCACTTAATGCTTCAGCCAGGTAGCAAAGTTATTGCCGCGCATGGAGGATTGCATAAGTTTATGAACTGGAAGGGGCCAATGTTGACAGATAGTGGGGGATTTCAGATTTTTTCTCTAGGACATGGTACAGTAGCAGATGAAATCAAAGGAAGAAATTCAGATAACAATAGAAATATTTCTTTAGTTAAAGTTTTAGAAGAGGGGGCATTATTTAAATCATATATAGATGGATCCGAACAACTTTTATCCCCTGAAAAATCTATTAATTTACAAAGAAAAATCGGGGCTGATTTAATATTAGTTTTCGACGAATGTACACCTTTTCATGTTGACAAAATTTATACAGCCAAATCCATGAAAAGAAGTCATCGTTGGTCAAAACGATCAATTAATAGCTTTCAAACAAACAGTGTTTTTAATTCCTGTACTGGTTCTGCGGGGCCACAGGCTCTTTATGGCATTATTCAGGGCGGAGTTTATCAAGAACTAAGGGACGAAAGTATAGAATTTAATATTGAAAATCCTAATTTTTTTGGATTAGCTATTGGAGGCAGTTTGGGGTCATCAAAGGAACAAATGTATGAATTAGTTAAATATACTTCTACAAAACTGGAGAATAAACACCCTGTTCATTTGTTAGGTATTGGGGATCCATCGGATATTTGGAATTTAGTGAAATGGGGTATAGATACATTTGATTGTGTCAGTCCTACACGTTTAGCAAGACATGGCACAGCTTTAATGAAAACAAATTCAGGAAAGATTAATATAAAAAATTCTACTTACAAAGATGATTTACTACCTATTGATATAAATTGCAATTGTACGACATGTAATAATTATTCTAAATCGTATTTACATCATTTATTTAAATCAGCAGAGTTATTAGGTTTTCAGTTAATTTCAATTCACAACATTTATTTTATGAATAATTTAATGACTTATATCAGAAAAGCTATAGAGGATGATAATTTTGATGAAGCAGAGAATAGATGGTATTTAAACTAAATTTTTTTTGTTGAAAATATATTAGATAACTCATTAAGAAGAACTTCACCCAACTGATCTACATCCATTATGGTAACAGCTTTGCTATAATAACGAGATACATCATGACCTATTCCTATGGCAATCAAATCAATATCAGTATTATTTTCTATTTGAGTTATCGATTCTTTTAGATTTTTTTCAAGATAGTTTCCTGGGTTAACTGAAAGAGTTGAATCATCAACCGGAGCACCGTCACTTATAACAATTAATATTTTTCTATTTTCTTGTCTTCGCTGAATTCTATTAAAAGCCCATATTAGAGCTTCACCATCAACATTTTCTTTCAAAATTCCTTCACGAAGTAGCAATCCTAGATTCTTTTTTGATCTTCTCCATGGTGTATCTCCTGATTTATAAATTATATGACGTAAATCATTAAGTCTTCCCGGATTAGGAGGCTTGTTTCCCTCAATCCATTTTTCTCGAGATTTCCCCCCCTTCCATGCTTTTGTTGTAAATCCGAGTATTTCAGTTTTGATAAGACATCTTTCAAGTGTTTTTGCTAAAATATCAGAACATAAAGCAGCTACAGTGATAGGTCTTCCTCGCATAGATCCAGAGTTATCAATAAGCAAAGTTACTATAGTATCTTTAAATTCAATATTTTTTTCCTTTTTAAAAGATAATTTATTATTAGGGTTAGCAATTATTCTAGCAAGTCTTGAGGTATCAAGAAAACCTTCTTCTTGGTTAAATTCCCACAGCCTGTTTTGCTGTGCTAATAGTTTTCTTTGAAGGCGATTTGCAATTTTAGCAATTAAAGGTTTGAATGAAAAGACTTGCTGATCTAAGGACAAACGTAAGCGATCTAGTTCCTGAATATCACAAAGATCCTGTGCATTGACAATTTCATCATATTCATTGGTAAAATATTTGTAGTTTTTTTTATTAAACGATTTGAGATCAGAAAAGTATTTTAAATTATTTTCATTGGAATCATCTCCAGCCTCCCCCTCTTCATCAACTGCAGAAGGTTGATTTTCATCAGATAATAATTCAAGATCATATTTATTGTCCATTTTATCATTTTTATCATTTGAATTATTATCGTTTGTTTTATTAGCTTTCAATTCATTATTTTTTTCCGAAGATTTTTTTTCTGCATCATCTAAATTAATCTTTTCAAAAAATCCTAAATTATCTAATATTAATTGAATTTGATTGGCAAAATTTTCTTGATTATCAATATTATTTCTTAATTTATTAAAATAGTTTGAATATTGATCTCCTAATTTTTTTTTAATAATTTTTTTATAACTTAAATATCTTTCATCTAATAATGTTTGATTTGTTAGTTCTCCATAACTCACATATTTGAATGCATTAATAAGATGATCATTATCACTATTTTTTTCATTAATATTTTTCAGATCGATGTTATGTTTATTATGAATATTTGATTTAATTCCTTTAAATATATTAGATCCTTTTGCCTCAATTCTAGACTGTTCCAGAACATGGAATATTTCATTAGCTATATCGTTTGAACTAAGATTTTTTTTGTGGATTTGAGAATTATGTAACCGCAATTTTAAAGCCATTGCATCAGCTTCAGCCCTAAGATAGATCAAGTTTTTTTTCAAGGACGATACACTCGGATTAACTAAATTTACTTGTTCTCCATTAATTGATGGATTTTTATCAACAAAATTTATCTCAATTTTTCCAGATTTACCAATAGATTTTACAGTTGCAGAAAGTGATTTTTTGAATAAATCAACTATTTCTTCATTCTTTAACATTAATAACCTTGGCATCAGACATATCTATCCCAAAAGCTCTTTGATAATATTCATGAACAATTGATCTTTCAAGTTCATCACATCTATTTAAAAAAGAAAGTTTAAAAGAATACTCAAGATCATTAAAAAGAAGATAGTTTTCAGCCCATATAATTACAGTGCGAGGACTCATAACAGTGGATATATCCCCATTACTAAAGCCTGACCGTGTTAAATCTGCAGTAGCTACCATATTTTTAATTATTTCTTTACCCTCCTTATTATCAAGATCATTAACCTTACTGAGAATAATTTCTTCTTCTTCTTCATTTTTCAGATAATTTAAGGAGGTGACTATGTTCCATCTATCCATTTGCCCTTGATTGATTTGTTGAGTGCCGTGGTAAAGTCCTGATGTATCGCCTAAGCCTATTGTATTGGCAGTGGCAAACAATCTGAAATATTTATTTGGATTAATAATGCGAGACTGGTCGAGTAATGTAAGCCTTCCCTCTGACTCAAGTATGCGCTGAATAACAAACATAACATCAGGTCGTCCCGCATCATATTCATCAAAGACCAAAGCAACAGGATTTTGATACGCCCAAGGGAGTATGCCTTCTTGAAATTCTGTAATTTGTTTTCCATCTTTTAGAACTATTACATCTTTGCCAATTAAATCTATTCTACTAATATGGCTATCTAGATTAATTCTAATACAAGGCCAATTAAGTCTAGCGGCAACCTGCTCAATATGGGTTGATTTCCCTGTCCCATGGTAACCACTTATGAGAACTCTTTTATTTCCAGAAAACCCTGCCAGAATAGCTTTTGTAGTCTCTGGATCAAACTTATAATTTTTATCAATAGGAGGAACATAATCATTGTGTTTATCAAATCCTGATATCTTGAAGGGACAGTCAATCCCAAATAATTGTTTAGTATTGATTTCAACATTAGGTATCAAAGTGAAATCTGTATTTTGTTTTTTTTCAATCATATATTTTTTTTTAGAAATTTTTTAAGCAATATTTTGTAAGCTTCGTTAATTTCTTTAAAATGGTTTTCAGCTTTTTTATTATTGTCATTTACATCAGGATGGAAAATTTTCACTAGTTTTTTGTATTTTTTTTTGATTTTTTCTAAGGAAATTGGCAAAGATAATTCTAGTATTTTAAGACTTTTGTATTCCTCATTGTTTAATTTTTTTTCTATTGTCGTATTTTTTAGAAAATCTTGGAAATCTTTTTCTTTTTCAAATAAACTGTAATCATTATTAAAAAATTCTTTTAATTGACTGATAATATTATCCGGATTTCCCCTTAAAGGCCAGGAAGGCCTATCCCAAACGGTATCTTTTCTGATTGAAAGTTCTATTTGGTCAACATTCAAACCCCTGTAAAAGTCCCATGATTTATTATAGGCAGTTACATGATTAAGACAAAATAAATAATATTCATTTAGCCGCATTCTTGATTTTGGAGCTTTATATTTACCTAATTCATTGCAAAGATCGTGATCACATAAATAAGCTGTATTTTTACTTTCCCAAGAGAGATAATTTTTCACTATTTCATGTTTAAATTTTGCCATCTATTCAATATAATCTAAAATTAATGAATCGTAAAAAAAAAATTGAATCAATTTTAAGAAAAAATTTTCTTGACTGGGAAACTGTAGTAAATGACATTTCAATTTTACATAAAGGTCATAATAATTATGATGGCAACAATGAAACACATTTTAGTATTATTTTAAACACAAATAATAAAAATAAAGAATCAAAATTATCAATCCATAGAAAAATAAATAAATTATTAAAAGATGAGTTTAGCTTAGGTCTTCATGCGCTAGAGATAAAGATTATTAATTAATTTTTTTTATTTCTAAACGTAAGATTTGCTTACGTGAATGAGACAATATTTTGTAAGAAAAATACTTATCATTTATCATATCTCCATACAGAGGTATTTTTTTTGCGAGATCCATTACATATCCGCCAATAGTAGTAGCATCACTTTCAGGCGAGTCCAAATCAAACTTTTTGTATAAATCTTTTAAATTTTGTCTACCTTCAGATATTATTTTTCCTTGACTATTAATTTTAAATTCAATTTGCGGAGCATCCATTTCATCAACAATTTCCCCCACTATTTCCTCTATAATATCTTCTAGGGTAATGAGGCCTAGCAATTCACCATATTCATCAATCACAAAAGACAAGTGTTCTTTTTTTTTCTTAAATAAGACCAGTTGATCCAATAAGTTTGTTGTTTCAGGAATAAACCAAGGTTTTTTTAAACGTTCAAGAACAATGTTTTTATTATCCAAATCTTTATTAATATCAATATTAAGAATTCTTTTATCAAGTAAACCAATAATGTTTTCAGGATTATTTTTCCAAAAAGGGATTCTTGTAAAATTACTTTTATTTATATCTTCAATAATTGTATTCAAATCTAAATCTGCATTAATAGAAAATATATTTTTTCTATGCGTAAATACTTCTTCAACAGTAGTATCATTTAACGTAAGTATACTTTGTAACATTTCTTTTTCATGCTCTGAGTCAGGACTAGAAGTTTTATAAAGATCAATACTTCCATGAAGTTCTTCTTCAGATTGTTCATCTGATATTTTAGTATTTGTAAGATTATTTTTATTTATAATTAAATTAACAATTGAATTAATAAAAAATACGAAAGGAAAAAGTATTTTATTTAAGTAATAAATAAAAGGAGAGATAATCATTGCTGTTCTTGTAGGCTTATTAATAGAGTAAGTTTTTGGTAAAACTTCAGCAAATAATACAAGTAAAAATGTCATTAATAGTGTTGCATAAAATATTCCAGTGATTCCAAACAAGTTATAAAAAAAAGCGGTTGCTAGTGATGAAGCCAAAATATTTACCAAATTATTAGAAAGCAACAAAGAAGATATAACTGTCTCTTTTTTATCAATTATTTTTTTTAAGTAATTAGCACCCTTACTTCCTTTTTTTATTTTAGAAATAACTTTTGCTTTTGAAGCAGCAGTTATAGCTGTTTCAGACCCTGATAAAAAGCCTGATAACAAAATGAGAATAATAATTATCAATAATAGAAATAAATTCAAAATAGACATATAAAAAATTAATTAATTAAGTTTTTTAATCCAGTAATATTTAAACCTCTTTTGTAGTAGGCTTCACCTACCTTTTTGAGAAGTATTAAATTTATCTTATTATTTGTATTTTTCTTGTCAGTTGCAATTGCTTTATAAAATTTATTATTAATCATAGATTTTGTTGAATAGGGTAATCCAGCTTGTTTGAAGTGATAAATAATATCATCAAGTTCTGATCTTCTTATATTTTTCATTCTGTACGATATTTTTGTAGCAAGAATCATACCAATTGAAATAGCCTCACCATGTGTTAAGTTTGAACGATATTTATTGGTTGACTCTAATGCATGTCCAAAAGTATGCCCAAAGTTAAGCATAGCTCTTGAAGATGAATTAATAAGCTTTTCTTTTTCATCATTTGTTACATATTTTTTTTTTATTTTTATACTCTTTAAAATTGCATAACATAATGGATTTTTTTTCAATAGTAATATGTTTTTTAAATTTTTTTTGAGCCAAATATAAAAATTTTTATCATTAATTAAAGCATGTTTTACAATTTCAGCATAACCCGTTCTTAATTGTTTTAAAGGCAAAGATTTTAATATTGTAGGATCAATTATAACAATATCAGGTTGATAAAAGGTGCCAATGAGGTTTTTTCCATATTTTGAATTAATGCCATTTTTGCCACCAATTGAACTATCTACTTGTGATAATAGAGTAGTAGGGATCAAACTAAATTTAACTCCTCTTAGAATTGTATTTGATATAAATCCACAGAGATCACCAACAGTTCCTCCTCCAATAGATATTATCGTTGAAGATCTATCAATTTTTTTTTGCAAAAGCTTAGAAATTATTTTCCAGTAAGAATTTATTGATTTTAACTTTTCTGATCCTTTTACAGTTATTAAGAAAACATTTTTTTTATTTTTTATAATTTTATTAATTTTTTTTGAAACCTTACTATCAACAATAATAAATTTTTTTGACTCAGCCCTAAGTTCCGATTTCAAATATGTATTTATCGAACCATTTTCGATAAATATTTTATATTTCTTGCTTCTAGTTTTTATTAATATTTGTTTTTTCATGAAAATAAGCGAATTTTTTTATAAAATTCTTACAGGTATCAATAGGAGAGTTGGTATTTTTTATTGTTATATCGGAAAGTAAATAATACTTTCTTCTGGCTATGTCTAGTTCTTTAATTTTTTCTGCAAGATCAACATTTTTTAACAAAGGTCGATTAGTTGATTTTATTAATCTTTTTTCAAGCTCCAATAAACTTACATCTAAAAAAAGAGTAATTGATTTTTTCTTTAATTTGTTTCTAATCAATCCACTCAAGATAGAACCGCCCCCTAGTGATAATATAACATTCTTTTTTTCAATTAATTTGAGTACAATATTTGTTTCAATATTTCTAAAATGTTTCTCACCCTTCTCTTGAAAGATTTTATTTATAGATTTCATAGTAAATCTTGTAATCTCATGATCACTGTCTATGTGCTGAATATCAATCTTTTTGGCAAGGATTTTAGCAACAATTGACTTGCCCGCACCCATATGGCCAATAATGGCAATATTATTTTTTTTTAATTCTTTTAATTTGTTCTTAATCTCAAGACTTTCCATAATTTTGACAATATTTTAACTCAATTGATAAAAATAACTTAAAAAAAAAGTAATTATCTGTATTTATCGCTCTTTATATCATTTATTTGAAATTTAATTATGAAAAAAATATATTTAATAATAATTATTTTTATTATCTTTCTGATTATTCTATCAACTTTATTGTTTATAGACATACCATCTCCTTCAAAATTAATTTCTGAAGATTACACGTTAGAAATTAAATGAATATTTTAATATCTCTATTTTTTTCTATTACTTTAGCTTTTAGTGTTTTTGCTGAAGATATTAAAATTATAGAATTGCATAATCAAACATTTGACCAAATAATATTAAATGCGATCGATGATAATGATGATATTAACAATGACACAAAAGATGGTGCTAACAATGATATAAATAACGAAGAATTAACGAATTCAACTTCAGTTACTGAAGAACAAGACATCATCATTAATTCTGAAGAAAGTAATCCAAGTGAAGCTGTCACGGCTTTTCCTGATTTTTGGGAAAATGCCGATAAAGATGATTTGTTATTTTTATTTGATAATTTGCCTGTTACAAAATCCTTAATTTTAAATAGTACATTGATTAATGCACTTACCTTAAATAGTTTATCACCCCAAGGTTTTGAAGAAGATGAGTTCAATCATTTTAAAATAGTTAATTTAATTAAACTTGGACAAAGAAAAAAAGCTTTTGATATGATTGAAGCATTGAATGAAAAAAAAGATTATGTAGATGATTACGATTTATTTAAATTGAATTATTATTTTTCAACATATGATCTTAATCAGGCATGTGATTTTAGTAATTCATTTAATCGAAAAGAATCAAATATCAATGAAAATTATTTATTAAAAGTTGATATTTTTTGCACATTTTTACAAAATAAGATTGAAGAAGCTGATTTTCTAAATTCTCTACTTGAAGAAATGAATGATAAGGATGAATATTTTCAAAAAATATTTTTTAATTTAAAAGATTTAAGCAAAAGTAAGGAAGATATTAGTTTTCTTAATTATGATGAAAATTCAATGTCACTTTATAGTGCAATGATTAGGGTTGGGGAGATGCCATTGAATAATAAATATTTAATGCATGATCCAGTGAATTTTTCAATGCCGATTGTTCTTAGTGGATCATCTGATATTTCATTAAGATTAAAAGCTGCCCACAAAGCATACCAACAAGATAAATTTAATGCTGATAGTTTAACAGCATTGTATCAGACAGTTGATTTTAGTTATGATGAATTAACTAATGTTGAGTTAAAAAAATTTCATAAGAATTTTGAGATTGATATGGCCTATCTTTTCCAAAAAGCAAACATACAACTTTTGCCAATTACAAGGGTTCAATCTTTAGTTGATTTTTGGACGTATGCAGAAAAAGAAAATTTTGGCTCGTTAGCTTATGATATTTCTCGAAGTTTAATTGATAAAATAGAGCCCTCCTCAGAGCTATCTGAGAACGGTATTGAAATTGCTAAAGCTCATATACATAATAGTAATTTTGAACTGGCTGATAAGTGGATTTTGTTTGCAGAAAATTACCAATCTGAAGATGAAAAATTTGCAGAAAAAATTCAGCCTATAAAACTTCTCTACAAATTAAAAAAGTCAACCAATGATGAAAAATTTATTAATATCCTATTAAACAGCGATCTTTTAAAAGGAATTTACGAAGATACTGTTAAGCAAGAAATATTACTAACTATTCTATCAGTTATTAGTGAAAACTATGATAAAGTTTTAAGTGAAAACAGAAATCTTCTTGATCAAAGACCTGTGCCCTCAAGATATTTATTAAGTAAGATAAAACAAAGTAGTAAAACTAATAATTATGGAGAACTATTGTTAAGTATTAATATTTCTATGGCTGATAAATCCTGGACAGAGACTCATCCAGAACATTTGAGAATTATATTAACCGCACTAAAAGGTATTAAAATTGAACATTTTTTAAAAGATGTAATCCTTGAAATTCTTAAAACAAGTGAAATAATATAATGAATGAATATTTTGATTTTGAAAAATCAATTGAAGTTATTGATGATAAAATAAAAATATTAGAAAGTAATAACGAAGATAATAATCTTGATTTGATAAAAAAATATAATTTAGAAAAAAAAAATTTATTGAAAAAAATTTATAGCTCATTGACATCTTGGCAAAAAGTAAGAATTTCTAGACATTCCAATCGACCACATATGCTTGATTATGTAGACAATATTTTCTCGAATTTTATCCCTCTTTCTGGAGATAAAAAATTTGCAGAAGACAAGGCTATTGTTGGAGGCCTTGCAACAATTGATGATTTATCTGTGATGATAATAGGAAATGAAAAGGGCAACTCAATGGAAAAAAGAATTGAACATAACTTTGGAATGGCAAAACCAGAAGGTTTTAGAAAAGCTCAACGTTTAATGGTTTTGGCAGAAAAATTAAAATTACCCTTAGTGACTTTTGTTGATACTGCTGGAGCTTTTCCAGGAAAAGAAGCTGAAGAAAGAGGTCAATCAGAGTCAATTGCTTCATCAATTTCACAATGTTTAAAAGTTAAGACTCCGATAATTTCAATAATAATAGGCGAAGGAGGCTCTGGCGGAGCTATAGCTTTAGCAACGGCGGACAGAATACTAATGTTACAAAATTCTATTTTTTCAGTTATTTCTCCAGAAGGATGCGCATCTATTCTTTGGCGCAAAATAGAAGCTGTTCAAAAAGCAGCTAAATCACTCAAATTAACAGCAGAAGATTGCTTAGAACTTAATATAATAGATGGAATTGTTGAAGAGATGCCAGGTGGAGCGCACAGATATCCAAAAGAACAATTTGTAAAAGTAAAAAAAACTATCATTGAGAATCTTGCAGATCTTAGAAAATTACCGGTTGAAAAAATAGTTGCTGACAGAAATGAAAAGTTTTTGAATATAACTCTCAACTAATAACCATGACAAATTTTATATTTTTTTCCTGAACCACAAGGACAAGGATCGTTTCTTCCAATTTTTTTATTTAATATATTGGATCCAACACCTACTTTTTTTTCAGTTTTAGTTTCTTTATTATAAGCTTGCATTTCAATACCAAAAAGAGTTTTTAATACTTTTTCATTTTGCGCAGAAAGCATTTGATCAAAATAGTCAAAAGATTCTTTTTTGTATTCGAAAAAAGGATCTTTTCCTCCCATTGCTCTTAAATTTACACTTCCTCTTAAGGAGTCCATAGCAGCTAAATGATCTTTCCAATCTTTATCAATTTGATAGAGCATGATTCTTTTTTCAGCAAATTTCATTAAGTCATTAGAGTATCGATTTTTTTTATCAGTATATTTCTTGTTTATTTGATCAAGAGTTCTTTTTTTAATTTCATCATCGTCAACACCTTCTTCATCTATCCAAGCACTGATTGGTAAATTTATTCCAAATATTTCATTAATTTTATTTTTGAGCAAATCGCCATTCCATTCATGACTATATTTTTTTGGTGGGATAGATTCTAAAATGACAGAATCAACAAGATCAATTATCATTTCTTTGATTATTTCTGATTGATCAGAGGTTGTTAATATTTCTTTTCTATTTTGATAAATAATTTTTCTTTGATCATTCAAAATATCGTCAAATTTTAATATTTGTTTTCTGGCATCATAGTTATGAGACTCTACTTTTTGTTGAGCTCTTTCAAGAGCTTTTGTAATTAGTGAATGCGTTATTGCTTCTCCCTCTTTGACTCCAAGTTTTGATAAAACATTTTCAAGAGTCTTAGATCCAAAAATTCTCATAAGATCGTCTTCTAACGAAAGGTAAAAGATACTTTCACCAATATCTCCCTGCCTGCCTGAGCGACCTCTTAACTGATTGTCTATTCTTCTGCTTTCATGTCTTTCTGTGCCAATGATTAACAAGCCACCAGATTTTATTGCAAGTTCTTTGTTTTTATTATTTTCAAAATTATCACCACCTAATTTGATATCAGTTCCACGACCAGCCATATTTGTTGAAATAGTAACATTTCCGGGTATGCCGGCCATCAAAATTATTTCCGCTTCCTTATCATGTACTTTTGCATTGAGGACATTATGTTTAACATTATTTTTTGATAGAATTTTTGATAATATTTCTGAGCTCTCAACTGATGTGGTGCCAATCAATATAGGCTGCATTCTGTTATGTCGTTTAATTACTAAATTTAATATAGCATTATACTTTTCATCTTTAGTTAAATAAATTTGATCATCTTTGTCATTTCTATTAATTGGAAGATTTGGAGGTATTTCAACCACGTTTAAATTATAAATCCCTTCAAATTCAGCTGCCTCTGTGCTTGCAGTTCCTGTCATTCCACATAATTTTTTATATGTCCTAAAAAAGTTTTGATAGGTAATTGAGGCAATTGTTTGATTTTCTTTTTGAATTGGAAGACCTTCTTTTGCTTCAATTGCTTGATGCAGTCCATCACCGTATCTTCTTCCCTCCATAGGTCTTCCGCTCAGCTCATCAATTATTACGATATTTTTATCTTTTATTATGTAATCTTTATCTTTGGCAAATATTTTTTGTGCTCTCAAAGCTTGTATAATATTATGATTTAATGACATATTGTCTAAATCTTGCAAAGTTCCACCCTTAATTATTTCATTCTTTATTAATAAATTTTCAACAACTTCCATTCCGCTATTTGTTAGTAAAATGGACTTACCCTCTTCATTAATTTCATAATCAGTATCTTTTAAAATTTTAACTAAAGAATTTATTTTGGGATAAATATCAATCGAGTCTTCTGATTGAGCAGAAATCACTAATGGAGTGCGCGCTTCATCTATTAAAATACTGTCAACCTCATCAATAATTGCAAAGCCATTTTTTTTGAAATATAAACTTTCATAACTACTTTTTAAGTTATCACGTAAATAATCAAAACCAATTTCATGATTAGTTGCATAAACAATATCACATTCATACTCTTGAAGTCGCTTCTCTTGATCTACATTGGAATTCACACAGCCAACAGTTAGGCCTAAAAATTTATATATCTCTCCCATCCATTTTGAATCTCGATCAGCTAAATAATCATTAACAGTTACAATATGAACAGGATCTCCATTTAATGAATTTAAATAAGCAGAAAGTGTTGCAACAAGTGTTTTGCCCTCACCCGTTTTCATTTCAGCAATCATGCCTTTATGTAGGACAACTCCACCTAGCAATTGTACATCAAAGTGTTTTAGATTAATGGTTCTTTTTGATGTTTCTCTCACAACAGCAAAAGCTTCTGGTAAAATGTCATCAAGGGTAGCACCTTCGGCAATTAATTTTTTGAAATAATTAGTTTTAGCTTGTAAATCTGTGTCTGATAAATTTTGAAATTCTGGTTCAAATTCATTAATTATATGAATTATTTTTGAAAATGATTTAAGACGTCTTTTACTGGCAGAACCAAATAACTTATTTACAATATCTAGCATTTATATGGTAAAGGCTGATAACATATGCCTTGGCTTTGTTCTATAATGTTTTTTTTAAAATTGATTAAGGCTTTTTTATGAAGTCAAACCTTAGTTCGCCATTTAAACCAAAAAGTGTAAAGGATTATAAACCTGAAGATTTAACTATTTATACTTTAAGAGCAGGCTTTAAAAAAAAAGAAGAGGATTTATTAATTATTGTTTTTGATAAAGCAGTACCTGTGGCTAGTGCTTATTCACTAACTTCAATGCCATCCGCTCCAATAATTTGGGATAAAAAAAATAATAATAGTTTTTGTAAAGTACTTATTGTTAATTCAGGAAATGCCAATGCCCATACTGGCACAAGAGGCATAAATCAAATTGAAAAATACACAAAAGTGGCTTCTAATATATTTCAATGTAAAAAAAGTGAAATACTAGTTTCTTCAACTGGGGTAATAGGTGAGGAACTTGACTCTGCAAAAATTATAAAAAAATTAAATTGTATATCAAAAAATTCATTAAAAAGCATTAAAGACGCTGCAAAAGCAATTATAACTACTGATACATTTTCCAAAGTAGAGGTTGTTAAATTTAGATATAAATTAAAACAAATAATAATTTATGGTTTTGCTAAAGGATCTGGAATGATAGCACCAAATATGGGTACCATGTTAGCGTATATTTTTATTGAAGCTCCATTGAAAAAAAAGGATCTAAAGAATATACTTATGAAACATATTGGTTCAACATTTAACTCAATTTCTGTCGATGGCGATACTTCGACAAATGATACAATAATGTTATTTTCTACTGGCTTAAAAAATCAAAAAATAACAATGAATAATAATCTTTTAAAAAAAATATCAGCAAGAGTGAATGACATTATGCTTAGTTTATCAAAACAAATTGTATCTGATGGTGAGGGAATATCTAAACTAATAGAAGTCACAGTTTCTAATGCAAAAAATAAAATTCAAGCATCAAATGTGGCATTTTCTATTGCTGAATCTACTTTAGTAAAAACTGCAATAACTGGTGAAGATGCTAATTGGGGAAGAATTGTTATGGCAATTGGTAAAGCAGATAAACACATTGATCAAGATAAAACAATTATTAAGTTTGGTAATTCAATTGTGGCAAAAAAAGGAACAAGGTATAAAAAAATTGATTTGAGGAAACTTAATTATTATATGAAAAATAAAATTGTTAAAATTAATGTGAATTTAGGAATTGGCAAATATACGAAAAGAGTATGGTCATCAGATCTAACTCATAGATACATCAATATCAATGCTGATTATAGATCATAATTATTTTATAATTGAATTGTTTTTTTATATATAATAATGTGAATTATTTTGGATCTATCATAAAAATAATATTATATTAGTACTATGAATGATTTGATAAAAAAAATTGATTATATAATAGAAATAAATAATAGTAAAATTAATGAAAATATTGTTGGGATTAATTATTTAGAAAAACTAAAATATTTAGTCATAGATAACTTAAAGAATGGTCAAGATAAACTTATACTAGACGATTTAGTAACTACTCTGGAGAAAAAAAACAATCAATCAATAAAATTTAAATTTAAAAACCGACCATTATTTCTTTCAATTAACTTATATAAAAATCCATTATCCAAAATTAAGTTATGTTGTAATAATGACACCTTATCTATTGTGATTAACGGTGTTAAGAAAATCTTACTATTTGATCTGTATGATAAGAAGAAAAAAATTTCTTTACCTATTTTTAAAAATATGGGCATAGTTTTAAGTGAAAATACGATTACAAGCGAAAAAATTGAAGCTGGTTCGATTATTATGGATATAGTTTCTGAAAAAAAAGCTATGAATATTGAAAATTGATATTTAGATACAATATTATAATAATGATTGTTTTTAACTTAAATTGTAAAATTTGTTCCGTGGAATTTGAAGGCTGGTTTGAGAACACTAAAGAATTTAATAATCAAAAAAGAAAAAAAATTATTAATTGTCCAAGTTGTAATAGTGTATCCATAACAAAATCTTTGTCGGCACCAAATCTTCCAACAAAAAACAATTCAAAAAAAAATATTCAATTAAAAAAGGCAGTCTCAAATAATATTAAAAAATACAAAAAAATTATTGAAGAAAATTTTGAATATGTTGGAAATAAGTTTACTGAAGAAGCAAAAAAAATGAAATATGGTGAAAAAGAAGAAAAACCAATTTATGGTGAAGCAACTATGGAACAAACTAAGGAACTAGCTGAGGAGGAAATCAACGTGGTCCCTCTTCCATGGGCGCCTACAAAAAAAACTAATTAGATTTTATTGCCGTACAAAAATAATTTATAAGACAATTGTTTTTGTCTAACATCCATTGACCGGATAGCGGGTTAAAAACTAAACCAGTGAGATTTGTTACATTGATTTTGTTTTTGTTTAAAAAAGATTTTAATTCTTCGGGTTTAATTAATTTACTAAATGTATGAGTGTTTTTTGGAACCCAATTTAAGATATTTTCAGCAATAAAAATTGCAAAAAATTTTGAAACAAAATTTCTATTAATTGTTGATATTATTATTTTTCCTCCTGGTTTTAATAATTTTTTTACATTTATAATTATTTTTTTCCAATCTTCTATATGCTCTAATACTTCAAGAATTAACACAGCATCATATTTTTTTTTAAGTTTGAGATTATTTAGATTCTGATGAAAATATTCTATGTTTATGTTTGATTTTTTTGCATGTTTTTTTGCGGCAATAATATTTTGTTTTACAAAATCAATTCCAGTTATGTTTGCTCCTAAACATGCCAAAGGTTCACAAACTAATCCTCCTCCACATCCCAAATCTAAAATATTAAAATTACTTAGAGATTTCTTAGAAGATTTAATAAGTTGTTTTTTTTCAAATAAGTTATTTTTAATATATTTCATTCTTATTGGAGTTAATAAGTGTAGAATTTTGAATTTGCCATTTGGATCCCACCATTCATCCGCAAGAGTTTCAAAATGATTAAATTCTGAAGTTTTAGAGGTATTTTTTATCATAGGTCTTGTTACTATTAGTTAAAAATTATATGGAGCTATTTCAATTTAATATATTAATAATGTAAGTCAATGAAGATAGTTGTTATGAAGTTTGGCGGTACCTCAGTGGCCGATATAAGTAAGATTAATAATGTCGCTTCTATTATTAATAAGAATTATAAAAAATATAAATTAGTTATTGTTTTGTCAGCAATGGCAGGAGTTACTAATGATCTACAAAAATTAATTGATCAAATTGATTATCCATCATCAAAAGAAAATGACTTAATACTTACCTCGGGGGAACAAGTAACTGTAGGTCTTTTGTCTATGTTATTAAATAAGATGAAAATCAAAAGCATACCATTACTAGGATGGCAAGTGCCAATAATTACAGATTCTTCTTATGAAAAAGCAAAAATTTTGAACATAAATAAAGATAATATTTTAAAATATTTAGCTGAATATGATGTGGTTGTTCTTGCTGGGTTTCAGGGTGTAAACACAGAAGGAAAAATAACATCTATAGGAAGAGGGGGCTCAGACACAACAGCTGTTGCAATAGCCTCTTCTTTAAATGCTGAAAGATGCGATATTTTTTCAGATGTGGAAGGAGTATATTCTAGCGATCCAGCTATTGTAAAAAATGCAAAAAAAATTGATAAAATATCTTATGAAGAAATGTTGGAGATGTCATCTATGGGCGCTAAAGTTCTCCATACCCGATCTGTTGAGCTAGCAATGAAGAACAACTTAACACTTCAAGTTTTATCTTCTTTAACAAATCAAGAAGGCACTCTTATTGTAAATGAGAAAAAATTAATCGAAAAGGAAGTAGTGAGTGGAGTTTCATATAGCAAAGATGAATCTAAAATTACAATATCCGGCATACCTGATAAGCCAGGGATTGCTGCGAAAATATTTAGGATTTTATCAAGAAACAATATTAATATTGATATGATTGTTCAAAATATATCTCAAGATGGCATTAGTGCTAATTTGACATTTACTGTCCTAAATAAAGATATGAAAATATCAAAAAATCTTTTAAAGAAAAATAGTAAAAAAATTCTTTATAAGCAACTTTCAACAAACTCTGAAGTTGCTAAAATATCTGTAATTGGTATGGGTATGATGTCACAATCTGGGGTTGCTGAAAAAATGTTCCAGACATTAGCAGATCAACAAATAAATATCTTAGCAATATCAACTTCGGAAATTAAAATCAGCGTTTTAATTGAAGAAAAATACACTAATAATGCAGTCAATTCACTTCATACTGCTTATAAACTTGGTATTAACAATTGATTTGATTTTTTTTACATATAAATAAGTATAATATGGTATTTGTTGGCGAACATTTAAAAAAATCAAGATTAAAGAAAAAAATTAATCTCAAAACTGTTGCTGAAGAATTAAATATTCATTCGGATCTCATTAAAATGATTGAAAATAATGAAACTTCTGATCATTTGGATTTAGTGTATTTCATTGGGCATATTCGTGCCTATGCTAAATTTTTAAGTTTAAATGATAATGAGGTCGTAAGACTGTTTAAAGTTCAAAATTTAATTGATAAAGAAGATTTAATTGATGAACTACCAAAACCTCTAGAAAGAACTAATTATTATTTAGCAACAACAACCTTTTCCGTTTTTTCAATAATTTTAATTTCTTTTGGTTTCTATTTTTTATTTATTAAAACAAATGATATACATCCAAATTATTCTATTCTTCCTAATTTATCAGAAAGTTTAGAATCAGAAATTGAAGAAATTGAAATTCAATTGGCTCTAGAAAACGTTAATAAAATAAATTCAGAAGATAGTAACAAAAGAATACTAACATCGATAGACATAGTTCATGATAATATTCTTGTAAATGAAGGCAGCGTAATTGCATCTACTTCTGAAAATCAACTCTTTGAATCAGATAATATAATCACTTTAAAAATTTTTGACTCAACCTGGATTCAACTTCGAAACAAAGAAAACCAAATTGTACTAAGTAGGCTAATGGGTGACAATGAAGAATATTCATATTCTGTTGCTGACAATTTTACTCTTACAACAGGCAATGCTGGCAATATTCTTGTTTTAATAAATGGAAAAGTAAGAGGTAAGGTTGGGAAAAAAGGCGAAGTAATAGATTCTTTGGTTATTAGTTCTGATTTTAATAATTAATTGATACAAATTATTAATGCAACGTTCATATCAAAAAATTGATAGGCGAAAATCTAGAGTTATTCATCTCGGCAATGTCAAGATTGGAGGAGATGCTCCAATTAGTGTTCAAACAATGACAAATACTATTACTTCTGATGTCAACTCCACACTTTCTCAAATTGATCGTGTCAGAATTGTTGGAGCTGATATTGCAAGGGTATCAGTTCCTGATCAAGAATCTTCACTAGCGCTAAAAGAAATATGCAAAAAAAGTAGAATTCCAATAATTGCTGATGTGCATTTTCACTATAAAAGAGCAATAGAATCAGCCATAAACGGAGCGTCATGCTTAAGAATAAATCCTGGCAATATTGGCTCAAAAGAAAAAATTAAAGATGTGATTAAAGCAGCAAAAGATAACAATTGCGCTATACGAATAGGGGTTAATGGAGGGAGTCTTGAAAGAAAAATTTTGGAAAAATATCAAGAACCTGTTCCGGAAGCCTTGGTAGAAAGTGCTATAGATAATATAAAAATTTTGGAAGACAACAATTTTTTTAATTTTAAAATCAGCGTTAAGGCCTCGGATGTTTTTTTGGCAACAAAAGCATATGAAATTTTAGCAAACAAATGTGACTATCCTTTACATCTAGGTATTACAGAAGCAGGAGGTAGAAGATCAGGATCCATCAAATCATCTATAGGAATTGGTAAACTGTTGCTTATGGGCATTGGAGACACAATAAGAGTTTCGTTATCTGATGAGCCAGAAGAAGAAGTAAAAGTTGCATATGATATATTAAAAAGTTTAAGTTTGAGGCACAGAGGTGTTAAAATTATTTCTTGTCCTTCATGCGCTCGTCAACAATTTCCTGTAGTAGAGACTGTAAAAAAATTAGAAAAATCTCTTGAAGATATTTCAGCTCCTATAACAATTTCGATAATAGGATGTGTTGTTAATGGTCCTGGTGAAGCTACAATGACTGACGTTGGTATAACTGGAGGTGGAAATAATACGCATATGGTATATATTAATGGCAAAAAAGATCATCGTATTAAAAACGAGGATTTATCAACATATCTTGAAGATATCATACGTAAAGAAGCAAACAACCAAACAGTGAATAGATTATGAAACCTCAACCTGTACGTGGTACGCATGACATTTATGGAAATGATTTGGAAAAATTTAATGTTATTGAAAAATTGATAAAAGATTTAGCAAATTCTTTTGGATTTAACGAAATCATCACCCCTATTTTTGAGTCATCTTCTTTATTTAGTAAGCCATTAGGTGAGCAAAGTGATGTAGTACTTAAAGAAATGTATACTTTCAATGATAGAAATAATTCATCTTTAACACTTAGACCAGAGTATACAGCACCTATAATACGTGCCGCCATATCAAATAATCTGCTTAATCAACTTCCCGCAAAGTTCTTTGGAGTTGGTCCAATGTTTAGAAGGGAACGACCTCAGAAGGGCCGATTTAGAGAATTTTATCAAATGAATTTTGAAATTATTGGCACAAACGAAGCATTGGCAGATGTAGAATTAATATTACTCGCTAATTCAATTTTGATAAATATTCTTCCCAACCAACAATTTAAACTTCACATCAATTCTCTTGGTGATAGAGACACATTAAAATCATTTAAATTAAAATTATCTTCTTTCTTCAGTAAATATAAAAACGATTTATCTGAAGATAGTCAAAGCAAAATAAATACTAATCCTTTAAGAATTTTAGACTCAAAAAATTCTAAAGATATAGAGATTAGTAAAGATGCTCCAGACATTAGGAACTTATATTCAAGTGAAGCAAAGAAAAAATTTGAAGATGTACAAGCTTTGCTAAATGAAACAAATATTTCTTTTGTTGTTGATAAGACTCTAGTACGAGGATTAGATTATTACTGTCATACTGTTTTTGAATTTAAAAATCATAATTTAGGAACACAAAATACTGTTATCGGCGGAGGTCGATACGATGGTCTTGTTAAAATGATAGGAGGACCTGATATACCTGGAGTTGGTTGGGCAGGGGGAATAGAACGACTAATGTTACTTATGGATTTGCCTGGGAAAAGTATGATTAGAAATCATCTTATTGTAATTGATGAATCTTTAAAAAATTATGGCATCAAAGTTTTAAGCATACTTCATGAAAATAAGATACCTGTTTACTGGGGCTATAAATATAATTTGAAAAAATCTCTTGCATTTGCGAGTGATAAAAAAGCTGAGTTCGTTATTATTATTGGAGAAGAAGAATATAATAATAATAGATACACATTAAAAAATTTACTTGATTTCTCTCAAGAAAAACTGTCCCTGGAAGAATTAATAAAAAAATTAAGTTAATGAATAATTTTGAAAACCAGTTTGACATAATTGTCAAAAAGTATCAAGATATTGAAAAAAGCTTATCGAACCAAGACAATTTAGATAGAGATAAGCTAATTAAGTTAAATAAGGAATATTCCGAATTAACGCCTATAGTAAAGTTAATTGATCAATATAATTCTGTAAAAAAAGATATAGAAAATCTAAACGCTTTATTAAATGACAAAGATAGTTCTATACGCATGATGGCTGATGATGAATTAAGAGAAAAAAACAAGAAAATTATATTAGTCGAACAAGATTTATTGAAACTTCTTATTCCAAAAGATGTTAATGATGAAAAAAACTCTATTTTAGAAATACGTGCAGGAACTGGAGGTGACGAAGCCTCTTTATTTGCAGCTGATCTTTTTGGTATGTATCAGAAATATTCTAATCTTAACAATTGGAGTTTTGAAATTTTATCTATATCTGAAACTGGGCTTAATGGAATTAAAGAAGTTGTTTGTAATATTTCAGGGAAAAGTGTTTTTTCAAAGTTAAAATTCGAATCTGGGGTTCATAGAGTGCAACGTATTCCATTAACCGAAACAAGTGGACGAGTGCATACTTCAGCTGCTACCGTAGCAGTATTACCTGAAGCAGAGGAAATTGATGTTAAAATTGATGAAAAAGATTTACGAATTGATGTTTTTCGTTCAAGCGGACCAGGTGGTCAATCAGTGAATACAACAGATAGTGCTGTAAGAATAACTCATCTACCCTCTGGTATAGTTGTTTCTCAACAAGATGAAAAATCACAACACAAAAATAAAGCTAAAGCTTTAAAAATTCTTCGTTCAAGAATTCTAGATAAAGAAATTCAAATGAATGAACAACAGAGGGCAAAAGACAGAAAATCTCAAGTAGGGACTGGAGATAGGTCAGAAAGAATTAGAACTTATAATTTCCCCCAAGGAAGAGTTTCTGATCATAGAATTAATCTCACACTTTACAAGTTAAATGAAGTTTTAGAAGGACAATTAGATGAGATAATAAATCCTTTGTTAACAGATGATGAAACTAAAAAAATAACTAATCTTGAAAATGAATAATTTTATAATAAATCATTTGAAAGTTTTACACGAAAAGAATTTTTCTGATCCTGTAATTGAACTCAGAGCCTTACTTAATAAAACATCTATTTTAAAAAAAGAAATCATTTTAACTAATTTTAACATAAGCCAAATCAATCTCAATTTGTTTCAATCAGCATTTGAAAGAAGAATAAAAATGGAACCTCTAGCAAAAATTTTTAAAGAAAAAGAATTTTGGAAGTATACTTTTGCTGTTAATGAAAATGTTCTTGATCCCAGACCTGAGTCAGAACTATTAATTGAAGGTGTTGAAAAATATTTTCAAAACAAAAAACAAAAATTAAAAATTATTGATATCGGAACAGGATCAGGATGCCTGGCTGTTTCACTAGCTATGGAATATAAAAACTCTATGATTACTGCAACTGATATTTCTAAATCTGCTTTAAATGTTGCGAAAGAAAATTCAAAAAAATTTAATGTTTATGAGCAAATTAAGTTTAAATGCTGTAACTGGTGTGAAACAAAAGAGAATTTTGATGTTGTTGTAACAAATCCTCCATATTTAACAAATAATGAGTACTATAATTTAAGCAAGGAAATAAAACTCTACGAACCTGAAATATGTCTTAAAGGAGGAAAGGACGGATTGTCTTGTTTTAGAGAAATCGCCTATAAAATTCAGAAAATTACTCATTTTAAATCATTATTTTTTGTAGAAATTGGGTACAATCAAAAAGATAAATGTATCAAAATATTTAAAGAATTTGATATGTATTGTATTGATACTATAGTTGATTATCAAAATTATGAAAGAATTTTGATTTTTAATAAAAAAAAATTAAATAAAGATTGATTAATTGTTTTAAGAATGTAGTAAGAATACTGTTTATACAGCGAAAACTATTTAGTGTTTTAGGGTTTTCCAAGTAAATTATATTAAAATTGAATAATTAACTATGTACGTAAAAAAAAATACACGTGTTTCATTTAGGTCAAACAAAAGACATGGACATAGAAGGAGCAATAGTTTCTCAAATGATAGAGGACGTAATAAAGGAAATATTATTTCACAATATCAGAAATATTTAAAACTTGCTAAGGAGTCTTCCTCCTCAGGTGATAGAATACAATCTGAATATTATTATCAATTTGCTGATCATTATTCGAGATTAATGATTGAATTAGGATTATTTATTGAAGAAAATATAGAAAACCAAAACCCTGAAGAGAGGAAATCTGTTGATAAAAAATCTGAAGGTGAAAATAATTTAGTTGGAGTAGATAAAACTGCTAGTAAGAGCAAAGAAACCACAGATACAAAAGAAACCACAGATACAGAGGATAAAAATGACCACGGCTCAATTGAATCTGTTTCATTTATTTCCCAACCAATTAAAAAAAAATCTGTAAAAACAAAAAAAAATACTGCTTAATTTATTCGTAGAGATAAAATAAAAAATCTGAATATATAATTCTCACTTCTTTATTGAATTTTTTCAATTCTTCATCTTTTAATATTTTTCCAGAAGGTAATTTCATTTTCATAGGATTAATTTGCTTGTTTTGATATATTACTTCATAATGTAAATGTGGCCCAGTTGATTTTCCAGTTGATCCAACATACCCAATAGTTTCACCTTGATTAACTCTCGCCCCCTTATAAATATTTTTATTATAATTATTCAAGTGAGCGTACGCGGTTTTATAGGAACTATTATGTCTAATGCGAATGAAATTTCCATAACCCCCATTTCTTCCCACAAAATCAATAACACCATTTCCAGCAGCATATACAGGAGTTCCTTTTGGTGCTGCAAAATCTACACCTTTATGCAATTTATTATAACCTAAAATTGGATGTTTTCTTACTCCGTATGATGAAGAGAGTCTTGCTCCATCAATTGGAGTTTTCATTAAAGCTTTTCTAACGTTTTTACCTTCTTTGTTAAAATAATCAAAATGACCGTTATCATCATAAAAAATAAAATATTCAAGATTATTTCCATGTAAATTTAATTTAATATATTTTATATTTCCATTTGAAACACTTCCCTTGATACTATTAAAAAAAACTTCATATAAAATTTCAAATTCATCATTTTTTTGGATATCACGTTGAAAATCAACATCAAAACTATACAACTTAATTGCTTTTGACAAAATTTCTAGCGGAACTCCTGCCATTTTACCATCTTCATAAAGAGAAGATTTAATAAAAAATTTATTAGATTCAAAACTTTTCGTTATATTTGTTTTTTTCTTATATAATGTAATTTCAGTTTCATTAATTTCGATCACGATATCTGTTGAAAAATCTATTGGAATTATTATTTTTTTTGTTATTTTTTCACTGTTTTGATAAATGTAAATTTCTTGATCAATTTTGAGATTTCTTAAATTATATTCTTTACTTAATTTATTAATAATTTTGTTTTTAATTATATTTTTTTGAAAAAATGGATCAATTATTTTGCTAAAAACATCATTTTTTTTTATTTTAATGATTATTTCTTTTTCAATAGTAATTTCATTATTTTTTGATTTATTCAAAAAATCTGCATTATATGATTTACTAATATGATTGTTTTTTTTAACATCTATATTAGTTTTTAAGTTTAAAGAAATATTACTATTTAATTTATAAATATTTAATGACAAACATCCTAAATAGAAAAAATATGCACTAAAACAAATCGTTAATATAGTTATGAAGTATTTAATTAATAAATTATAATTAGTTAACATGAATTTACTTTATTTTATTAAAAGACTTTATTTCTTATATATTTTTTGCAATAGGTGAATATTTAATTAATTCTTTTCTTAAAGGATTAGGGTGCGTAGCTCAGTGGTAGAGCACTGCCTCGACACGGCAGGGGTCACAGGTTCAAATCCTGTCGCACCCACCATAGAATGAAAGATTCTCTTATCTTT
>Ga0187827_10002103_pt1 | contig 27662 bp, 23 predicted proteins | sample ETNtaG_39_FD_167969 | JGI IMG/M metagenome (GOLD analysis project Ga0187827, IMG submission 167969) | Marine microbial and viral communities from oxygen minimum zone, Eastern Pacific Ocean - ETNP2014_SV_150_PacBio MetaG (Illumina Assembly) | ecosystem: Environmental > Aquatic > Marine > Hypoxic...
CGACTCTCGGCCACCGGCCGATCCCATGGCTTCACGAATGAGCTCCGGTGACTGATCCGCCTTCTGCACGCCTGCCAGAACGACACGTCCAAAGGCACATTTCTTTTTACGGCAGTACTCTGCGGCGTTATCCCAGTGGCCATTGGCAAGGTACTCCATCACATCCTCGACAAGTCGCTTGGGGATGAGGTGTCGTTCGCGAATGGCGAGTAGACAGTGAAAAAACAGGGCCATGGTCACGAAGGACAGGAAGATAATCGGATACATGATCTTCCCGCCGAGATTGATGAAGTAGAGCAATCTGTGCCAGGCTCGTTTTGCCTGAAACACATAAAGCGGAAAATCCTTGCCGTAAAAATAGGAGGCTGGTTCGATGTCTTGCTGTGCGTCCGGGTTCACGACCTTTACATCGACGGGCCCAACACTCTGAGCCGCGGGTGATTTCACCTTGAGGACGGTGCCATTCTTTTCGATTGTGACATCAGTGGCTTCCGCATCCCCGAAGAACACCTTGGAATCGATCCGGAAATTCTCCCCGGTGATGGTGACCGGTACGTTGCCATCCGGGAGAGAGTGGTTGGGATCGACATAGACGATTTTGGGCTCTTTGCCTTTTACCACCGGCTTCTTTGGCGCGTCTTCAGCACTCAATGAAACGACAGCAGTCAGGGCCACTATCGTCATCCGACGAGCCCGGAAAGCATGAAAGATATCGAACATTCAAATCTCCTTGGTTGAAATCCTTAGGTTGACCGCTGAATTCAGCCAGTGCTCCGGCTCAGCAATAGACTGGAATTGCGGGGATGAGATAGGAAGAGGTCGTTGCTGGGGAGCTGTTTTTGGTGATATGAGAAAAAACAATCGCACTCCCGCGTGTTCCGATCGCGATTGTTGACACCTGGGCCATTTGCGCCAGAGAAAGGGATGCGCAAATCAATTGGGGCGGGATTATAGTTGATGCCCCACGGCTTTCAATACTGAGGTAACGGAATAAATGCTTGGAATTAAGTGCGTTAAGAAACCAGATTGCCACCTGTTTGCACTAATTTACACGCCTTCAGGTACCACATTTTTCTTCTGCATTTCCTGGAGCGCCTGCCACACCTCACGCATCGTCTGTGGTCGTTTCTCGGGCAAGCGTTCACAGCACGCGACGACCAGATCATCGAGTTCTCTGGGCACATTCGGGTTGTCGTTTCGTACGGCGCGAGAACGCCCGGCGAAGCTCACAGTGAAATCCACCCCCTGCGAGCTTGGGACACCCGTCATCGCCGGGCGATTCAGCCGCCCTGTCAAAGCCCAGTACATGGTTGCTCCCATCCCATAGCAATCGGTCCTGAAATCAATCTCCTCCCCCTTGAGCTGCTCAGGCGCCATGTATTCGGGTGTGCCCTGGATTCTGTAAGTTTCGCTTCCCACGAACGTGCTCTGCCCAAAATCGATGATCTTTACCAGGCCGTTGGGATCGACCATCACGTGGGAAGGCTTCATATCCGCGTGGATGAGCCCGAACTGGTGGATCTCTAACAAGCCCTGGGCCGTCTGCCTGAACAAGTCGAGCAACTTCCGCATGCCATAATCACTTTTTTCCTTGAGGCCGAAACCCTCCACGTAATCCATCAGCATGTCATAGCCATGGACCCGCAACCCTTTCCGCACAGTCCTCAGGTCATAAACGGTGACCACGTGCGGGCTGCCCCCTGCCTGTTGGAAATCCTTCAAGACACCATATTCATTCTTGACCTGATCGAAATAAGATTGATAGACCGAGCGTTCGAGCTTCTGTTTGATTACGTCCGCGGCGCGGGTCGCGTTTTGCCTCGCCTGGTCGATATGCTCGATTGAGGTACGGGTAACATGCTTGCAGCCGTACATTTTCCCATCTTTATTGCTCACTACCCGGTAAATGATGCTTCCTGCACCATTTCCTAATCCTTTGCCAATTTTGAGATCCGGCCAATTCGGTTTCGGCATCCAGTGACTGAGTGGTGGTTTAAATCGCGTTGGTTTTTAGCAAATCGCTCTGGCTTTGCACCAGCATCCGTACCAGTGCCACGAGAGTGTTGACCCGCCAAAGGGCAATGCTGCCCCGGTCGTAGCCGTGTCAGATGAGGTATGCCCCGACCCTGCACGGGAGGCAAGGATTATAGCTATAGTGAGCGGGCCGCAAACGGAATCGGGCGAAAACGCGATGTCTGTGGCTCAGGGAAGGATACAAGCCCTGAAATTGGGAGGGCTGTTTAGAGGGGCGTGCGCAATCACCCATTATCGTCGTTGTGATTCGACAAACTTGCGCAGCTTTTCTGCTTCGAGCTGTTCCGTAGTCTTTCGCCAGTCCAGGGCTGGGTAGATGATGACTGCATGGCTGCCGGCGGTGAGGATGTCGCGACCGTTGGGCGCAACAGTGGCGCGCCAGATGGTGTCCTGGTGGCCTCCCAGGGTGAGGATCTCCCTGCCGGTTCTTGCGTCCCAGAGCTTGGCCGTCTTGTCGGCGCTTGCAGTGACGACCTGGTTCCCGTTCAGAAAAAAGGCATCGTGCACAACGAAGGTGTGGCCTCTCAGGATGGTGAGCTCCTGGCCCGTCTTCGTCTCCCAGACCCTGGCCGTCCTGTCGTCACTGGAAGTTACGATGCGCTGGCCGTCTTGCGAGAAGGCTGCGCTGTTCAGATAGTTTGTGTGTCCCTCGAGGACGCGAATTTTTTTGCCAGTGTCTACGTTCCAGATAATGGCGGTCTTGTCAGCGCTGGCAGTCAGGATCTGATGCCCATCAGGAGAAAAGGACACGGCGCGTACGGATTCTGAATGGGCTCTGAATGATTGGATCAGCTTGCCTGTGCGGGCATTCCACAGACGAGCTGTCTTGTCTCTGCTCCCGGTGAGAACCTGGCTGCCGTCCGGAGAAAACCGTGCGTTCAGGACCCAATCTTTGTGGCCCGTGAATTGGCGGATCCGCTTTCCGGTCTCGGCATTCCAGAGTGTTGCCGTCTTATCTGCGCTGGCAGTGAGAACATGTTTGCCATCTGATGAGAACTCGGCCTGGAGAACTTTGTCGGGATGAAGAATGGACAGGATTTCTTTTCCTGACCGGACGTTCCAGATCTTTGCTGTCTGGTCCCAACTGGCACTGACGATCTTCTTTCCGTCCGGGGAATAAGAGGCATCGAAAATCCGGTCTTTGTGACCTTGAATGGCGACCTGCGCACGTTTCTTGTCTGCTTTCTTTCTTCTAGCCTGTCTGAGTGCGCTTTTCGCCAGTTCCTTGCCTGCAAGGGCCCCATTGAATTGTTCTTTGTCTTCATCGGCCTTCTGTTTCTTTTCGGGTGCACGGGGGGCGGCCCGACCGTCCGGCGTGAAGCCCACGCCGAGCGGAGTGAGGGCCAGGTGTTTCAGAGCCTTGTCTTTTGCCGTGCTCCAGAGCCGGGCGGTTCGATCTTCGCTGCCAGTCAGGAGCAGATCGCCGTCAGGCGAAAAAGCGAGGCTCAAGATCCAGCCGCCGCCCACGATGGTGCGAAGCAGTTGGCCCGTTTCCACATCCCAGATGCGTACCGTCTTGTCGTAGCTGCCCGTGGCAAGACGCCTGCTGTTCGGCGAAAAGGCTGCGCAGTAAACGGAGTGTTTGTGGCCCTTCAGGCTCTTTAACAGCCCGCCTCGTCCTGCATCCCAGATTCTGACGATCCGATCCCTGCTTCCCGTTACCAGCAGTTGGCCGTTCGGCGAGTATGAAGCGCAATAGACGAAATCGGTGTGCTGGGTCAGTGCGCGAATCTCTTTGCCGGTGCGCGAGTCCCAGAGCCTGGCTGTCCGATCATCGCTGGCAGTGAGGAGCCGCGTGCCGTCCTGTGACCACGCCACGCTGTTGACGGGGCCGGTGTGCCCGCGAATGATTTCTGGATCTTTGCTGGAAGACGCCGGCCATATCCGGATGGTGTTGTCCGTACCTCCCGTGAGAATCTGTTGCCCGTCTGGCGAGATGGCGCCCGATCGCACGTCGCTGTCGTGGCCTTTGAGGGTCCTCACGATCTCGCCGGACTGCGCGTCCCACAGGATCGCGGTCTTATCGACCGAAGTGGTAACGATCTGCTTGCCATTTTTCGAAAAGGACGCGCAGTAAATCGCTCCTCGATGGCCTTTAAGGGATCGAATAACTTTCCCTGTCCGCGCATTCCAAAGCCGTGCGGCGCCGTCGAAACCCGCTGTGAGGAGCTTTTCGCCGCTGGGAGAAAAGGAGACCGAGCGGACCGCGTCGGAGTGTCCCCGTAGTGCAATGAGGTCCAGATTGCACAGATACATGAGCCTACCCCATTCCCATCCCCGCAGGTTCCCAGGGCTTTGCAGCAGCAGGTCGCCTGCCTGGTCCCGTGCAAAGTTCTCGATCTTCTTGTCGGCGACGAAAATCGCATTGAAGTAGTTTTCCTGTTCTGCTTTCTGTTGCGCCTTGACTGCCTTAACCTTCTCGGCAACCGCGATTCGCTTCTCTGAATTAACTTTGAAGAGCGAGCCCGTAATGACTGCAAACACGAGCATTGCCGCGCTCGCGGCGAGGGCGAATTCTGTTTTGTGGCGGCCGATGAGCAGCTTGAGTTGCCGGCCGAGCCCGGCCTGTTCGGCTTGAGTGGCGTATCCGCCCTGCCAGGCTTCTATCTCCATCTGAAACTCTTTGACGCTCTGATAACGGTCTTCACGTTTCAGAGAGAGAGCCTTCATGGCCACAGCGGAAAGGGACTCCGGAACTTGCCCGCCGGGGCAGTGTGCCAGAGCGGCGCCGTTTCTCCCCGAGTCCTGTCTGGCCACCGGGTTCCAGTACTCCGGTGGGCGGATGTCTCCATCAGTGACCTTGATCAGGACGGCATGCACGCTGTCCGCCTCCACCGGATCCCGCAGGGTGAGGATGCTGTAAAGGATTCCGCCAAGAGCATAGACGTCTGTCCGGGGATCGATTTCATCAATGTTGCCGTACGCCTGCTCCGGCGCCATGAAGGCCCCTCCGGCAGGGCGCGCTCATCCCGGCCGACAACTTTGGCCAGGCCCCAGTCCAGGACGGAGACTTCGCCGAAATCTCCGACCATGATGTTTTCCGGTTTGAGATCGCGATGAACTACGCCTTTCGCATGCGCGAGGCTCATCGCATCGCAGATTTTGAGGAAGACATTGATGAGATGCATGAGTGGGAATCTCTCAATGATCTCCCGGTCCCCCTCAGCGATGCGGCGGAGGATGTGCTTGAGGGTGAGGCCCTGGATGAGCTTCATTGTGTAGAAGACGTTTCCGGATCCGTCGACGCCGAGCTCATGGACGGGCACGATATTGGGGTGCTCGAGCTGTCCGGTAATCTGTGCTTCCTCGATGAAGCGAAGCACCACGCGCTCTTCCACTTCTTTTTTCGAGAGCATGACCTTCATGGCGACCGAACGCCTGATGTTCAGGTCCATTGCCTCGAGAATCGCACCCATCCCACCGCGAGCGACCATCTCGCCGACCTTGTATTTCTTGCCATCTTCCGCTTCGATGATCTCGGTTGACTTTGTCTTGCCGGGGTCTCCTTCTCCCAGTTCCACTCCGCCCTGGTAGCCACGCTCCTGCATGAATTCAGAGATGGTCTGCCCGTGGTCACTCTCTCCTTCGAGAGTCTGTTGCACTTCATCAAGTTTGAAGTCCGGCGCGGCGGTTGCATCGGGATCATGGTCCGGCGGGAGCGTTTCGTCCGATGTATTGCTCTGTGGTTCCCGTTTCTTGCGCGGAGAGATTTTCAGTGTGCGCTCGCAGGACGGGCAACTGAAATTCCCCTGCAGATCATCATCGACCTTAAACTTGTGCCGGCAATGAGGGCATTTCAGTGTGCGTGCCATTCTGTTCTCCGAAAAGTGGCCGCTTCAGATTCCATCATATCAGTTTTGTGATAACTGATAAGGCAGATATCGCTACTTCGCACTCTAACATGTGCAGGCCCACTTCCCAGACAGGACAGCCATGGAAGACAGCCTCAGGCAATGATGTCGATGAAGGCCGGGCTGCCGGCGGAAGCGAGATTGCCCAGTGAATTGTAAGTCGTGGCCGAGTCGCCTGTGCCTGCGTAAGCGGTGGCGCTGCCTTTTTCAGTTCCACCAAGACCGAGTTTCTCACGGTTCTCCTCCGCAAGTTCCTTCCGCGCTTCCGCTTCGATCTGCTCCGCTTTTCTTGCGACTGTTTTGTCTTGAGCCGAGGGTTCTTCGGGAGCCTTGGCCGCTTCCTTGATCACCTTCATCTTATCTATAGTCGCTTTTGGATCGTCAGGGACGGGCGATACATCGATCTTAACGTGGCCACCCACCGCGTACTGCTTTCCGTCCGGACCCCTCTGATATTCGTATTGTGGTGTGCTTGTGGCGTAACGCCCGGCCCGCCGATGGTGGTCGTTTTCGTGTTTGCGGACCTCCGCGTCTCTTGCTTTGAGCTTTTCCAGTTCCTGCTGTTCTTCCGGGGTGAGTCCCCGACCGAGGAGCTTTGTCTGCGGGGTTTTAGCCGCGGGTAAGATAGAGGTCCGATGGTGCCAGAAGGCGGGCGCGTAAGACGCTTGAATTTGCATTTAAAGAGCTCTTCCTGAATAGGCAGAAATTGTATTATCGGAGCTCGGACGATTCCTTTAGCATTTCTTCTATTTTTGCAGCCATCGGTCAGCAGCAGCAGGGATTTCATCCGCACCATCAGTGCAGATCCGATTCCGATCCAGCCCCTGCGAGAGTAACCTACGGCAGGGCCGCCGCTCTGGATTTCTGAGGCTGTCCGAGAAAACCCGTAGTCAAAAACATATTGACGACATGCCAGCACCATTCACACACATGAACCTCATCCACATTACACACGAGGCCGTCGAGCAGAAGGGGGGCATCGGTACCGTTCTTCGTGGGTTGCTGACCTCTGCTGCTTACCGTGAGGGAGTTGAGAGAACTATCCTCATTGGGCCTTTCCAAATCGAACCTGGGAAGAAGGGGCTGGGCAGCGACGCTGTAATCCACTTCTCATCCCTGGATGGCGTCTTCGAATCGGCGCACTCCGAGGCACTGCAGCTCATCGAGACTGCCCACAATGTGCAGATTGTCTACGGGGAGCGGTCACTGCTGCATCCGGTAACCGGCGATGGGGCCAGCGTGGAGATAGTGCTGGTCAACGTGGAAGATTCTGAGGTCGGGCCTCTGAACAGATTTAAGTCTCTGCTTTGGCAACAATTTCAGTTTGATTGCATCCGGCACGAATCTGAGGAGGAGCTCGACCAGTTCATACGGCTGGCCGAGCCGGGATACGAAGCCGCCCGCGTGCTGCTCGGGAAAGGCGGGCCAAACATTTTCATTTCGCACGACTTCATGGGCCTGCCACTCGCACTCAAGGTCAAGCTCGAATCCCTTCCATCCGACCGCACGATCTTTCACGCGCATGAAGTCGCCACAGCGAGGGGACTGGTCGAGGGCCGGGCCGGACACGACACGATGTTCTACAACGTGATGCGCAGGGCTGCCGAGGCCGGGCTCTGTCTCGATGAAACTTTCGGCACACAGCATCATTACTGGAAACACGCCGTCTTCTGTCTCGTCCATTACCTGGACGGAATTTTCGCGGTCGGGGAGTTGGTCGCCGAGGAATTCCGTTTCCTTGGCGAGGCATTCAGGCGAGGCAACATAGACTGCGTTTTCAATGGCATCCCCTCTGAGAAGATCAGCGTTGAAGAGAGGCAGCGATGCCGGAGTGCGCTTCAAGACTTTGCGGAAGGTCTGACGGGCTCGCGGCCGGATTTCATTCTCACGCATGTTGCGAGGCCGGTGGTCAGCAAGGCGATATGGCGTGATTTTCAGGTTCTTGTTCAGCTCGATCCCCTTCTCGAACAGTCCGGCAAGAAGGCCACCTGCTTCCTCCTCGCCAGCGAAGGCAGCATTCGCCGTACTGCTGAAGAGGTCGCAAATATGGATGCCGAATACGGATGGCCCGCGTGCCATCAGTTCGGCGGCTCCGATCTCCTCGGGAGTGAAGAGGCGCTCAACGATGCGGTGCAGTCTTTCAATCTTGCGGCCAGAAACATTCAGATGGTTTTTATCAATCAGTTCGGATGGGGTCCCGAGCTATGCGGCCCCAGGCTCGGGGCGGACGTTGAATTTCAGGCGCTGCGAAAGGGCACGGATGCCGAGTTCGGATTGTCCATCTATGAGCCATTCGGCATCGCTCAGCTCGAGCCACTTACCTATGGCGCGGTCTGCGTGTTTTCTAATGTGTGCGGCTGTACGGCTTTTGTGGAGAAGGTGGATGCCCTGGATTCGGAACTCATCCTGGTCGGCGATTACACCAGGGTCGCGTTGACGGGCGACCTGGCTCAGATGATAGAAATGGATCGCCAACAGCGAGAGGCCATCGAGCAGAAAGAAGCAGGCCGCCTCGCGTTTGAGTTATCTCAACGTCTGACGAGTTGTCCGGAAACGTTAAGAGAACGGATTGAATTGGGTCACGAGATCGCCAGCAAGATGAACTGGGAGACCGTGGCCAAAGAGCAGTTTCTGCCGGGGATTGAAAGGATCCTCATATGAACCACCGTTACGCCGTCCGGGCTCTCTCTGAGACTCTGGTTCTGGCTGAGCGGATTCGGGTTGGCGAACTGAAACCGGGTGGGCTCTAATCAGTCACATGCACATTCTCGTTACGATTTCTATTCTGGTTTTCGCTGCAGGCTCTACGCAAGCGGAAGAAAACTGGCTGCAGAAGGCGGCAAAGAGAACGATCGTCAGGTTCGATGGCAAGAACATCAAGGTCCAGGACGACTACAAAAAGGACCGTCGCGGCAAAGTGGTGATTCGACGAGTGAAGCCTGAATGCAAATCGGATTGGAATAACGACCCGACCGCGCTGCCCTATCTTTTTTACCAGTTGCGTGAACGCACTCAGGGCAAGTTTCCCGTATATCTCGACAACGAGGGGATCTCGCTCCTCGGCGACGAGATCTTCGATTACCCGATCATTTACTTTACCAGCCACTTCCCGTTTCAATTCACGGACGAAGAGGTCGACAACCTGAAAAAATATTTCGCACGGGGGGGCACATTCCTGTTCGACGATTGCGTGGGGACGGGTCCTTTTATGGATTCCGTGCCTTCGAATATCCAGCGCATTGCGCCTGGTACCGAGATGAACCTGATGCTGAAAGAGTCGAAAGAATTCGGCATTCTTTTCGACCTCGTTTATAAGCTCGAGGGACTGCCACCACTTAAGGAGCAATTCATGCAGCCGTTCCAGTGCGCCCTCTTTAATGGCCGGCCAGCCTTCCTTATTTGCCCGAACGATTATGGCTGCTCCTGGGAAGTCGCCTCACCGCCCACCGCTCTGAATCCGCTCGGCAATGCTGCGCACGGGGGTTCCACCCCAACGGTGCAGAAGTCTCGGGAACTCGTGTACCAGTTGAGCATCAACTGGCTGTTCTACGCGCTCACCCATTAGAACAACTGACTCGGACTACCGGCCGCCTTCTTCGCCGATGGCCAGAGTCGTCGGCCGGGGAGGCCGGCCTCCCTCCTCACCGAGTGCCCGCGTGGTTGCGCCCTCTTCACCCAATGCGTGGGTCGTCACTCCCTCTTCGTTCAATCTCTGCGTCGTGAAACCGCCTTCACCGCGCCTGCGTGTTACATGCTGCTCGGCCGGCGCCCACGCGACCGACCATGCTTGCGGATGGTTCCGTATCACCTTCAGAACGTCCTTTGCACTCTTTGCTCGAAGCAGGATGAATACCGAGCCGCCATCATTGGACGCGGACACGCCAGCCACCTTCTTGCCCAGAGATTTCTTCCATTCACCGGCAATGGATTTCGCTTTGGAATAGCTGGCCGGGTTCGGCCGCGTGCGCCATGAATTGGGGGCAAGGTGAATCTGCAATCGATTCGTAGTCTTGCCTGCTGGCGGAGATATGTCCTTCCCGGTCACCTCGTGTACTGTGGTGATGTCTTTCTGGAACGCGAGCTTCTTCGCTTGATCCGGCTTCAGCCACGCCATGTAGCCGCGCGCCTTCCTGAATTGAGCATGGCCCTGCCAGCCGTCGACGCGGTCACCCCAGACATCCAGTTCCTGACGCCGGGCTCGATCGAATCTCTTCATACTGGCGGGCACGACGAAATAGAGCTTCCGAGGCCCGATTTTTTCGGCAGCCTCCGTAAACCGGGACAGGCCCAACGCGGCGGCCGTGCAGCCGGCGAGTTTCACTGCCTGACGACGTGAAATCTTCAGGTGCTCCTCTTCAGTTGATTCGATAATACCATCGAATGGATGTTGCATGCTCACTTCTCCTTTTTCTTGAATTCGTCAAGCTCTTTGATGTCGGGGGCGGCACGGTCCAGGGGCCTGGTCCGACTGCAGATGCTTGCCCATAGTGTGCCCTTCGAATTGTACCCGTAAACCAGGTAATTCTTACCTTTCACAAAACTATAGCCACAATCCCCGCCACCGTTGCCAGTACGGACAACGATGGTGTCGCCTCGTTTTCCTTTCCAGCTATCCTGCACTTTGAACGTCACCAGCTTTCCATATTCCCTGTGTTGCTTCAGACTTACCACCTGTCCCAGAAAGACAGCGTGACATTTCTTAAGGCTGGGCACTGGTGGGGGTGGCGGCGCACATTTGCAGGCCATTATCTCTGTGCCAAGAAACACTGCCGCCAGAATTAACAGAATGAGTTTCATGCTTTGCCCTTTTTCCGTGCCCACGATTGCATATCGCATGCTCACTCCTTCTTGAATGCATCGAGAGCTTTGATGTCGTCGTCGGCCTTATCAAGAGGCCTGGTTCGACTGCAGATGCTGGTCCATAGGACGCCCTTGGAACTGTACCCGTATACCAGGTAACTCTTCCCATTGACGAAACTGTAGCCACAGTCTCCGCCACCGTTGCCGGTGCGGACGATGATGCTGTCGCCTTGTTTTCCCTTCCAACTATCCTGCACTTTGAAGGTCACCAATTTTCCATGATCTTTGTGCCGTTTCAGATCTGTTACCTGCCCCAGGAAAACTGCGTGAGACCGCTTCAGGCTGGGCACTGGTGGAGGCGAAGCCTTGCAACTGCACGCGAGTGCATTGCCGCTGAAAAGAACTGATGCAAGGATGGCTGGAGTTAACTTCATTGCGTCCCCTCTGTGTAACATGATTCTAATACTCGGCGATGCACAAGACGACCACTCAGTCTGGATGTGGGAATATCTGAAAGACGCTGGTGCGCAGGTTGAGTTACTCTCAAGCATTGAATTCCCGGAAAGCATACAGATCAGTCTCTTCCCTCAGGCCGATCAAGGCGTGTTGACGTCGAACGGCCAGCGCTTCGCTTTTGATGATATCAGATCTGTTTACTGGCGAACATATCACGGCCAATCCCTCCCGGACATTCCAGACCTGGAACAGCAGGAGATTGCGGCGAACGACAGCCGTTCGCTCTTCGAATCTTTCGTCATGCAACTGCCAGCCCTCTGGGTCAACGGATGGGAGGCGTACCAGATGCACCAGCGGAAACCCGTGCAACTGGCAGCCGTCGCCCGGCTCGGGATTCGCGTTCCGGCCACATGCCTGGGAAACGATCCTGATGCGATCCGATCGTTCATCTCTGAGCACAAACATTGCATCTTCAAACCTGTGCAGGGAGGCGCGCACACCCGGCAGGTAGGCCAGGAGCACCTGAAGGACGAGAATCTCGCTTCACTCCGGATCGCACCAGTGACCATCCAGGAGAGAATTGACGGCACGGATATCCGGGCCTTTGTCGTCGGCGAAGAGGTCATGGCCATCGAGATCGAGACCGAGCATCCTGACTTTCGAGACGACCCGAATCCAAGGATGCAGCCCATCGCGCTGGACGATTCATTCCAATCCCAATGCCGTCGGATAGCGCGAGACCTCAAGCTCGTGTGGACCGGTATTGACTTCCGTCGAACGCAAGATGGTGAATTCGTTTTTTTGGAGGCCAACCCCAGTCCGATGTTTCTGGGCTTCCAGGCAAGGACCTGCCTGCCGATTGGGGAAACGCTGGCGGGACTGCTTCTGAATGGGAATCAGGCACAGGGATAGGCGTCGTGGCTGCAGGCTGGTGGTAGCCTGTATCCACGAGTCCTGGACGCTGACTATGTGAGTGCCTATAGCCGGCCGGTTTTCACTTCGAGCTCTTTCTCCTCATCGCCGGATTTGATCTTCAGCTTCACCACCTTGCCGGGCTTCACCTTTCTGAAATGACGCAGGTAGGCGCGCACCGAGCTTGCCTCCTTGCCATCAATTGAAGCGATGAGATCGCCTGCCTTGATTCCCAGCTTTTCCGCAGGCGAACCCTTGGTGATTTTCTGGATCTCAATGCCGTCCTTCACCTTTTTCACCGCGATACCCAGGTAGGCTGTTGCTTCCGGTGGACGCGGTCTGGGGAGGCGCGGGGCCGGGCGTCTGCCGAGCTTTACCTTCGCAGTTTTCTCGTCAGTCGCGCGGCTGTATTTGATTTCGATTTCCTGATCGGTCTCCATCTCGCCGATGAGTTTCATCAGGGCTTCCATGTTCGGGGTCGGTTCGCCGTCAATGCTTAGAAGAGCGTCGCCCTTTTTCCGACCAGCCTGCATGGCGGCGGATCTTTTCATGACCTGCTTGATGATCAATTTTCCGTTGTCTGCTTTGCCGCCCACCCCAAGGAACGGTACCGGCGGCACCTTCAACGATTGCACCCACGCCTTCCAATCCCGTTCGATGGCCTGGATGGGTTTGCCGAACATGACTTCATACGCCTCGCGGCCGGTGCGGTCGTGATCGTAATTCTTCTTGATGGCAAAGTCGTCATAGAAGGTCTGCAACAGCCCTTTCTCCCACAGGTAGAAGGTCATGTATCTCGCCTGGGCGTAACTGATGACCGGTCTCCTCATGTATTCCGGTTGACTCATCTTCATGAACTCAGCCCAGGGAGTGGACAGCTTTCTCTTGATCGCGTCCTGTAGAATGGCCAGGCGCTGGCTGTGTTTCGGCAGGATGGCCTCTTCAAGCTCCGCAGTCTCGTAAAGCGTTCCCAGCCCCTCGATAAACCAGATGGGATGGGCCTGGCCGCGGGCATTCACGTCTGCGTGATGGAGCGCGTGCGTAAACTCGTGCTGGACGATGCTGGTCTTCGCCAGCCGCCAGGAAGGAATATCCCCGCAGAAGAGCGTACGAGTTGCCGGATTGAAGAACCCTCCCTTGCCGCCTTTGAACATCTTTCGGGTGTCTGCTGAGCTCAGCAAAACAATGTAAAGAGGCAGGCTCGGCCGGTTCTTGAAGATCGTGTTCCAGGTCACCTCAGCAAAATCGTTGAGACCCTTTCTGATTTGTGCCAGTTCTTCCTTACTTCGATTGTGGAGATAAATGAAGTTGCGCTCTTCGTCAGTGAACCACTCGTACGAATCAGCATCCACGCCCTGGTTTTTCAGCGCGGTGGCAATGCCACTCAGCCGGAGTTCTTTGAACTTCTGAACGTATTCGTCCCGATTCTTCAGAAGTTCGAGATACCCCTTCTCCTTCCTCAGGGAGTCAAGGTCGGCGTCCTTCTCCATGTGCACGAAATTGATGAAACCGGTCTCGACGGACTTCTTCAGATACACGAGGGCCTCATCCTTCTTGTCAGTCAGCGCGAGCGCGCACGCGATGTTGTAAAGTGCCGTGCTGTGGTTGGGACGTTCGGTGAGGATGCGTTTGAGGATGCGGACCGACTCTGCAAATTTCTTCTTTGAATGCAGGTCGAGCGAGCGCTGGAAAAGCCTGCCCATCTCCGCGGGATTCATGGCCGCTCTGGTGGCCCTGATCACGACGGAATCGATAGTGTCCCGCGCCAGCTTTCTGCCATTTACCATCACCTCTTTTTCGGTCTGCGACTGTATGCGGCCCTCGACTTTTGAGCCGTCCTTGAGTGTGACTCGATACTGATCGCGTTTGTGGGAGACGATGACATCCAGCGGGATTTTCAGATCGCCGTATTTCGTGCGAAGCGTGAATTGATTTTGATCCTCCGCCGCCGGTTGACCAAGGAAACGTTCACCGTCTCTTGTGAGGATCGTATCCGCGTGAGAGGTGCTCAAAGTTGCTGTGATGAGGAAGCAGATGAGTCGTGTCATTGAAATCTGAATATCAGGAATGGAATCTGAGTGTATCAGGAAAACAGGATCGACCGGACACGCAATGTTTGACCGGTCGTTACTGATTTGCTCTCTTGTTCACCAATCCCTCTTTAATGACTCCACCACTCTTGAGCAAGGCAATGAAACATCCTCCGGAAATCATCGACTACCTCGGCCGGATCTATTCCGAAGAATCTCGTACGCACGCATGCAGGGCAAAAAATCCCGACAGCTTTCAATCCTGGCAATCGGAGGCGCGACCTGCGCTTCAGAACCTGCTGGGTCTCGAGTGCATCGCACGTGGGGCCGCCGGGCACAACCCTTCGGTAGAACTCGATGAGGCAGAAGACCTCGGCAAGCTGACGCGCCGGCAGGGCTTCATCGAAACGGAGCCGGATGTACGCATCCATTTCTGGCTGGTGCAACCAAAAGGCGACGGGCCTTTCCCACTCGCAGTCGCGCCTCACGGCCACGGCGAGAACAGCGAATATGCCGGTATCGGGACGGAACGAACTCCACGTGAAAAAATCGAGGCCGAAGACAGGGACGTCGCTATCCAGGCCGCGCAGCGTGGTTTCCTCGCAATCGCTCCAGCGACGCGTGGTATCGCACCCGGCGGGGTCACAGACATAAGCAAGCGCCACTGCGGGCGAAATTGCCGCAGCCATTTCATGCACGCACTGCTGGCCGGCCGCACAGCGATGGGGGAAAGAGTCTGGGACATGATGCGAATTATGGATTGGGCGAGTGCATTGCCTGAAGTAGATGCGCGCACAACGCTCATGCTTGGCAATTCAGGCGGAGGCATGGTGACGACATACACCGCAGCGTGCGACACCCGTGTCCGCATTGCGATGCCGAGTTGTTCGTACAACTCACTCGTCGGTGAAGACGGGCTCATTCACCACTGCGACTGCAACGGGGTGCCTGGGATACTCCAATTCGGAGAGTTCTGGGATATCGCAGCGCTCATTGCCCCCAGGCATTTGATCACGGTCAACGGTTCGCATGACAGCCTGCATCCGACGCACAAAGTGGATGCTGCTGTGAAGAGATTACGAGACCTGTTTGCCGTCGCCGGAGTTCCCGAAAGGTATGAGCACAAATACGGCGACGGTGGGCATCGGTTCTACAAGACGCTCTTCTGGCCGTTCGTGGACAGGGCTGTCACATGAAGTGTCACGAGCGACTGCCCCAATCCATCGCTTCCGATTCCGGTACTGGAGCTGTCAAGATGGTCCCCTTGCTCTCATCGTCGGATAGGAAGTGACTCAGCAGTACTGCTCACAGATCAAGCAAACTCCTTGGCTCGTCTTCCGGATGGGCATCGAGATACCGCTGCATGTACTCACGGGTCCTTGGAGGCATCCGTTCCAGATAGTCGGGCGTGAGAATATCTTCCTTCTGTCCGTATTCGTGCTTCATGACTTCGCGGTCGGCGCGCCAGAACGCGCAGTGCATGGTCCACCGCAGGTTGCCTTCTGGATTCCAGCCTCGATGCCACAGGTTTGCGTTGTAGTGAACGATATCCCCGGCATTGAGCTCGACGATCATCTCATCCGGCATGTTTGCATCCTGGCCCGCGGCCGAAGCGTCCATCTCTTCTTGAGAGGAGGCGCGCAGATGGCTGCGGGGGACGATGTTCAGGTAGTGGTCATCTTTCAGCAAAGGCGCATTAAACTGTACAAACGTGCCGTGATGTCTGCGAAGAAATTCCACTTCATCGGGTGCACCCGGCTTGCCGATATCCCGGTGCCAGCCCTGCTTGTATGCCTGCCCTCCCCCGCCGTTCAGCATGCCGAACAAGCTGTGGCGGCCCGGGCCGCCGAGCGCGGATTCAAGTTGGTCAGCGAGGCCACCATCAATCCACTGCGCGTAAGCATCGTCATAGCGAGAGGTGCTGAGCAGGCTTCCGGTCCGTGCAGGCACTCGTTGCGATTTATCGATCCATCCAATCTCGCATTCGCCGGCCAACGCGCGATCCATCAGCCGTTCGAATGCGGCCAGCATGGCATCGATGTGCTCACGGCTGACCACCTGCCGGAGGATGATGTAGCCTTCTTCGTTGAAGTGGCCGAGTTGTTCCTGCGTTAACGGACTCATGTTGGTGTTCTCGTGAGTGTGGATTGCCCGGTGCTTACCTAAGCAATTACAGACTGTCAAGACCGTGAGTTCCGCGAACGGAACACAGGGAACGCAGGTGAAGGAACTCCTGGAACTTATCAGTCTGTTGAAATCGCAGATCTCATGAGTTTACTTGGTAACTCTCCAGACCTTACAGCTCTACTATACCTAAGGAAAGCAATGAACGATCCATTGAGGGACTTGCACAACATCGCTGCATTGTTGCCCGCTGAAAAGCAGCATGAGGTTCTTGATTTCGCACAATTCGTTCTTGCAAGGTGCCAGAGGGAATTGACTAATGGATCAAGCGAAAACGAAGACCTTGCTCGCGAACAGCGTAAGGCCATTCAGGCAATGGCTGGCAGGTCTATGGGCCCGGGCTTTGACGGTAGAGAGCATGATCGTGTTCTCTACGAGGATCGATAATGGTTTTTGTCGACACAGGCGCCTGGTTCGCACTTGCTGTAAAAGAGGATGCTGACCACGAGCCAGCAAAGGAATGGCTTGCCGGAAGCCTGGAGCCGCTGCTGACCACCGACTATGTGATCGTAGAAACGATCAATCTGCTCAGATTCAGGGATAAGACCGACAGAGGCCACTCAGTCGCCTGCGAATGGGCAGATAAACTTTGGTCTGGAGAATTGGCGTTAGTCCGGCCCACCAATACGGCGATACGCGACCGGGCAGTCGAAATCTTCAAAAGTTACGACGACAAGATTTTCAGCTTTACCGATTGTTCCAGCTTTGCGCTCATGGAATTGGAGGAAGTATCGGTGGCTTTCGCGTTTGACCATCACTTCGATCAATTCCCGGGGATCATTCGCGTTCCTTGACAGCTGTTGGTCGGATGCCATTCCTGTGCCACATCGGGATAGAGGGAGAGCAACGAGTTCTGACCAGGGCCCCCTATGCCATCGGCCGATGCGGGTGATAAGGTTTCCGTTCTTATCGAAAAAGGCGACGCTGTACTGGTAGGCTCCACTCCGACGCGCAGCACACGATTCAGCCGATTCTTCTCCACATTTTACGCTTCCAGTACCACTGAACACGCATCTCGTCTTGCTCTGAACATCACATCCAGCATGATCCGAATGCTATAAGCGCACGCACATTCAGATGCCAAAGATCCTGATCATTGAAGATGACCGTAACGTCTGCTGGGCCTTCGAAGAATTTCTGAAGGACATCGGCCATGAATCGGCGTCCGCATCCAGCGCGGAGGAAGGTATCGAACTGCTGGAAAAGGAGCGGCCGGATCTCATCCTGCTCGACGTCAAGCTACCGGGGATGACCGGCATCGAAGCCCTGCCTGTAATCCGAGAAAAGTGTAAAGGCCCCATCATCGTCATCACTGCGCACGGCACGATGGACACCGCCATCCAGGCCATCCAGCGTGGAGCCTTCGAGTATCTGACCAAGCCGATCGACCTGGATAACGCGGCCGAAGTCATCAACCGTGCTTTAGCGTCGGGGCCGATGCCTTCCCCGAATGCACAGCCACCTCCGGCATCCCTGCCCCTTGAAATGCTCGGCTCGCATCCGTTGATGCAGGAAGTCTTCAAGCAGATCGGGGCTGTGTCACAGTCGGAAGTCACCGTGCTGATATCCGGAAGCTCCGGCACCGGAAAAGAGCTTGCCGCTCGGGGCATTCACAGGCACAGCCATCGTGCGGAGAAGCCGTTCATCGCGGTCGATTGTGCCCGCCTGCCGGAGACCCTCGCCGAAAGCGAGCTATACGGACACGAGCGCGGCGCATTTACCGGTGCAGTCGAGCAGCGGCTTGGACACTTTGAGCGCGCGAACGGCGGCACCGTGTTCCTCGATGAGATCGGTGAGCTCTCGCCGGATCTGCAAAAGAAACTTCTGCGATTTCTGGAGGAGAAAGTGGTCGAGCGAGTCGGCGGTGATGAAGAAATAAAAGTTGATGTGCGGCTCATTGCCGCGACCCACCGGCCATTGCGTGAGCTCGTGGATTCCGGCAGTTTCCGGGCAGACCTTTTTTACCGGCTCAACGTCGTCACGCTCCACCTGCCCGATCTGCGCGATCGCAGGGAGGACATCGAACTGCTTGCGAATCATTTCTTGAAAGAGGTCTCACCTTCGAAGGCTTTTTCAGAGGAAGCCACCGCGGCTCTGCAAGACCATCTCTGGCCGGGCAACGTGCGCGAGCTGAAAAACGCTGTCCAGCACGCGGCCGTGCTAAGCAGAGGCGCAACGATTCAGACATCCGATCTTCCAGAGACTCTCTCTGAGCATGAAGCAGACCAGGGCGAGTTGAGTCTTGCGGTAAGGCGGCTCGTGGACACACACTTGAAGGGCGAACCCACGGAACAACTTTACGAAACGCTAATCAAGAGTTTTGAGAGGCCGCTCATCCAGCGAGTGCTCGAATTCACCGGCGGCAACCAGCGCCGTGCCGCCGGAATCCTGGGCATGCACAGAACTACCCTGAGGAAGAAGGTCGCTGAATACGGGCTTTGAGCGCGTTGGTGAATACGTTATTCCAAACTTTACACAACCGGCCTACGATTTTGATTGTTGCAGTCGTCGCATTGGAGCGGAATACCGCGTCGCCAAAACGAATGTTGCTCTTGCTGCTTGTTTCCGGCCTGCCAGTCTGCCTTGTGGCTGAGGATCATTTTCCTACGCCGGCCCCGGTTCATGTGCTTATGCGGGACGGGAAAGGGCTCGCAGCGGACGTGTTCCTGCCTTCCCCAAAAGGTCGGTGGCCGACTATTCTGATCTTCACACCTTACAACAAAAAGGTCCTCGGGTCGGCCCTCCCCGGCGCGGCAAGAGTGAGCGACCTGTTCGGCCGGGGAGACTACGCGTTCGTCATTGCTGACTGGCGGGGATTCTACGGCTCGAAAGGCGCCGCGGTGCGGAATGGCAAGCCGGCCTTGAGGCAAGTGGGTAAGGATGGGCACGACATCGTCGAATGGATAGCGGCCCAATCCTGGAGCGACGGGAAGGTTGGCATGTGGGGGCCCTCTGCACTCGGGATGGCCCAATACCAGACCGCAGCCGAAAAGCCGCCGCACCTCTCCTGCATCGTCCCCGTTGTGGCCCGGTTCGGCACAGCCTATGAGGATTACTTTCACGGCGGCGTATTCAAAAGGGCCCATGCCCTGGTGCGAGAGAATGTGGGCTTCAAAGGATCGATGAAGATCATCACTGACCATCCCGTCCGTGATCGTTTCTGGAATTTCGTGGAATTGACCACGCGGTTGAGCTTCGCCAAACTGGACCTTCCGATTCTCGTTATCGGCGGCTGGTTTGATACGGAAACCGATGCTCTGATTGACACCTTCAAACGCATCCGCTCCTCGGCCGGGCCCATTGCGCGAGAGCAATCGCGCCTGCTCGTCGGCCCGTGGGATCACATGGGAGCGGGAGCGGGTAAACGAAAAGTGGGAGAGCTGGCCTTCAAGGAAGCCGAGCGCGTGAGCGAAAGAGAAGCCCATCGCTTCTTCGACTACTGGCTCCGGGGCAAGAAAGACAACGGGTGGAAAGACTTTCCAGACGTGCGCTACTTCCAAATGGGGTCACGTAAATGGGAAGCGGCCGAAACCTGGCCACCCCCGGGAAACAAAGCGAAGACGTTCTACCTGCAAGCGGGCGGACAACTGGCCCGGCAACCGGGACAGGGAGATAAACCGGCGGATACCTTCCGGTACGATCCCAACGATCCTTCTCCCACCATCGGTGGAATGGTCATCCACGCTTCCTGGGTTGCCTCGACCCGCGCTACTCCCGCGGGCCCCGTGGACCAGCGAGAGAAGGTGGAGCGACGCAACGATCATGTCTCATACACGACCAAGGCCCTCGATAGTGATCTGGCGGTGAAGGGAATCGCCAGGGCCAGGCTGTTCGTCTCTTCCGACCAGGTGGACACCGATTTCGTCGTTCGGCTGTGCGACGTTCACCCGGACGGCCGGTCGATGCTCGTCACGGACGGAGCACACCGGATGCGCTTCCGCAGTTCCCTGCAAGAGCCGCAACTGATGGAGCCGGGACAGGTCTATGAGGTCACCGTCTCCTGCCAGGGGACGGCCCATACCTTCCTGAAAGGTCACCGCATCCGGATACTGGTCAGTTCGTCGAACTTCCCGCGGTTCGATGCCAACCCGAACAACGGGGAACACTTTACCGGCGGCGCAAAGAAGGCTCTGGTCGCCACGAACAGCGTTTACTTCGATGCGGCCCATCCGTCAGCCTTAGTCCTTCCGGTCGGGGCTGACTCGCCTGACAGGCCGCGGGCGGGCGAGGCCGGCCCTTTCCGTCTGGAGACCATCGAGTTCCCAGACCTCCGCGACGTCCAGCGCGGCAGGCGCCGTGTTCCGATGAAGGTTCATTTCCCACGGGAGGCGGGCCGGTACCCCCTCGCGATATTTTCCCACGGCGGCGCGGGCAACTGGGACGCGCACCTTTACCAAGCCAGGCACCTTGCCAGCCACGGTTACGTTTCGCTCTGTCTGGAGCACGTTTACAGCAATAACGTGAGGGTGAAGATGCTTGCTTTCGGGGCAAAGGGGACCCTGAAAGAGAGGTTCAATGAAGCGCTCCTTGGCATCACCAAAGACCCGAAGGCCGTGCTCGAACGGCCGAAAGACGCCAGCTTCGCCATCGACAAGGCAATCGAGTGGGATCGAATGCACCCCGAGCTACGTGGAAAGATCGACACAAAGAAGATCGCCGTGATTGGGCACTCGTACGGCGCACACACGGTACTGGCGGTCTGCGGAGCACGACCCATTCTGAAATATCTGGAACCTGCCGTGGGGCCTGGCAAGGGCCTGGCAGGCAACCTAAGCGATCCGCGAGTCACGATCGGAATCGCCATGTCACCCCAGGGGCCGGGCACTTCGCGCTTCGGGAGAGAAAGCTACAAGACCATCAATCGCCCTCTCCTCTGCTTCAGCGGATCGAAAGACCTCCAGTTCGGCCACGACGGCCGGCAACAGCCTGCGGAGAAAAGGCTGGAAGGCTTCCGCCTGTTTCCTGCCGGTGAAAAGTACATGCTCTGGCTCGAAAAGGCCGATCACTTCGCCTTCGCAGACAACCCCAAAGCTCATCTGTTCCCGTCCTCCGCCAGACGGGACGCGCAAAGAATCTGCAAGGTGATGGCCCTGGCCTTCTGCGACGCATACTTGAAGGGGAGCGATAAGGCCAGGAAACAGCTCACGGAAGCCCACGCCGACGCGCTTTGCGGCGAAGTTGTGGACGACGTGAAATGGTACGAGAAATAGAAAATCAGCCAGGAGCATTCAGCCTTCGAACTTTGTCCAGACGAGCGTAGGCCGCCTGCTTGCACTCCTCTGGACAATAGGTGACGCTATCCTGAAAGGCAGGGGAAACTCGATAGAGCGAATTATACGCGAAGCAGAAGTGGCCGTAGGTTCAGATAACGTGACAAACGGCTACGTCGCCGAACCCCTCTGTGCTAACGAGAGACACCAACAGAACCGCACTCAGTCAAATGGTCATCACCGGCATAAAAACCTACCTCGTCTGCGCGCAGGAAGGCAACAGCGCCGACCGTCCTCGAGGGCGCAACTGGCTCTTCGTAAGAATTGAAACCGACGCCGGCATCAGCGGTGCCGGTGAAGGAGGAGGATGGCCGGCGGTCGTAGAGAAGGCCATTCACGAATTAGAGCCCTTTCTAATCGGCGAAAATCCACACGCTATCGAACACCTCTGGCACAAGCTCTACCACGTGCTCCACGGGCACGGCGTCACCGGCGCGGTTCGCGGCGGCGCCATCAGCGCCATCGACATGGCCTTGTGGGATATAAAGGGCAAGTCCCTCGGCGTCCCCGTTTACGAGCTGCTCGGCGGCAAGATGCGGGAGGCCATCCCGGTCTATGGCCACGCGAGCAGCGCGGACGGCGCGAAACAATTGATCGACGCCGGCTACCGCGCGTTCAAGTGTTCACCAAGTGCGAGGACACTCGAAGAGCTCAGAAGCGCGGTCGGATGGGAGGTAGAGATAGGCGTGCATTGCCACGGGCAATTCTCGCCGGCCTCAGCCATCCAGTTGGGCAAGGCTATCGAGCCATTTCGGCCGGCATTCTTCGAAGACCCGGTCATCCCCGAAGACATCGAAGCCATCGCCAAAGTAGCAGAAAAGGTGAATGTCCCCATCGCAACGGGCGAGCGTTTCGCAACAAAATGGGCGTTCACCGAGCTCCTGTCCCGCAAGCTCGTCGACCTCGTGCAACCGGAGACGACACGCCTGGGCGGAATCACCGAATTGAAGAAACTGGCGGCAATGGCCGAAGCGCATTCAGTAAAGGTCGCGCCCCACGACGGCTCCGTCGGCCCCATTGTCGAGATGGCTAATGTTCACGTGCTGGCGTCGATCCCGAACTGCTATTTTCTTGAACATAAAATCAAGGATGTCCCCTGGCGTTACGAAGTCGCACCCGGCGCCGTTCAGGAAAGTGGAGGAGAGATCAGATTACCCGATGCACCGGGGCTCGGTGTTGACGTTGATGAAGCGGTAGCGCTGGCACACCAGGCCAGGGCAGCGTCCGATTTTGAGCACCGGCACAGCGCGCCTGAGGATACCACTCGTCTCGATACGCAGTGGTAAAGGCAGCCTGGGCCGCAAGCCCAGCTACGATTATCCCCGCGTCAGGCGGAGATAGGGATCTGAACTTCTATTTCGGTCTCGAAGATTACTTTCACTCCATATCGAGAATCATGAACTACCGCACGCTCGGCCGAACCGGCCTCAAAGTCTCTGAAATCGGATACGGAGGGGGACGTGTCCGCCCAGATCAGGATGTTGAAGAAATCAAATCGGTATTGAATCACGCGATAGATGCCGGCATAAACTTCTTCGATACCGCGCCAACCTACGGAGGCGGCCTCAGCGAAGAGCTCATCGGACAGGTCATTGGGGGCCGGCGAGAGTCCATCGTTCTCGCGACCAAGACGATGCCTCGTGATCCTGCGGGAATCATCGAATGCGTCGAGGGCAGTCTGCGCCGCCTCGGTGTCGAGACCATTGACATCCTTCAGTTTCACGGCGGTTGGATACCATCGGAGGATGCGGATCAGATTCTCAACGATGGCGGTCTCGATACCTATTTGAAACTGAGAGACGAAGGCAAAATACGCTTCCTGGCTTTCTCCGCGGACGGGCCGGGAAACGGCATTCTGCAGCTCATCAGGACTGGCAAATTCGACGCTATTCAATGCCACTACAATCTCTTCTATCAAGCTATGTTTGATGGGTTCTGTGCCGAAGGAATCATGGCCGAGGCAGAGAAAGAAGAGATGGGAATCTTCACGATGCGAAGCACGACCAGCTCCGCATTCACCAATCTGATGAAACAGTGCTTCCCTGAATTCGCCGCAGCAAACGACCTCGAGTCGTTTCTGTTGAATTACACCCTCTCAAACCCACTCGTGGACAGCGCGCTGATGAGTCTGCAGTCTGTGGAAGCCGTAAATGCGTGCGCCCGGGTATCAGATGATATTGGGAGCCGGGTTGATATCCGTGCCGTGCATGGGCGGTAGGTTTTGCAGCCGCATCAGACGCGGACCTTTGGAGAGGTCAGACAATAGCCCAGATTAAGACTAAGGACATTGATCGAAATTAAGTTACCAACTTCAACCGGAAGATATCCGCTTCGCAGTCCCGGAGGGACGCAGGCGAGTAGCCCCTGGTTTTAACCAGGGGAGCGGAGACAAAAAACGATTCCAGCCCCGGAGGGGCGGCGGCGCCCTGCGTGAACGACCCTTCGCCCCTCCGGGGCTTCGATGGGTTTTTCCATTATGTCCCCAGGTTGAAACCTGGGGCTAATTGCCTCCGTCCCTTCGCTTCGGGACTATTGAAACTGGCAACATAATTTTGGCCTGACTCCTAACGCTGCATCTTGAAGCCCGTGGTCTGGTGAAATTTCATCTGCTGACCTTTCTTCTTCGTGATGATCAGGCCCTCCACATCATCCACTCGATTCAGAAACTCAATTCCTTTTTCGGCGCCGAGCACGAATGCCGCCGTGGCCAGTGCGTCTGCATCCAATGCCGTGAACGCGGTCACGGTGACACTTACAACTCCTTGAACCGGCCAGCCGGTTCGGGGATCGAAAATGTGACAATAATGCTTGCCTTTGATCTCGAAGAAACGTTCGTAATTGCCCGAAGTGGCCACAGCCCGGTTCTCCAGGCGAATAGCGCCGATCAGTTCACCCGCTCTCAGTGGGTGCTGGATTCCCGCTGCCGAGGGGGCTCCGAACGCGTACAGGTCCCCGCCGGCGTTCACAATGGCTCTGCGGATGCCCGCCTGCTTGAGTGATTCTGCCGCCTTATCGACTGCGTACCCTTTGGCGAGTCCACCAAAATCCAGGCGCATGTCTTTCTGCGTAAAACGTACGCGCCGCGCATGTGGAATGTGACTGACCTTGTCGTATCCGGTCTGGCTCAACACCCGTCTCACATCGGCCGCGGTCGGCGCTATCTGCACTTTCTGGCGGAGTCGCCAGAAAGAGACCATGGGGCCGACGGTTGGGTCAAAAGCGCCTTTCGTTTCGGTTGCCCAATGAAGGGCGCGGCCCAATACATGATTCGTCGGTTCAGTGAGCGGCATCTGTTTTTCCGCAGCATACGCGTTGATCGTTGAGAGCTCGCTCGACCTTTTGTACGTGCTCATGAGCTCATCCACTCGAACGATCTCCTGGAACGCGGCATCGCACGCAGCTTCCGGATCGGCATCGCCGGGGTCGAAGATCGTGATCTCCACCAGGGTGCCCATGATCAGTCTGCCCTGCCGGAATGGCTCTGCCTTTGAGGTGGTCTTGGGGATGTCCGAAACGTCGCCACCAGTTCTGCATCCGGCCAAGAGCATCAGGAAAGCGCAGAGGCGCCGGAATTTCATGGTCGATGGGGGCCGGTGAGAAGTCATTTTTCGAGGGCCTTGATGGCCTGTGGCAGGCTTGGGTCGACCCGGCCGCGCTTGCCTTTCCCTTCTTCCTCGATTCGCTGGTCCACGTCTTCCCTGATCTCATCGACGTCCGCATCCCAGTATTTCAGGCGCTCGGCTCCGTCGGGGGCCTCGATTGGGCGCACGAACCGAAAACCGATGGCCAATCCGCGATTGCTTGCGAGCCACCAGGGGCTCATCGGGCTGTTGGGATCGTTGGCTTTGAGCTTGTCGTCGTTTGAAGGATACCTGGCCGCGCTGCGAGTGGCCTCTGCCGGGTCTTTCCATGAGCCGCCCCTGATGACGCGCGGATAGAGCTCATCCGGCCACGCGATGGGGTTGAGCGGTCTGTCTTTCAGCTTCGAATAGCGATCTTTTCGGTAATGATCGAGCACCCATTCGGCGACGCCTCCATGCATGTCGTGCAGGCCCCAGGCGTTTGGCTTCTTGGTGCCGACCTTCTGAAGCCTGCCGTCAGAATTCTCAGCGAACCAGGCATACTCACCAAGTTTTTTGGGATCGTTTCCAAAGCTGCAAGCGGTCTTCGTTCCGGCCCGGCACGCGTGCTCCCATTCCACTTCACTCGGCAGCCGATAGAAACGCCGGGTGAGAAGGCTCAGCCACTTGGTGTATTGCTTCGCACCATACTGGCTCATGGTAACTGCAGGATGCTGTGGTTCTTTGCCCTTCTTATAGGTGAAACTGGTGTCGTAGATTTTCGAAGCAGCGGTAACCACATCGGCGCCGTATTTGTTTTCGATTTTTCGAATGCCCTTGTCTTCGAATTGCTCGAACGCGAGGATCAATTCCGTGTAGAGCCAGAATTGTTTCCAGGTGATCTCGTACTTCCCAATCCAGAACGGCGCCACGCGCACTTCCGCCTGCGGCCCTTCATCGCTTTTCCTTCCGGGCTCGGATTCAGGACTCCCCAGGAAGTAGGAACCTCCGGGGCACGGCACCATTTCATATTCGATTTCTGACCCCGGGATCAGGGCACAATACGCGACCATGTAGCCCTGTTCGACCTGGACACAACGGCCATCCGCGGGCCGTTCTTTCTGAATGCCAAGCTCCGCGTGAATACAGAGAGGCAGCCCTGCGATGATTCCTGAGAGAACGAAACTCTTCATGAATTCGACCTGAATCGCTCAATTCGAATCATGAGAATTTGGTGCGGCCAGGCATGGCGACTTTCGGCTCGGGCACATCTTCCCACGCGTATTTTTCGGGACCGAGTTTTTCTTTACTGTTGAAGCACTGCTCCCATTTGAGCGTCCTGCCGGTGTAGGTACACATGCGGCCCATGATGGCGAGCATGGTGCTGTTGGCCATGTAATGGCCGTTGTTGATTGGCTCTCCGTCACGGATGCTCTTGAACAGCGCCTTGTGCTCCTGCACGTACATGCTTGGTTTCGGGCCGCTGTAACGCCAAGTGTTCTTGCCTTGAATACGATGTCGCAAAATGCGGGCCTGGCCTTCGGTCCCCAGAACCGTTTCGTCCACGTGATTGGTCGTGCCGTTCTGCTGGCGGCAGGTGAAGTAGACCTTCTTTCCATCGGCATATTCAAAGAACACGACGTGATGATCGAAGATGTTGCCCCACTTTGCACCGGTGCGCTGCTGGCGACCGCCGATGCCTGTGGCACTGATTGGATGAGTGTCGCCCATGAGCCAGGCGCATTTGTCCAGGCTGTGTATCGCCTGCTCAGCGATGTGGTCGCCGGACAGCCAGGTGTAATACAGCCAGTTGCGCACCTGGTATTCCATTCGGCTCCAATCGGGTTTGTCACCCCGATGCCAGAGCGTGCCTGCGTTATAGCTGGACTGAACTGCTACGATTTCGCCGATGGCCTTCTCTTCCAGCACCTGTTGCATGGTGGCGTTGACGCCGAGGTCATAGCGCCAGCAAAGACCGGACACGACGGACAAGTTCTTCTCCTTCGCCTTCTTGCAGGTCTCGATGACGCTCCGGACGCCAGGCGCATCCACCGCGACAGGCTTTTCAACAAAACAGTGTTTGCCCTTATCGACAGCATAGGCCAGATGTTCGGGACGAAAGTGAGGCGGCGTCGTCAGGAGGACAACGTCCACGCTGTCGATGACCTTTTTATACGCATCGAATCCTGAGAAGAGAGTTTCGTCGGTTACCTTGATGCGTCCCTTGTACTGCTTCTTGCGATTCAACCCTTTCAGGCTGCCCCTGGCCCGATCTTCGAAGGTGTCGCCAAGCGCCGTGACGACCACTCCCGGGTCCGCTTCCATTGCATCCATCGCGGCTTTTGTTCCGCGGCCGCCCGACCCAACGACGCCGATTCGGAGCGTGTCGTTGCCCGCAGCATGAGCTCCTCCGCTCATGAGGTCAGCAGCCAGGGCAGTACTCACGGCGGTGACGCCTGTCTTCTTCATAAAGTCGCGCCGCGTGGTTTCTTTCTCGTTACTCATTCGTAGTCCTCGTTAAGCGTTCGGTAAAAGCTGGTTCATTTTTTCCAGGATTAAGGCCAG
>Ga0187827_10002107_pt1 | contig 27623 bp, 29 predicted proteins | sample ETNtaG_39_FD_167969 | JGI IMG/M metagenome (GOLD analysis project Ga0187827, IMG submission 167969) | Marine microbial and viral communities from oxygen minimum zone, Eastern Pacific Ocean - ETNP2014_SV_150_PacBio MetaG (Illumina Assembly) | ecosystem: Environmental > Aquatic > Marine > Hypoxic...
CTATAAATTTATCACAATTGGCAAGTTTTGCTGCTTTCTCAATTCTTCTTCTGCAAGATTCTTCATTCATATCACACTCCCAGAAGGAGATATTATTAGCAATTGTATCATTGAATATCACCGGCTCCTGAGTTACGTAACCGATGATATTCCTTAGACTTGAAAGCTCTAATTCCAAACAATCTATGCCATCGATACTGATTTTCCCGGACTGTGGTGTCAACAAACCAGTAATAATATCAAACAGAGTTGTTTTTCCTGCTCCTGACTCTCCAACAATACCAATGGACTTATTCTTTGGAATATTCATACTTATATCAAAAAGCACCTGCCTTGAATCATAACTGTAAATTACATCATTTAACGCTATTGCTCTATAAAAGTTCATAATCTTACGGGATCCAACCTTCTCTATATTATTATCAAGAATTCTATCAGCTTTTTGAACTGCTTCTAATCCTCCAATGCTCGCATTAAACTTCTGCCAGCCAGACTGAAAGCGAAAGATATAGGAAAATGCCTTATAAAAAAAGAACAGGAATATCATTATCTCTGCAATTGATTTTCCTTGATATCCAACATAATAAAGCACTAGCCCAGACAGAAAAAGGACCGACAGAGGCTCAATGACTGAAGAGGGTATAGCAGTCAACATACTACTTTTGTATTGGTATTTAAAATTCTTATCAATATCCTTAAAAAGGTGTTTAAAGACATAGTTGAAACTATCTGTTGCCTTCAAATATTTGAAGTTATCTATTGTCTGAATAAGCAGTGATTGAATCTTGGCGTTTGTCTCTGATACAAGTATAGATAACTTCCTTGATATCCAAGAAAGTCTCCTTAACATTGTAAACATGAAAATACTCAGTACAAGCACAAGGAGGGTCATCTTGTAATTAATGAAAACAGCAAAAGCGATATAGATCAGTATAAATATCAAGTTTCCAAGAACAACAATGTATTTGTTCAACGCTTCTACACCCCTGCTAACCTCTGTCGTAACTATATTGTTCAGATAACCAATACTTGTGTTAGTGTAATAACTATATTTCATAGTCTTATACTTATGGCAGAATCCAATCCTTATACTCTTGACAAGGTTATATTGGATATAAGCAGTAATAATTGCCTGAAGGAAAAGGAATATACCTTTCAAAGACATAGCTAAAAGAAGCATGATAAGCAGAGAGAGTAAGGATACATCAATACCCGCAGATTTAAAAAGATTATAAATAGTCTTTGTATATTGGCCCTTATCACTCACAGCCTTATCAATATCCAGAATCGGAAGTAACAACGAAATACCAATACATTCAGATAAACCACCAAAAAGAGAAAGCAGTAGTAATATATAAATCTTTCTCCCGGCGTATCCGTATACGACTTTAAAATAATGAATCAGGGAAGTAATTAGAGGGATTCGCATTAAAAGTTTATGGTATTCATGTATTTAAAGTTTTAAATTGCATGAATAATTAAAGGCTGAACCTGAGGATTTGTCTATCGAGTGATGACTTCAAATAATTTCTTGATTTTGTCAGTACTCAACACAGGGAAGTGTTTTTTAATTTTATCATCGTTCCTATGCACTTGGACATCACTATAGATAATCTTATCTAGCACTGTTTTTAATGCCACTTGATCTCTATCAATAGCATAATCTACGAAATCATCGTAAAAAGATTTCCCACCTAAAGCATTATGAACTCTTGAATCATAACACACATACTCTATTGTTAGACATCCCAATATATATACATCCAACAAAACTGTTGTAGAACTAGAAGCTATAGTAAATCGTGCATTTTTACATATCTGATGTGGATGCGCATAACTAACAATATAATTTTTATAACCAATTTCTTCGAGTATCTTATAGACTTTATCCATTTCTGTGATAGCCGAAGGCTTAAAAACAGTCATTAAATCATCATTATAGGCCTTTAATACTTGTAAACATTCTCTAAACGGTACTTCTAAAATCGGAGTATCTTCCCCTACAAAACGTTTTTCTAGATGTGCAAGTGGAAAAAAGAAATAAGGCTTTTTTATTTCTTCAGGAAAAAGATGTTCAGAATTTAATGATAAATATTCTTGCCACCCTTTCAAGCCTCTCGTATATCCGACCTGTATTGTTTTTGTTCTTGGATTTAATTGAATTCGAGTACCAGTTGCATCCTCAAATTGCTCTTTGGTATACGAAAACAAAGCATAATCGTAATTATTAATAACTATTAATTTTCTTTTATTCTGTTTTAAGATTAATTCCTTTTGCAAACAAAAACCCCTACTTACTATAGGAGGAGTATAATTTAACATATTGACCACCCTCACTCCCTTCCATATTATCTTGTTATACGCCGCCATTTTTGATACGAGATTATTGCTTGTCTCAATAGAGAGGACCTTTTGATAAAGATATCTTCTTAGGATAAATATATTATATATTAGTCTTATTATTCTGTTTTTATGTATATTCATACATACTATCTTGCCATTTATTGTTATTATTGCCTTATATAAAACAATATTATTTTTAATTGTATTAAATGTTTCTTTATCTTGAACTACAAAAAGAGATTTAGAAATTAATCCAGCCTTCTTTAATACAAATATCAATGGGAGAATATTATCTATATGTATAAGTTTACTACGTATGAGAATAATACAAGTCATTTTACAATCTCCTTTAGAAACCTCAATCTGAAGCCACTGGATATATCATTAAAGCGTAACTTTAAATAATATGTGAATGAAACAAATTATTTTGTCAAGCTTACTTAATAATACCCCAGTTCAATGAGAAAGCACCAATACACGCAAACATTTACTATTCGATAGAACAGTCAAATCACCAATAAACCTATCAGGGTTAATTGCTAAGATAGTTGGCATATCTGATTGTACTTCTCCATTAAGTGGTCTAACGACCTCTATGATCCTAGTATAATACATAACAAAAGGCCACACTATCCCAAGTTGACCAGCCTTTTTAAGCACAAGCTTTATAAATGTGTCACCAACACGTTCTTCCACCATCTATAACAAGACAGGCACCATTCATGTATGAAGAAGCATCAGAACATAAAAACTGAATTGCAGACTTATATTCGTCAGCCTCAGCCATTCGCCCTAAAGGTATCAGATTGTTAAGTTTTTTAACAAAGTCTTCTGGTTGACTTGTATTGATCCCACCTGGGCAAAGGGCATTAGATCTAACTCCTTTTTCAGCCCAGTATGTTGCCAGATATTTTGTCAGTCCGATTAAACCGTGCTTTACTACAGAATAAGTTATAGGCTTCACTGGTTGGTTTTCTTCCGGTAATTCAGTTCTGCGGTATATCCTTTGATCAGGGGCTATCAAGCCGAGGTCAGAAGAAATATTGACAATAACACCATTTCCTTGTTCAGACATTAAAGTTCCAAAAACTTTACTGCAAATAAAGGCGCCAGTGAGGCCGACAGCCAAATCTTTCTGCCAAATATCAAGAGAGAATCTTTCAAGTCGAGTGAAACTATCATCCGATTCCTCTTCCATTTTTGGATTGGCAGCAGCATTGTTAATTAGAACATCTACTCGTCCATATTTATCAATCAACTTTTTTGATATTTCCAATACTGATTTTTCACTTGTAACATCACCTTCATATGCTTCACAAACTGCGTTATACTTACTTTTAATTAATTCAGTCTTTTCTTTTGCTTTTGCTCCATCAAGATCGAAAAGTATAGGGATACCACCAATTTCGATTATGGCTTCAGCATGCTTCTCCCCCAACAATCCTGCACCACCGGTTATAATCACGATCCGATCTTTTAATTCGAATTTCAGAGTCATATAATAATTCCAGTTATTCGAGTGGCCTATAAATCCAAAGCTTTTTTAATATTCAAGGCGGTGATATGCCCGCTCATAACACTTTCAAGAGAAGTGATAGGGGTTTTTCCAGACCCCAAGCAATCTAAAAAGTGTTTCATTTGGTTTTTAAACATGTCATTTCTTTCAAAATGCGGGAATTGGCAGTTTTCATGATTATCATGTTCGTAGTCTGCTAACTTAAGCCAGTTTTCGGAAATGTTCCACTCAATCTTCCCATTTTCGCCGAAGATAATGAATTGTCGATCCGGGGCCTTTTGAACAAATGACATATTGATAGATATTGAAAAAATTTTATTGTTTCTACGTTGGCTCATTAACACACTGACTGTATCTTCAACATCTATATTCAATCGGCTAAGTTTTCCTCCAACAGCACTAATCGATTCTGGTGGACCAAAAAACCAGTTGAGCAGATCTATTTCATGAATCTCAGTTAACACAACACCTCCCCCAAGGGATTTCATCCCGGCATAGAACTCACTATAACTTTCATACTGATGCCATGAAGGCATGTAAGAATTTACAATAACGATTACTGAGTAAATTCTTCCTAAAACCTCTTTCTCCAAGTACTCGTACAGTTTTCCTGCAAAGGGATTAAAACGCATCATGTAACCAACCATTATAGGGGTTTTCATTTCTGCAGACAATTCAACCAATTCCGTGAGACCCAATTCATTGTCTGAGACCGGTTTCTCCATTAACACAGGCACTTTATTCTTAATCAAACCGGTTGTTGTCTTTATATGAAGGCTTGTTGGATTCGAAACAATAGCAAAATCAGGTTTAAATTCAAGACCTTCTTCAAGAGATGAAAACGTCGTAAGATCGTATTTTTTAACTAGATCAACTTCATAGTCAGGTTCCAGGTTATCATCAATCTCAAAACTTCTCGCTTTTTTCCTTATTGCACCTACTGATATATCAGGTACCAGTGTTTTAAGGATCCTTAAATGCCTTTGTCCGATGCCCCCTAATCCGCAGAATAACGCTTTCATTTAAACCCTTGCATATATGGAATTATAAAGTTAATGTATGAATTCAGTGTTGTCACATAATCCTCTTTCGGTTTGTTATTTGTTAAGTCTCGTCTGGCTGCCTGAAAAATAAAGTCTCCTTGATAACCACATTCCTTTAAACCTAAAAATACAGTGTCAAAGCCAGTATTTCCTTTCCCAAGAGGAACTGTATCCCCGTTAAGTACTCTATCTTTAATATGTACGCTTTTAATGTATTTCCCAAGCCTATCAATTTCATCGTCAGGGTTATAACCCAATGAAGCGCTATTGCCCATATCATAATTTACATACACTTTATATGGTTCAAAAGCGCGAATTAACTCTAAAAATTCTACTGGTGGCAATGATGTTTCAAGACATATTTTAATACCACGCTCTTCCCCTAGGATTAATAACGGGACCAAATTTCTGACAGCTTCTTCTTTATCTTCATCGGTTCTCAAGGCTGAAGAATCTACAAAAGGCAAATCAATAATGGGTATATTTGCTGCAGCGCACTGGCATATCAGAAAATTTAATTTCTCAACATTCACTTCTATTTCGTATTCAGGTACGCCAAATAGTCTTTTATCCATAAAATAATCAGCCACAACCGAGCTTATCCTTACTCCCCATTTATTACTTAATTCCCCGATTTCTATAATTCCATCATCAGAAAAAAGAGGATTTACAGGTTCATTGGAATACTCATAAATCCATTCTATACAACCTAATCCCATTTCATTACACTTCTTAAATTCATACTGCCAATTATCAATTGGAAAGGCCTGTATTTGATTGTTTACTGGTGGTGAAAGCCTTCCCTGCATAATTCCAAGTTTAGGATGAAGAACCATTTTATTTTTTTATTGTATAAGAGTTAAAATCTGCCACTTTCCTAAAAACCGGTTTGACAGGCTCGCCTTCAATTAAATCCCGTAAGGTTCTGTTGTTGATAACCACTTGTTTAAACAACATAAGAACTTCTTCAAAAGCTTCAAGTGTGAATTGTATTTCTTCTTTTTTGTGCGACCAAGATAATGCATGATAAGCAGTCCATAATATGCCTCTCCTGATCAATTCCTGTTGAAAAAATGACTTAATTTCCAGCTCCTCAAATATACCACGACCATTGAACGATATTATGCTCCGACATGGATAACCTATACATTGAAGAAACTCTGATAAACCATATTGTGCTGTCAATGAATTGATTCCATCTTTTAATAATTGACCAACTTTCCATAAGTGTTCAGGAACTTTCACTCGTTTTAATTTTTGTATGCAGGCTTTTGCTGCTGCCAATCCAATACAATCACCTCCATAAGTAAAAGAGAAAAATGTTTTATCCAGTACAGACATAAATTCTTTTTTCCCAACTATCGCTGAAAGTGGAACAGCATTAGAAATAGCTTTTCCCAGTGAGGTAAGATCAGGCGTAACACCAGTAAGCTCTTGTGCCCCCCCAAAAGAAAAACGGAACCCGGTGATAATCTCATCAAACATTAAAAGAGCACCATTGTCATGGGCCATCTTTTTCACTTCTGCCAAGAAATCATTTTCAGGTTCAAGGATTGTTAAAGGTTCCATGATAACAATAGCAACCTGTTCTGAGAACTGCTTAAATATCGTTTCTAAACTATCTAAATCATTATATACAAATGAATGAGCGAGGTGGCGATTGAACTCTGGAATACCGCTATTTAAGTCTGTATTTGCGATATACCAGTCATGCCAACCGTGGTATCCACAAAAGGCAATATGATCTCTACCCGTTACCGATCTCGCTATGCGAACCCCGGCTGAGGTAACATCAGCTCCATTCTTACCAAACCTGGCCATTTCAGCGCATGGTATAGCATCTATCAGGAGTTCGGTAACATCAACTTCTAATTTATTCATAAGACTGAAAGTCGATCCCTTTTCAAGTTGCTCAATAATAGCTTGATTTACATCTAAATCAGCGTAACCGAGGATGATTGGATGACATCCCATTATATAGTCCAAGTATTTATTTCCATCTACATCCCATACATAAGGACCTTTTCCATGATCAATATATTTGGGCGCAAATCCGTCCACAAATTGAGTTACTCCCTTACTAAACGTTTGTGTCCCTGCAGGAATTATTTCCTTTGCACGTTGGTATATTTCGTTCGACCGTTTTATAATAGGTTTTTTAATCTCCACGACTCTCCTTTTTGCTAATTGCCAACCACTTTTCGTAATCTGCAGGGGTGTCTATTTCTATCAGACGATCGGCTTTCTGCTTACTTAAAAACAGAGGATAAGTATTTTCGTTTATTAATTCGTTATTAAGCACGGGAAGCTCTATTGTCTTAAAGCAACATATGTAATGATAAAGCATCCATGCAGGTGGCAAATCCTGACGTCTAAAAATATCGTTGGGTATATACTGGATCAATTTTTTATTTTGATCATCATATTTCCAACAGTTGAACGGGTGAGAGGCCGCAGGAATGAAAGAACAAAGGCTGTTTATTTTTCCCTTCATGATTAATTCGAATGAATGATTAAAATCCTTCTTGTTTTTATAAAGAATAGGCAAATAAAACAACCAAAGGAAATCATTAGGACCTATCGGGATTTCATTTACAAGGCTTTCAAATACGGCTTTAATAGGAACCGAGGGGCCCGCCAGTGTATCTGATCTATTGTGAATTAAATAATTTCTATCTAACGAATAATTACAAATAATCGGGTCATCCGTAGATACTATGACTTCATCGAGCCATTCCAAAGTATCCAGAAAATCTGCTGTATTTTTAAAAAGCAAACGATTCTTGTGTTTTAATCCCACACTCCTTTTTCTGGCAGGGATAATAGCTATATTTCTATTTAACATTTAACATTTCTGATATTTTTACTAATTTCGTCCTTGCTGCAAAAAGTGTTTCCATAGGTGTGTATAGGACGTCCGAATATTTAACCGCATCGGCTGCTTTTTTTCTTATGTTGTTAATTTGCACGGTTTTGATAATCAAAAAACCTCCTCGAGCAATAATTTGTACTTCTCCTTTCTGATTAATAGTTAGTACCCTGCCAATCATGTATGGATGTAGTCTCTCTTCAGATAATTCATAGTCAGCATCTAATATAATAATTTTTTGACCATTCAAAAAAGTGAAGGCACCAGGGTAAGGGTCGGAAAAAGCCCTGACAAACCTTTCTATTTCAGTTACGGACCATCTCCAATCAATGGCGGCATTTGTTTCAGAGTGTAATCTAGGCAAGTATGTGGAATCGTTTTCGTTTTGACTTTTAAAAACGAGGTCATGCCTTTTTTCAATTGCATCAAGAAATGTTGATATTAATTCTGTGTATATTTCATTCGTTTTCATTAAATAATCTATTGGTTTAGGCCTCTTTTTTTCTAACAAATATTCTTTTTGATAAATTATAGGCCCTGTGTCTATCCCTTCATCAATTTGATGTATGGTTGCTGAGGTTTTATTGATATCATTCATAATTCTCCAGGAAAAAGTGCCTCCGCCTCTCTCCTTGGGTAACATGGAGGGATGAATATTAAAAACCTTACCTTTAAAAGAATCAATAAACTCTTTTTTAATAATTGAACGACAACTAAAAGAAAAAGCATGATTACACCCTTTTTCAAGAAGTTTACTTATCAATGGTGCTTTGTTTACTGATGATGACTCAATGATTTCAATATCAAGTTCTCTGGCCACATCAAATACATACGCATAAACCCTTGGATTAGTTAACAATTGCCTGTCACGTTCGTGCTGTACTCTTGGATGTGTAACAATAACTGGAGAAGGAAATCCTCTTTCTTTGAGCATTCGTGCATAAGTGCATAAATGAAAACCATGCCCTAGTAATACAAATTTTACGTTTTCTTTAGATGGAATTTTCATAAACAGTTAATCGGGAATATTAGGCCAAATACTTATCCTCATTATCAAACGCATGGGCAAAAAACTGATTATTTCTTTTAATATGCCAATCGATAAAATGATAAAAATTCACTCAATAAGTTAGAAATTGTTTTTAAAATAATTAATCAATTTCGTGTATTTCGAATCATCAATAAGCTTTTTCGTATAGTCATAATCATCCATTTCATCAATATCAGCCACTTTTTCTGTTTCCCAGATTTTTATTTTATCACCAAAAAGTAGACCACTAGATTGTAACACAGAAGGCCTTATGATATCGACATATCCGTTTGGTTGATACGCTTGCTCATAGGCCTGTCGAGGAAAATTAAAATATTCTCTATACTTAATATGAGTCAAAAAAGGAACCATATATTTCCCAGTCTTTTTAAACAGTCTATATGGTATCACTTGAGATCTATGAGCAGACCGAAGTGATGTAGCTTCGCTATTTTTATTCATATATTCAACAGCTTTTTCTACCAATTCTATATTCCTCAAAGGTGCTGTGGGTCTAAGCAGAACAATCATCTCAGGGATTTTTAGATTGTTGTCTTTAATAAAGGCAATATAGTGCTGAATAAATTCAATATCCTGCGAACTATCCTCTGATATTACGACGGGCCTTAAAAACGGGATATCAGCTCCATACTGTCGGGCAATGTTCGCGTATTCTTCAGAGTCGGTTGAAACTAGCACACCATCAATATTCCTCGTTAGTATTGCAGCAGCAATGCTGTATGCAAGTAAAGGAATACCATTTAATAACTTGATATTCTTATTAGCAATGCTTTTTGATCCGCAACGTGCGGGGACAAGTCCTACTATATTCATAGTGTTTTATTCAATTGTCGAGTGAACTACCACGACACCCGTAGCCATAATTTATTCTATAAATTTGCGCAGGTTTAAATCAAAACAGTTATACCTCTTCAGATAATTTTTCGTCCCTTCTATAACTCAAAAAAATCTGATGTTCGTTGTTTAAGCTTAAATCAATTCCCCTCACAATACACATTCATCTCTAGGATTGGATATCCTGTCATCCATCCTTATTATCGCCTGCTAAATCATTTAGTTAATAGGTTGCCGGCTTGAGCCTCAAGCAAGAATTTGTTGGAAATCAAACTTGTCTCAAAGTGTTTTACGTCAATCTCTTTTTTTTCTTGAACATGGCTGATAAAAAAACTAAACGATTTTTCCAAAGAGTTTAAATAGTCTTTGTTGCGGTCTACCTCAACACGATGGATTCGAGGCGGGAAGGCAAAAAAACCGTTATCGTCAAAAGTATCACGGGGATAATGAATATCTTGATAATTCTCAAATAGTTTCAGAAAACCATCCGTTCCGATAATGGTAATATCATATAATAACGGGCAAGCATAAGATACAAAGATAGAAGCGGATATTTTATCGATTTTCAATGCGATATTTGCAGTGTCGTATGCTGTTCCAATACCGGAAATATTTTCGGGGTAATAAAAGTATTTTTTAATCTGACCAAAAACAAATATTAATAAATCTACATAATGAATGGCCAATGTATCTGTAATTGAATGAAGATTATTCTTGCCATCTGCCCGCCATGAATTCCGATAATCTTTTTTAAATGCTAATCCATGTGTGTGAATTATTTTAATATGATGTATTTCCCCAAGTTTATCGAGATAATTTGTGTCATTGAGAATTGAACTTAAAGAACCAAACCTATAATTATAATTAAAATAGATACGGTTTTTATCTGACAATGATATTTTTGATAGTTTTATTAAATCTGAGATGTGGATTACTGGAGGTTTTTCACAAAAAATATAACCATCAAAGTTCTCCAATAATTCCATGATATAATGAAAATGGGTATGATTAGGAGATGATACAATAACTGCATCAGATTGGTATAAATCGTAAAATCGATTTGTTGCTAACGGGTGATCAATTTTTTTTTCCGGATGGTAAACATATATAAGTTCACAATGTTCATTTGCGATTACAAGATTTCTCAAACGCTCAGCATGGTTTTTATAACCCACAATACCAATTTTCATTTTCATAAAACACACCTGTCACAAGGCACTATACTTGAACGTTCACCTTTCAGATGAGTACTACGAAAATGATCATACTTATTCCCATTCCAGATTTGTGCAATCGTGTGAGTTTTCAAATTACCCATAGCCAAATAGCTTTTATAATCAATGTCACAGGGATTACACGTTCCATCATACCAAATATACATTCTTTCAAAACAGACTGAACAAGGATTTGTTTTATCTATTCTAGGATTGTTATAAGTATCCGATCTCATAATACTTTCAATTACCGTCACTTCATCAGTGATGTTCTTCCAAAAGGATAAAAAACTTTTTTCGTCAAAATCTTTGTTCTCTCTTACAGCATGTGCCCGCAGCAAAGTTTTTGAATCAGGGTAGTATTTTTCCCTAATGTCAAACATATTTTGTATGTTACGCACAATACTGCTAAATCCATCCTTTTTTCTGATTTCTTTATAATTTATGTTATTGTACGCATCTACTGAAAACACAACTATTCCCACATTGCTCCTGAATATTTGGTGAATTAGATTAGTATCTAAAGTAATAGCATTGGTATTTATTTTAATTTCATAAAATTTCCCCGCACAATAGCTCAACATTTCAATAAAATTCGGATTAATTGTAGGTTCACCCCGCGATGCTAAAGTAATAGCTTTTGTCCCACCTGAGACCGCTTCATCTATAATCCTGGTAAAAAGGTTTATATCCATTTCACCCATAACGTTTTTATTTGATGAAAAGGATTTATCAGACTGATAGCACATCCTACATCTGAGATTACATATTGAGGTAGGTTCAACTAGCAGATGAATAGGAAAATCGGGGACTTTACATTGTCTTCCATAATTTTTTAATTTCCAGCGAAAAATAAGATAATCAGCCCATTTGTCTTTATCGAACGAATTGATAAAATTGATTTCCTGCTGATTTAAAAAGGTCCAGTCTTTTGCAAAAAAATTATCTAAGATTGTTTTAAGAATAGATTCGTCTTCATCATTCTCTATTGATTTTAGGTGGCTTTTACAGACTTCAATTAATGCATCTTTTTCATGAAAATTTGTGTGGGTTAAAAAACGAAAGGAATTCATTTGGATACAATACCGACTAATATGGACGAATTAACTCTTTGACTGAATTTAAATTATCAAAAACATTGATTTTATCATTTCAAGTTTATTATAGAATATTTCCTGAATAGCTAATTCATATAACACACTTTACAAAACGTTTTTCTATGAATCGATTCTGAGTAATGGTTATTCTTAATTATAGGCATGTCGGTTTGTAAAAGCTGTTCCGTCAAGAACACACAGAATCATTTTTAACATGAGATCGCAGTTTCACTGCGATAGCCTTTTCTTTTTCGAGCATGCCTATTTTACCATCACCCATTGCTTTTTCAATCTTTCTGACTGCACCAACCAACATACGAAACCCAGGTGGCTCAATGGAAGATGCCTGGTCTGAACCATACATAGCACGATCTAAAGTGATATGCCTTTCCAAAGCGGTAATACCAAGAGCCGCAGCAGCATAAGAAATCGAGAGCCCTACTTCGTGTCCACTATAACCTATATCACATTTATGTTTTTTCCTTAGCGTTTTAATTGCATTCAAATTGGCATCTTCATCCATCATTGGATATGTTGACACACAATGCATTAAAGAAAATGGACACTCGGCCTCCCGAAATATACTGATAGCAGCGTCTATCTCACTTTCCTTACTCATTCCAGTTGATATGAACGTATGTTTCCGTTGAGAGGCAATTTCTCTGATAAGATCAGTATAAGTAATCATCGCAGATGCAACCTTATTATGTTTAAGGGCAAATTGAGATAAAAACTTCAGGCTTTCAAGGTCCCAAGCTGATGCAAACCAATCGATTCCTAATCTTTTACAGTATTGATCTATTTCCTTGTATTCATCTAATCCAAACTCCAAACCTTCTTTTTGTTCTCTTTGAGTTGTTCCCCAAAGACTTTCTCTCGGCAAATCAAGCATCTCTTTTGAATAAACCAAATCTATTGTTCTCTTCTGAAATTTAACAGCATCAGCGCCAGCTCCTTTAGCAACATCAATTAAATCCCTGGCAATGCTGATATCGCCATTATGATTAATTCCAATTTCAGCAATTATGTAAATAGCCATTTTAATCTCCTCTTGACATTAAATCAAATAGTTCCCGAATAACGCCTTCTCCTCCCTTGGATTTAAAAACATGTTTAGATATTTTTTTGATTGAATTATAAGAATCTGATGGACACATTGGCCATCCAACAAGACTCATCACATCTGCATCGTTGATATCATTACCAACAAATATGACATTACTTAAATCAACACCGATGCGATTAACAAAGTTTTTTAACTCATTTGCCTTATTGTCTACTCCATTAATACATAATATATTTAACTTTTCAGCTCGTTTTTTTACTACTTTATTCATTTCTGTTGATATAATCATTTGTTTAATTCCCATTTTTTTTATTTCTGAAATACCAAGTCCATCAGCTCTACTTACAGCAACTGATTCTTTTCCATTTTCGTCTATATATACTCTATTATTTGTCATAACACCGTCGAAATCGTACACAATTAATTTGATTACATCAGCTAGTTTTTGGGCCATGAATTAGTATAAATAGAAACCAGAATAGATTTTGTTTTTTTATTGTGAGAAATCGAAAATCGAACCTTCCCTTACTGGAGTCATTTTTAAAAATTAAATACAAAGTCACACTTCTAAACATACTACATAAAGACAAGACAAAAACAAATCTCATTTAGTCAATGTTATTAGTATTTTAGTTTTGATTAGAAAACACTATTATGACAAATGCTCTTTAATCTTACCTCTTTAATTGGATTTTTGAGGATATAATAAATTAGCACAAATACTACAAGCATCAAACTCTTGGTATCGCTTGTTTTTATGCAGAGATCTTATGCGCTTCATAGGCCTGCTATTCCATGTCTGATAAATGCTTTCTGTTCGAAGATCACCCATAATCAAATCGGGATGAAAACCGCAGCAAGGAGTGATATAGTAATTTCGCAACACTACTCTCTGAAACGGTTGTGGACATTGAAAAGATCTCAGCTTTTCTTCCAATCCAAATTGGTCCGAGGCGTAAAGTTTTATATATTCTGGTTCAGTGTTTGGAGCAACAAAGGTTTGCGTGGTCACAATATCAACTTTGTCAATCCAAAAATCAAAAAAACTTTCAATTTCATTTTCATTGATACTCATCTTGCAAAGATTTACACCTGTTATAGGCAGTTTATAACCTCCAGATGTTTTTAACTCCAGAAATCGATTTATATTGTCTATGACCTTATAATAATTTCCTTTTTTTCGAATAGTTTTATATGTTTCAGGAGTAGCAGCATCAATGCTAAAGCGAATTCTCGTCAACCCTGAATCTAAAAGCTTTCGTGCACGCTGCTCTGTCAATAGAGTTGCATTAGAATTAATCATTATATCAACAAATCCATGATCATAAGCATAAGTAATGTATTTCTCAAAATCTTTCATCAACAACGGTTCTGTTAGCCCAGAATGTGCGATGGAAGGACAATTATGATCTTCTCCCTCCTTAATCACTTTTTTATAATCATTCCAAGTCAATATTTCTTCACTATAAATATTTGAAAAGGACTTTATATTGCTTAAGGGACATTGAATGCAGCTCAAGTTACATCTTTGATCCATATCAAGCTGAATAAACAGAGGAAAATCTGTCTCAACTTCAAACCTGTTTACTTTATCCCATAATTCTCTATATTTAATAAACTTCTCACCAATTATTTCTGCCAGTTTTACATTAATTGATTGATCATTTGAAAAATGCCTCACTCTTCCATCTGTTGAATATGTCTGTTTTTCTGCCATTGCTCCTTAAACTATAAAATAATCACGGTAAATTCATTCTTTTTTTGGCGGAGACCTAATTGATATAAAAGCTCAAGCTCTTCAAAATAACGCCACCCGGATTTGATCGAATATCGATAATTGAACCTTCCCCAAATGTCAAGACCATTCTTTCCATTAATTAAGGTGGACTCCTACTGTAATCAGTATTTTCTTGTTTGTTTTCATAATTTATATTTTATTGCATTAATAATCCTCTTCAAATTATAAGTAGCTACAATCTTAAATTGCTTTTTATAAGGAATAGCATCCAATACATTATATACCTCCCGTATTTTCTCATTTTTGTACTCCGCTAAATCATAACCTAACAGATAAGCCAAATTCCCACATTTTTTAATAATGGTATGATATTCTTCACTTATAAGCAAATTTTTCTGTCAACAAAATCTAGTTTTCTGATTTTATTATTATATTTTCTTTGGTTATCTGATTGATTTCTAAAACTTGAATTATCTACTTCAATAAAATCAATCATATTCAACATTCGATCAATTTCTAACTTGATATTTAAAAAATTGCATATATTTTCTAATTCCTTTTCAGGCTGTTTGACTAATAATTCATACTTGACTTTTTTATAGTTTATAGAATATCTATTTGAATGCCTACTTATTTTCCCATCAACTTTTCTTTCCTTTATAACCAATGAATAAAGCCATACAATAAATTGCCCTATAACCTATACTATTTTATCTACTCTTTCTTAAAAAGCAAACTCATGCAAAATATCATAATTTATATTTTCTAGAGAATTTTCTATGGCAACAAGAACATCTTTCTCATCAAAAACAATTTTTCCATCAATAGCATCCGCTTTAACTACAGAGCATCTTTTCCTTAGCAGTTCAAGCGCCCTTGGATACCAAATATATCCTTTTACATTTAGGAATACTATTGGTTTATTAGAGAGTAAGGCAAAACCAAAGGTAGTACTATAAGGAGAAGGCCAAAAAATGCAATCTGCATGGTTATATACATCTTCAAACCTTTCAATAATAACTTCATCTACATATGTCTCAAAAATGTTTTTTGTTTCATTTAATTCATGAAAAGCAGGTTTATATATTACATAATAACCTGCTTTCTTTAAAATTTTTATTAACTTCAGATCATTGTAAAGAAAAGCAAAAGGGTGATATTCCGTATCTATATAAAAATAACCTGATAAAAGCCCCCCCATTAACATAACTTTTTTTATTTTATTAACAGGTGTATTGTTTTGCAATTTACTAAATAAAGACTTACGTGTATTATTTCTTAAATGTATTATATTCGGTATTTTATAATCAGGCATAAAGTCTTTTGCTGCCTGATTAACAATTTCTTTATGACCCTGAGATGATGCTACATACAGGTCAACCATACTGAGATCATTAAATATCCTTGGCATGTAATGATGACAGTAACTACGCCCGTGTGAAAATCCAATTACTTTACCTCCTGCATATCGCCATGCAGAACAAAATATTCTATGAATATGACGTCCCAGTCCCGAAACAAGCAAAGGTCTCAGTTTAAATTTTTTCATAAAAGTAAGGTTCTGATAAAATAACAGAAGGCTGTTCCTGAAGTAATCGATGACATGTACCTTTAATCTTACAAAATCCGTTTCACTGACAAATAAATAGCTTTCTTTTATTTTAGATAAAAATTCGTTGACAAACTCTTCCATTTCAGGCAGATGCTGAAATCCGTCAACTAGGCTTGTATTCTTCTTAGCAAACAATAATGGGTGTAAATGAATGGGAGAAATGTTGTTTTCTTTGCAGAAAGCAACAACTTCTTGTTGCGCTCTATCTCCAATCAAGAAATGTGGATTAGAAATACTGTTTAGTAATTTTTTCCCCATTAAGTGAGGTAACTCACAATTATACTTTAAAACTCTAAGAATATTTTTAATTTTTTCCTGATAGTTTAGACTATTTATTTGTTCACCGATTAGTTTCATTCTTGATAAGCTTGGAAAATTGCACATAGAAATATATTCTTGAATTTCCACTCTTTCTTTCCCGACAACATACTCATATCCATTCATTTTCAATCTTGACAGTGTTAATAATTCTATAAGATACGTTGATACAATTTGAATAATTTTAATATTAGCACTGCCAATTGAATAAAGTATTTCATTATTATTACTTTTACTTAGTAAAGATAAATATATAAAACTAACCTTATCAACTAAACCATAATATTCCTTTCCTGTTACAGGGGTATAATAATGATTAAACCACTTTTCAATACCTATTTTTTTTATTCCATAGATATCGATTGGATATGTTTTGTCCTTGTTTGCTTTCATTTTTTAGATACTTATAGTATACATTTTTTCGAATTGCTTTGCTTCCAGTGTTGCATAGAAAATAGTATTAAGCAACTTCTTTAAATATAAATTAATTGTTATATATAGCTGATCCGAATCTAGATATCATTGATTGGAACACCGCAGAAATGACGTCTATCTTCAATAAATTAAAAATATCTAGCTAATTGAGTCATCCTATCTCCATATCTTTCGTAAAGTCTATTCGATTCACCATTTTAATTAATCCAACTGACACAATCACTAAAATCAATTTCTGCCCCTTTTGAATCTCCCATTTTTTCTTTTGCTATGCCACGACAATAACGACCTACAATATGATATGGATATTTATTGTTTATTATATAGTCCCAAATACATATATTGCTTCACGATCCTGTCCGCCATCTGCTTAGCTGTTAGTCCATGCTTTTCTAATAGATACCTGTGCTCACCAACTTTGCCGAACTTATCAGGCAGGCCAATTATAAGTTGTGGCGGAGCATTTCGTAGTGTTGTCTTGTATTCAGCTATGGCGCCGCCCAGCCCCCCAATAACGCTATGTTCCTCGACAGTTACGATCACCTTTGATGATGCAACAGCCTTATCTATTACCGAAGTATCCAGCGGTTTAATGGTATGCATGTTCACCACTGTTGCGAAAAGTCCCTGTAACTGAAGGAGCTTTGCTGCCTCAAGTGATTCATACACCATAGTGCCATTGGCAATAATAGTAATGTCGGATCCTTCACACAGGGTGATCGCTTTCCCTATTTCAAAACTGTAATCTTCTTTGTAAACGATCGGATTATTCGCCTCCCCCGTAAGACGGATGTAAATAGGGCCTTCATATTCTGCCGCCGCGAAAACAGTTTTGACAATTTCCACACAGTCAGCGGGTGAAACAACGGTAAGATTAGGGATAGAACGCATAATAGAGGCATCTTCAATTCCATAGTGAGAGTTGCCCAGGAAAGACATTGCAACACCGCTTCCGATGGCTACCGCCTTTATATTCAGGTTCATGTATCCCATGTTCATTCGTATCTGTTCGCTGGCCCTCATGGCAATGAACGGAGCGAATGAAGTCGCAAAGACAACAGAGCCTTCTTTCGCAAGACCGGCGGCTACACCGATCATGTTCTGTTCGGAAATTCCTACGTTAATAAACTGGTCAGGATAAGTATTCTTAAATCGACTAAGGCCGGAAGAGCTTCCTAAATCAGCAGAGAGTATCATCAAGTTCTTTTTAGTTTCAGCAAGTGATAAAATGGCTTGGCCAAAAACTCCTCTTGACCCCAATCTTGACCATTGCCGTGCATTTTTTGAAGTGATTTCCAGTATTTAAATCTCTCCCATTTCCTGTAACGCCTGATCATATTGCACTTTTGTCAAGCGATTGTGATGCCATTCGTTATTATTTTCCATAAACGAAACGCCCTTGCCTTTTATGGTATGGGCGATAACCACTTTAGGCTTGTTTTTAACATTACATTCAACAAAGGCATCATACAACTCCGGGATGTTGTGCCCATTAACTGAACAGACATTCCACCCAAAACTTTTCCATTTATCACTAAAATCGCCACATTCCATTATTGCTTCACTGTTGCCGTCATTCTGAAAACCGTTGTCATCCACGATAGCAATCAGATTATCCAGTTTGAAGTACGCCGCAGACATAATCGCTTCCCACACAGCTCCCTCGTTGCATTCGCCGTTTCCCAGCAGGACGTAGATCCTGTGCTTTTTAGTTTTTTTTCTGGCGGCTAAGGCAAGTCCGACTCCCATTGACAAACCCTGCCCCAGACTGCCGTTGGAAGACTCTATTCCCAATGGCATATTCATTACAGGGTGCGCGGTCAAATCACTTTCATTCGTCTGAAAAGTTGCAAAAATCTCTTCAGATATGATGCCCGCCTCTAACAGAGCGCTATAGTATCCCAGGGCGCCGTGCCCCTTGCTTAAAATAAACCTGTCCCTGTCCTCCCAGTCAGGATTGTTTATATCATACCTGAGGACAGCGCTATATAATGTCGCCGTAATATCAACTATTGACAGCCCGCCGCCCATGTGTACACTCACATTGCAAGAACAGGAAATATCGAGAATCTTTCTTCTCATTCTTTTCGCCATGTCTTTTACTTTTTGTACATCCATATCAAAAAAACTCCTTTATATTGTAAGCCCGCCATCAACGCGCAACACCTGTCCTGTAATAAAGCTTGACAAATCACTTGCCAGAAAGAGAGCGACATTTGCAACCTCAACAGCTTCAGCCGGGCGTTTTAAGGAGGAAGCATCTATAAGTTTATTACGCGCTTTCTCCTCCATCTGATCAAACATATCAGTCTTTGTTATGCTTGGCGCAATTGCGTTCACCCTTATATTCATTTCACCCAGTTCAGTTGCCATAGTTTTTGTTGCAAACATCAATGCGGCTTTACTTGAACCGTAACTTGTCATGCCGGCATCGCCGATAAGCCCGGCAGTTGAAGCGATGTTGATTATCGATCCGGTTTTAAATCGTGACATATAACGTGATATTCCTTGAGTAAAAAGGACCTGAGAAAAAAAGTTTATCTCAAAGACTTGTTTCAAGTCCTTCAGTGATGTCATCTGAAAAAACGAGCCCGATGCCACGCCAGCATTATTCACCAGTATATCGATCTGTTTTTTAGCGGAGAGTATGGTTTTAATTCCAGCCTTAACCTGCTCGCTCTCTGCAAGATCAAAGTAAACCGGAGTAATGGAAACGCCTGTTTTCCCTGCCAGCCTTGCCGTTACACCAGAATACTCATCAGATTCTTTTCGGACACACGCAAAAATATCGGCGCCGTTTTCTGCAAATACTTCCATTACAGCCTTGCCAATACCACGATTACATCCTGTAATTATTGCCGTTCTCTTTTGTAAAAGCATCTGGATCTCCATCAGCCGACATAGTCGTCGTCGGCAAAAACCTTCCTTGCATCAAGCGGTTTGAAAATCGACATATCCTGCAACATATATTTATTGACAAACTCTCTGTTCTCACCCGAAAGGCATACGTCACTGTGGTCCCTAAAATACTTTATGCTGTAACCATAATCCACTATCTCTTTCAAAGATTGCTCATAAATATTACCAATTTTTATATGTAAAAACGAACAGGCAAGAACATCACCGTTGGGTGTAATGTACATCTTACTTATGGTCTGACACCCCAAAACCTTTTCTTTATTTTTATCAAATGGATCCCAGAGATCCCGAAAAACATTACCATATTTTTTTCTAAGGTAAATAAGATGCTCTCTATCCTTCTCGTCAATCATTACATCAAGATTTCCCTGCCAGTTTCCAGAGGGAATTGCTATATTGATATACGACGTGTATCCGTTATCTTGTGAATATTTCAACAAGTTTTCCAGGTCTTCAGAGAAAACATTAAAATGGCCAACGGTTATATTAATAAATGGCGCCATTCCAGCTTTTTTCACATAATCCAATGCCTGTATTGCCTTTTGATACGCACCTTTAATACCACGAAATCCGTCGTGGACCTTTTCATCAAAACTGTCAAGGCTCACCGATACCCTGTCAACACCGGCACCAGCCAGACGCTGTGCGGTTTGTTCGTCAAGCAGATATCCATTCGATGTAAGGAATAGATAGAATCTTTCAGGCTTTATGGCTTTAATGACTTCAAAGAGATTATCGCCTTCCATCAGTAGTTCTCCGCCGTGCAGGTTCCATTCATAAATTCCCAACTCATGTGCCTGATCAGCAAGGTCGGCAGTCTTTTCAAGTGAAATCTTATGTGAGGTAGTTTCTCCAAGGGGTGCACGAGTAGAGCAATGCGTACATTTAAAATTACATGTATTATTGTAGACAAATTCAAGCACCCTCAAATTGGTCCCGATTTTACCATCATTCTCCAGGACATTTTTACGAAACTTCCTGAATTTTTCCAGCAACAGTGGTTTTTTCAGCATTACTGATTACCTATTCTTCTTTTTTTGGCAGATATTGCTCCAGGATATCGGGAATTGTAATTAGCATATCCGCCTCACAGGCGACTTCGCCGTTCGTGTATGCAACACCTTTTCCTTTTGCTATCCCACGTTTCCAGGAAATAACTTTTGTTTCTATAATGAATTTATCACCCGGCAGTACCTCTTTCCTGAAGCGTATCGTATGAGACAAGGCGTGGGTTACCTTACCCTTGTTTCCCGGTATGGTTGTTATTGCAACCGTAAGCATCTGGGCCAGCGCCTCCAATTGCAGGGCGCCCGGCATATTCGGACCGCCCGGGAAGTGTTTCGGGAAATACCACTCATTCATGGTAAGATTTTTATACCCCCTGGCACTTTTCCCTGGTATAACCTCATCAACATGATCAATCATCAAAAACGGGTAACGATTTGGTTGATATTCCTGCAGTTCAACACAATTTAGGCTAAATCCTTCCATTCGTATCTCCTTAATCAATTTCCTTTATCAAAATATCTTCCAGAGTCAACCGGGGCCGCGGTTTTGGTCTTTGAGCAGGAAAACCAACTGGCAACAAAACAAACGGTTCATAACGATCGTCAAGCATGAGAATGTCTTTTACCTTTTTTCTATCAAACCCAAGAACCCAACAAGTTCCCAAACCTAAATCCACAGCCCTTAAAACCAAGTGATCAACAGCAATCGCAACGTTTATAAAAAGATAGGCTTCATCAATATCTGGTCCATTCCCCGATTTCTTTATATATTCAGTAGTATCAAATTTTGCATTAGGTGGGGCAAAAAAAGCCCTGGCGTCAAACAACTCTTGTAGCCTCTCCTTCTGATAATCTATGTTCAGGACCACACAATCAACACATGCTATTATAAGCACTGGTGCCTGTGCAACAAACGGTTGGGTGATAGAACTTCTCAACTGCTCTTTGCATAACTTATTCTTAACTACGACAAACCTCCATGGTTGATAATTATTACCAGATGGAGCCAGGCGAGCTGCATCCAGCAACTCCCTGATCATTTCATTGGGAACTGCATCCTGCTTGAATCTTCTAATGCTGCGCCTCTCTGTTATGACATTGATAAATTCCATAGAACCTCCATAAATGTTATCTCTGAATATGGCTACCCATGCGGACAAGGCAAGTCATGAGGAGAAATGAATGTAAATTCTCCCTGACAAACCGTTGCATCATTTACCTTCCCCACAGCAACACCTTTTGCTATTCCTCTTTTGTACGATAACAAATCAGCATGTATAAGAAACTGATTACCGGGGGGAATTTTGGAAAATAATTTTGTGTTTATATGTGTAATATACGAAAATTTGCCCTTGTGTCCTTCCATCGTGTAGATCGTCAATACGAGTGTTTGCAACATCGCTTCGACTTGTAAGGTCCCGGGCATTGCCAGCTCTCGTTGCATATGACACTTGAAAAACCAATCATCGTCTGTAAGATTTTTGACACCAAGTGCACTTTTCCCTGGTACTATCTCATCAACATAATCAACCATTAAAAATGGAGGTTCAATTTCTAAATACTGCGTTATCTCATCAATATTTAGACTAAATCCTTTAATTGTTTTCTCCTGTTTCATATTACGTGCCTAAGCATAATGATAAGCAAAATTCTGTATTTCATAGCCAAACAATAGATTGGTACACCATCGCCTTCCATAGGATAATTCTAGCAGAACAGCAAGTCAGTTCATTTCACATCAATAATTCTCGACAAGCTTCTCACAATATCATACCCATCCCATATAACATTAATGTCAAGCGCATTGCCTACCGGCACTATACGATCTATGCCTGCCAATCGATTCTTAACAACAAAGTCAGTGAGATATGTTTTGTCCACTCCAAAGTATGTCATGGTCTGATATCTAGAGTTTATGACATGAGCAATGTCGCTAATATCATCCGTATTGTACTCATAGAAATACCCACAGTTACCACGCAACTCCTCCATATTATCAGGCAGACTGTCAATAGTAATGCGGTATAAGTGATTACCATGCTTCTTAAAGCTGGTAATGTTGTCAAAATCAATAGCGTTATGACAAAGCAATGTGTATTTGTCTACCGCATTTAGAGCCTCAAGCTGGTACTTCTCTGTTACCGCACGAGACACAGCCATCCAGAACCTTTCCTTTGCCGACTCCTTTTCTTCACCCTGCCAGACTATCAAGTGTGGTGATGAGCAGGCATTCTGATCCATTACATATGTGTCATTGTAAAATCTCTCTGCAAGTTCATTCAGTTCAGCCTCACCAAGTTTAATTACAGACGGTGAGTCTATCACGCAAAATGAATATCTGTCGGAAAATACTATCTCGACTCCGCGTACTGGCATGGGTAGACTACGGATATTTCTTATCGTAACATCTCCACCCCATATTATACGAGCGTTGCAGACCTCGCAGAAGATACCAGTAGTCTCATCGTCTTGCTCATACCTGACAAAGGCAGTTGTCGCCTTTATTCCACAAAACTTATCGTAACTAAGGAGCCGGTCTATGGTATCGCAAATAATATCAGTTTGCGGAAAAGGCTTTGAGGGTACTCTCACTATGTTAGCATTGCCTGAGAGCAGTCCGAATGCAAACGAAAAAGCAAAATTAATAGGCACATTTGACGGTGCTATGTGAAACACAAGCCCAAGTCCTAATCGAGTTCTTCCATCATCAAAGTCTGCTTTAAGCTTAACTATGTTTGCTTTCCTGCACCAGAATGCGAAGGCCATGATATCAGGGTACGCTGCCGCTTCCTTACTTGCAAACAACATAGATGAAAGCTCATATAAAAATTCGCACAAGGACTCATCATATGGCACTAATGGTTTAGGCAGTATAGTTTTGTCACCAACCAGATAACTAACGTTATCTTCAAGCAGCATAGGTATCACTACATCCTCTTATCTCGGCGTTCTTAATGCGACCGTGAATTGTAAAATATTTACCAAGCCTACCGCATGAACAATTGTCCTCACCAACAATCTTTCCAGCATCTTCTGTTAATATGCTGTGGCCAGGATAGCTTAATGGCAAAAGTGACATAATCTGTACTAGTCCGGTTTCATGTATGTCACAAACAGAAAAATCAGTATCCCGAATAATTACTTCAGAATAGATGGAACTGTGCAGATTCCCAGCCTTACATTCCATGAAAATAGATCCTGTCTGTTCTACCATACCGTAATAGTTGCAAACTCTCTTAACCCCACATACGTTATTGAGGCAACTTTTGAATGTGTCATTATCTACGGCCTGTTCGCTCAGTTTCTTCCATCCGCCACCATGGATTAAAATACCATTTTCTAGAGCAAGCTGCCTACCAGATTGGGACAGATTTTTATAAAAATACTCCCATATCATATGAGTAAAGCCGAAAAGAAGGATATTTTCATCTTTGTGTTTATTGCAAAACGCCTCTACCTCAGTGAAATCAAGCTGCATATTCTCGTCAAGCGCATATGTTACATCGTGTCCAAACATGGAAAACCCCAAGATCCCTGCACCCCTCGCTGAGAAAAGGTTTCGATCTCTTAACACCGAACTAGTATCAATAATAAGCATGGGAAGCCGTTTTGTACCAATAAAGTCCGAAGTAATTCTGGTAAGAACCTTTGTCTGATTGGCTGCAGTCATCCGGTCAAGGAAAATCCTGGAAACACTTTGTCCTGTAGTACCGGATGAAATCATAGTCTTGATAACTTGAGATTGACTAACACTTGCAAGCTCGTAATCCTTGAACAGCCGTACAGGGATAAACGGAAAATCCTCTATTGCATGTCTGGCTGTTAGATCAAAACCCAGTATTTTAAGTATTTTACTGTATTGTGGACAATTTGAATTATGGTGTTGCGTTAGATCAGATAAGGCATCTGCATATAACTCAGTTTTTTCACTCTTAGATAGTGAAAAAGGAGGTATGTCAATTATGCTGTCTAAATCAAACAGTGCAGAAATTCCTATTTCTAATTAAGTGCTGAATATAACACCTTACCCGACTCATTACGGGGAATTTTTTCGATATGCTCAATAGTAAACCCTGATTGGTTTATGCCTGTACACTCCGCTATATAACTTCTTAGTCGACCTTCATTATCCAGCGTTGTCACATATATCTTCATATTATCGTCAGTACCGGCACAGGCACAGTCGTTACCTGCTGCTCTGACAAGCTGTTCAACCTCGTCAAGGCTGACCCTGTGGCCAAACATCTTCAGAAAACGCTTCTTTCTTCCTACTATATAATAAAAGCCATCCTTATCCCGCTTTGCCACGTCACCGGTATATAGAATACCTCCGTTTTCATCACCCTTACTCAGGTCAAAGCAGTTCTCAGCGTAGCCCAAAGTTACATTGTCACCCTTATAAACAAGCTCACCCTGAGTATCGCTTTCATCAACTACATTGCCTTTCTCATCCTCAAGCCAGAATTCCCCTCCTGGAATGGCAATACCAATACTACCCGCCTTTTCACGTGCATACTCCCACGGTAAATAGGACATACGAGCTGTAGCCTCTGTCTGACCGTACATCACGTAAAACCTTATACCTTTTTGTTCGCAAATATCGGCAAACTCAACAGACAGTTCACGACTTAATTTTCCACCTGCCTGTGTAATATATTCAAGGCTCGGCAGATTCATCTGTCCAAAGCGCAGTTTCTTTAACATTTCATACACATATGGTACACCACCAAACGTGGTAGTATTGTTTTCTTTAACTGTTTCCCAGAAACACCTCTCCATTAGTGTTGCTTCTGTGAGAATTATCGATGCACCCTGGAGCAGATGACTGTTGATTATAGAAAGTTTGTATGTGTAACTCATCGGCATAGTAGTGATAGAACGATCAACGCCAGTGATCTCAAGATACTGAGCTATAGCTTCAGCATTACTGCTAATATTTCTGTATGATTGACGCACAAGTTTCTGACTACCCGTGCTGCCCGAAGTGGACAAAAGAAGAGCAAGATCGTCATGAAGAGTGTAACCTGTTTTACAGTCTGTCTTGAGCAATGTATAGCTTCCATATGAGAAGACGGTTGTACAATTGATTTCTATCCCGGACTTCTCTGATGGAAGATAGATATATTCAGGCTTATACGCTTCAAGTAGATTTGCAAAACGAATGTTGTCAATTGTGTCGCTAATCAGTGCCAGTACAGCTCCAGCCCGCATAAAACCAATGTATCCCGCAACAGATTCAAAGCAGTTTCTGCAGACGGCGAACACAAGACAACGCTTTTTAATTCGACTCCCAATACTGTCCGCTGCATCTAATAATTCTTTATAGCTTATCTGTTTAGACTGCTCAGTAATTATGGCAATATTTGCTGAATATTTTTCTAACTCATTAAGAAAACTCATATTTCCTCAGGTAAGCTAGGGGGGGGGGTGGAGATATTCGTGAAGAGGCTACTAAGTGTTACATTCCTATCCAAGATGACATTAGAACCAATGTCAGGTAGATTCCTAATTTGAGTTGTACACATTTTACCATTTACACATAATTCTCTACGAAATAGATTAAAACTCAACTCCGTATTTTGCAACAATCTCAAAGCCCTTTTTGTAAGAACTAAAGTCGATTATGTCGTCGGTTTCCATCATTATATCAAACGCGTCTTCTAATTCTGCAATCATTGCCATGTGTCCGACAGAATCCCATGTCTTGATTGAGTTATATTCAAGATTGTCACCCAATGCATTTCCCTCAATTGACAAGCCTTCCATAAAGGCCTGATCGTACTTTTGTCTGTTATTCATAATCAAAATACCCTTTCCTTAATTATTTTCTGAATTCAAGTAGTAAGTGCAACTCTTAAGAGTTGCACTTACTACTTGAAGATCCGTTATTAAATCTTAGACTCATTCGAAACCTGTTTGTATTCCGGATTTCTCTTTAACCATGATTCTCTATCAAGCATCCCAACCACGATATCATCATACTTCCCATCAATGCATACAAGATTCTTATATTCTCCAACAGTTGTGTAGTTGAAGAGTGATGTAAGATGTTCGGAAGCCTTGTTTGATTTCACGCGACTGCTCCTGACTGTTCTAAGATTCAGGCGGATAAACGCTATTTTAAGGATCAGGCTATAGGCATCAAGGGAATATGGACCCTTCTTATATTCCTTTTCCCCAATCACAATAGCCGGATCGGCATAACGATGGACCCAGTTTATTTGGCTTAAGCTTACAACGCCGATATGCTTGTCATCTTCTATGGTTACAACGGATAATACAAGCCGGTTACTGTTCTCCAACGATTTCAAAAAATCTAGTTGCGCCTCTTTAGAGTTTGGCCAAAATCTGTCGCCAAGGTACTTACAGGTTTCTTCATCACTGAACCATTCGTGCCACCGACCGAGAGCATCTTCTTCTGTTGGGTGGCGCAAATAGACATGTTTACCAATCATGTATGGATTATTCATGAATATCTCCTTAAAATTTATTCCTCATTTATCCATTCTCTTCTCTACCACAAAGCTTTCTCAAATGCGGGAAAGACAATTAATTTGTTTC
>Ga0187827_10002109_pt1 | contig 27617 bp, 31 predicted proteins | sample ETNtaG_39_FD_167969 | JGI IMG/M metagenome (GOLD analysis project Ga0187827, IMG submission 167969) | Marine microbial and viral communities from oxygen minimum zone, Eastern Pacific Ocean - ETNP2014_SV_150_PacBio MetaG (Illumina Assembly) | ecosystem: Environmental > Aquatic > Marine > Hypoxic...
ATCTTGAGATCAATATCTCTAAGAGCTATTATTCCATTTGGATGCCTATATTCTACAGATGAAAACTCTATCATTTCAGGACCACGTTTAGACTTTTTGCTAGCTCATCTGATGATAGAGGAATCTCACCAAAAACTGGTTTTTCTTCGCTAAGAATTCTATGTAAATGGGCAATTGTCGGAATTCCCACACCAATTCTTGGGAGTTCTTTTTCTGCCAAGACCTTCCTTGGTTCTCCATCATATAATATTTCTCCTTTATTCATGCAGATTATCCTTGTAGCTATATTGATTAGAAGATCAAGTCTGTGCTCAACAATAAGTACAGTTATTCCAAGATTCTGGTTGAGATTTTTTATAATTTCAACTAGCTCCAATGCAGTAAATGGATCCAATAATGAGGTTGGTTCATCAAGAATGAGTATTCTGGGCCTCATAGCTAAAACGCCTGCTAAAGCAACTCTTTGCTTCTGGCCATCTGACAGTTCATGTGGCGGATGATTTGCCAATTGGTCTATACCTAAAAGTTGAATTGCCCAATCAACCTTTTCCCGAATCTTTTCACGTTGCACTCCTAAATTCTCTAATCCAAATGCCACGTCGCGTTCTACTGAAAACATGAATATCTGGTTCTCAGGATTTTGAAAAACAAAACCTACTTTCTTAGCTATTTCTGTTATTGATGTTTCATCTACACTCGTACCATCTATCGATACTTTTCCTGAGCCAGTACCTGGATGCATATGTGGGATAAGCCCATTTATTGATCTTAGCAGAGTTGACTTACCGCATCCACTGGGACCGGCAATAAGAACTATTTCTCCAGGAGATATAGTTAGTTTGATATCTCGTATTGCAGGTTCTTTACAGTTTAGATAATGGAAAGTACGATCTTCAAAAGATATCGTCGGCCCTTTATCTGACTGTCTATCATCAGGTACTGACACCCTTTTGTTGTACAATCTAGAGATATGTTCACACTCCATATTTTACAGGTATACGTGTTGCCACACTTACCACCCTTACAGCCATACGAGCTATCAGTATGGAATATAGTGCTACTGAAAAATTAAAGAAGGCTATGAATAGAAGCATTGTTCCTGGAGGGAGTCCGAGAACCTGCTCCAGATCTCCTATTGGTGCATTAAAACCTAAAGGTGGAGGCATCGGTAATAGTAGCGCGTTTACTCCTGTCATAACTAATACTCTAACAGATGTCCCCATTATTATCGTCAACCAGAATAACCGAACACTGCTCTGAAACCTTGAGCTTTTTCCAGTTATTCGGTATACTATTAGTAATCCCATTATCATAGCTATTATTGCTAGTAGATTGTATATTGGTCCCGCTTGAAGTGTTCCCGGGAAAATAACTAATAAACTCAAGAAATTTATGAAAGCGACAACTAAACCTATTCTAGCCCCATATAAATAAAAGACTACAATTATTGGAATCTCCCAAAATTCATATATTAAAAAAGGAGCATATGGTGCAGGCATCTTTAATGGAGAAATGTGAAGAACTATAGCAATTGCAGCAAATATTGCGATCGCAGTTATGGCTTTGCTACGATTTAAGACATCTTTTTTTATTGATTGTACATCATCTGTTTGATTATTTGATTCTGACAATTAAGTTTCACACAGCAACCTTTTTCCATATTTTAATAAGTTTATTGTAGTTACCAATAACAGAGTAGATTGTCGTGTGTAGAATTTCGTTACTTTAAGATCTTTTTCTCAACCCCCACCGAATCCTCTACAATCTTCAACACATTATTAGCTATCTTTTTTGGTGTGATCCCTGCAGAAAACGATGCCGCAGTTGAATGTCCTCCTCCGATACCACCCATTCTCTCTGCAATTATCTGTGCAACATCATTCCCCAAATGGATTCCAGTCATTTTATGAAAAGGATGTATCGCCCGTAAACAACATCTTGATACCCCTGACTCTTCACCCACTGCAATAGCTAGATCTGCTCCCAAATTTATCATAGCTCTTGCAACAGATGCTTGATGGGATCCTATCTTTGTATATCCAATCACCCAGTTCCCCAGGGTGAAAAGTGAAAGTCGTTGAATACCTTTCAAACGTGCTATTCGCTCAGATCTATCACGAGAAACCCCTGTAAATTCTAATGAATTCCTAATTGAAGCCCCTGTTCCACAGAGTTTTGAGACAATTTTGATGGTACGATGATCTGCAAGTCTCAAATGCTGAGAATCAAAAATTATTCCTGTTAATAGGACCTGTGCAACAGCCTTAGAAACGGTTAATTTCATTGCTGAAAAAATATCTGCAACTAACTCACTGGTAGAAGTTGCCAACTCATTAACAATAACATAGTTGGCCACATCAGTTACCGAATCATTGAGAGGATGATGATCCAAAAAAACTTTCATACTTTTTGCATCCTTAAACGGCTTGGCGTATTCTCCCAGAAGTGCGAGATGGCCAGTATCCACAACTACAGCTAAATCAATATTGTTAAAATCTACATTTTCATTCTGATTAACCGGATATTTATCGGCAACTCTCTTGGCAGGCAGACTTAATCCTTCTGGTGTAATAACTGATACATGAACATCCTTCTTGAATTTATTAATAATATTTGCAACTCCATAAGCTGAACAGTAAGCATCTACATCAGCATGCCTATGACAGATAACAATAGCTCGATTCAACATATCTGATTTTAAGAACGGGAATTCAGATAGGACTCTGAGGTATCGCTTAGTTATTTGGTGATTGCGCCCTTCCACTACTAGCTTTTTCAATTTTAGTCTGAATCTCCTTCAGACTATCACGTGTTCGATTTTCTTGTTTTGCAAGAACAGTTACCCTTGTGTTACCAAGTTCTCTTCGTTCATTGAGTTCTTTTAACATATCTTTTCTATTAGTTTTTACAAGCAGAGAACCTATTGACTTATAGATATTGGCTGTATCAGATGTCGTATTTAGCTCAGTAAGAGCCTTTTCTACCTCTGTTAATTCAACTTCAACCTGTTGTTTTTGAACCATTATCGCCTGAAGATTCTGCTGTGCCTGCTCAAACCTTGCTAGATGTTCTCGTACCCAAGGAGGAACTTCTTTACTCAAAAAACAACCCTTACAACAATGTCCCTATTCTTTCATAGATAAGTTTTCTCAAGAAAATACCTAAATCTCAGTAGAAAGTGTCTCATATGATGCTTTAATAAGATTAAAATATGAATTTATTCCTGCTCTTAAATCTCCCAAATTCGAAGCTTTAATTTTTAAAGTAAGATGCTCGTCATCAGATTCTATCCCAGCATTAACAAATCTCTCTGAATCAATAGAAACTTCAGGTTTTAGCGCTTCTGAGAGAGATGATCCAATCTTTGAATCGAAGGTAAACTTGATATCAGCAGTAGCATTAACAAATGATTGCTTGTCCGTCTTGGAAGCCTTAAACTGAGATATCGTAGGCACCACCGGCTACTTTATAGGTGCATATCGGACAAACCCATATGCCTGCAACCTCTCTTTTGAACTCTAATGAACCGCATTCTGGGCATCTCCGCTTCTTTTTCAGGAGACGATAAACTCTGCTGTACTTTTTTCTAACAGATGCTCCATATTTCTGACCAAGTCCTTTTAGTGCTTTATTTTTTTTCGGCAAGTTCCACACTTTTCTTTATCGTTTTCCTTATTTTTTCACCATTCTTCAAAGCAATGTCTAAAGCAAGTTCTATATCCGTCATGGAAAAACCGCCTGGAAATCCCTTCTGTCCAGCACATATCGTATCCTTTCCTGTTGTTGTAAGTGTAACGCGTGCTTCCATCACAGTTTCTTCATCTAAAGTTGGGTCAACTACGATTGTATCATTTATTAGTGCCATCGTGGTAGAAACCGGTATCAACTTTTCAGCTAGAGGAACCTGTTTTCCAGTATCTTCAATTTCTCCCTCCTTAGTAATCTTATATTTGGGCATTTTTGCTGTCAGAAGAGCTGCTACTGCCGCATACGATGCAGCATCAAAGAGGTTTCCATCCACGTTCAGAACACTAATATCGACAAAAACAGCTAAAACTTTCTTTCCTTCCACAAGGCAGAGATCTGTAAGTTCAATTATCTTGGACTCGCGTATTCCTCTATCTACTACTCTAGCTATCTCTATCACCTCCTCATTAGGGGGACCAGGTTCAGCCCACGGTGCCGCAAGAGGAAGAATTTCAGATGTTACAATTAGAAGACCCTTATTTGGAGTATCATCGAAGGGTGAACCTGTCTGAATTTTTATACCTGCAATAACTTCTGTCTTACCAAGTTTGACTTTCGCTGAACCATTCGCCTTTTCAATCACTCCTGGCTCTATGGATATGGATCTAGTCTCAAGTAATTGTCTTCCGTCAATTCGCTTTCCTTTTGATATCCCTGCAAGCATTTGTTCGAATTTAAGATACTCAACAACTAACGATTTTTTTGATGCCACCTATCTACGCCTCCTTATTCCCAAAGTACTTATCCTTCAAGGTATTCCGTTGCATTTCATAAACCTTCATACAACCTTCCTTAGCTAATTTAAATGCCGCAATAAACTCTTTTCTGGAAAAATTACCATCTAGTTGAAGAAGCGTAATTTTTTCAAGATTTGGGAGTATAGCCAATGGCAAATCAGCATCTCCTTCCATATCTTCAACCTCATTAAGATCTAAGGCTACTTTTCCATTTATCTTTCCAGCAGCACATCCAGCAGTTAGATCTCGCATATTGATTCCTGCATCAGCTAAAGCCAGCGAAGCTGCAGTTACACCAGCACATCTTGAACCTCCATCGGACTGCAAAACTTCCACATACACATGTATGGCTGTCCGTGGATAATCAGTCAATACTATTGCAGGTTCAAGAGCCTCGCGGATAATCTTGGAAATCTCTGTCTCTCGTCTAGAAGGTGCAGGATTCTTCCGAGTACCTGTCGAGAATGGAGTCATATGATAACGACATTTGATAATGGCCGATTCAGTTTTTGTCATGTGCTTCGGATGAACATCTTTAGGACCATATACTGCCGCAATTATCTTATTTCTCCCGAACTCTATATAGGAAGAACCAGTTGCATTATCAATAACTCCCACCTCCATTTTTATGGGTCTTAATTCATCTAGTTTTCTTCCGTCTATTCTTCGGCCTTTTGAATATAATGATTTACTCATTCTTTTTCACCGTAACTTGATTCAGAAAGAAGATCTTGCACCTTTTGAGTGAGATCCGCTGTGTGTGCCTCATGATCAATCAGATCCAGTGCAGATTTTGCTAAGACTATCCCCTCTGGACTACCCGATATCATAACAAGGCCATTTTGGCCAACTGTTAATCTACTTTTAGAATAGTTTTCAATCGTTTTTATCATAGCACCTTTCTTCCCTATCACACGAGGAACCTTTGTTGGGGATATTGATACCACTTCCCCTCTGTTTATTCGCCCCAATCCAGGACCTGATACCGAGAGCAAAGGATCCCTAGTTCTATCAAATGCTAGAATCTTCGCAGTCACTAAATCTCCGATTGCAAATTTCTTAGTAAGTGAATCCCTTGCGGGCGAATAATCTCTTCCAAACACCGATTGAGCAAGAAGAAAACCTGAGAAGCAAGCGTTGATATCGATCTCCCAGGCAAAAGCTGAATGATCAACAACCTTTCCAACAACGAGATCATCTACTCGTGGTATGTATGGTCCTGTAAGAGGTATCACACGTAAAGAGTCATTTAATATTTCTGCCATACCAACCCTGGTTGAGTAAAACTTATCTTCTATTTGGTATACATTGGAAGTTCTGTTATAATTTCCTTTTCCTGCAAGTTCTCCTGGGGTAACATACTTTCTCTTTATTTCGGACATTTTATTTTACCTCAATATTTGCTTGAATCGCACCCTTTGTAACAGAATTTAATTTCTCCATCATTGAAGTGTGAACTCCCCCAGGAATCTCTACAAATGCATTCCAGGCTCCATCAGAACTCCATTCTTCATTTAAAATTTGACCAAATACCTTCACTGCACCAATAGCTTGAGGTGAAAATTGTGGTGGGACCTTTATTCGGATTTTTATTTTCTCAGATTTAAGAGGAATTATGGTTCTTAATTGTTCAATTACGATCTTAGATTGTTCTTGGGCATCCTTAAATGGATCTATTGAAATTCTTATCTCTTGAACTGCTTGGCCAATTCTTGTAATTGGGTGTGGGAGCCCAGTTCTAGGATCTATAAAATTTCTAGCAATAATGGCGATTATTTGTTTTCTTTTATCTTCAATCATCTTACGTCTTTGTTCAGTGGTTAATTGAAGTTCTCCTTTTTCAAGAACCAACTTAGCAGCTTCAGTATGATCCACAGTATTGAAATGCTTTCCAAGTTTTTCTGAGTTTGCTCTTTTTCCTTTTGAAGAATCTGAATAGACTTCATCTATTGGTATTATTTGAGATAATTCTACATCCCTCCCTAGCTTAAAGCTAAGTGCTTTATCAGCATGAACCAAAATTTCAAAATTATCTCCGTTTACATTGAAACGGACTGTTGTTAGCTTGTCCGGCATTTTTTCTAACCTTCTTTTCCATTGTTCCTATTCAACAGTATTTTTTAGGGGCTATAAAAAGTTGGTCAATTATCAATTAAAAAATAATACTCAAATATTTTTTATTATTCTGGTTTTGCTTTGCTGCCCTTTGTTTCTCTATTCTTTGCTTTTAAAGCAAACTTTTCTACTTCATTATCATCTATCAGTTTCATCTTTTTAGTGTTCGTATTCACCGTCGCCATCTTGATGTGATCAAAACCTGACTTATCTTCGCTTATGAGGTAAATAGACTCCGTTGCCAAGACACAGGCCTCTTCTAAGCTTAAATCTGTGTTATAATTCTTCTCTAGATATTCAGTAACTTGATCACCCCCAGAACCAATTGCGATAGCGTCATACGGCAAGTAGGTTCCACTTGGATCTGTAAGAAATAGTTCAGGTCCAAGTTTACTTGTGCCTGCAATGATGAGTGAAACTCCAAATGGCCTTACTCCTGCGTATTGCGTGAACTGTTGTGCCATATCAGCAATTTTACGTGCTACTGACTCAACACTTGCTATTTCATCATACACCAATTGACTGCTTTGTGCCGCTATTCTGGCCTGATCCACTTGCATTCGTGCATCTGGAATATATCCCGCTGCTACTACTCCCATATGATCATCGATCTGAAAAATCTTTTGACTTGTACTCCCATTTTGGAGTTTTCTACTTTTTTCTTCAACAGCCATTACTACTCCATCTTTAGATTTTATACCGACTGCTAGAGTACCTCTTCTAACGGTCTCAATCGCATATTCAACTTGGTACAATCTGCCATCTGGAGAAAATACAGTGATGGCTCTATCATATCCTTGCTGTGCTGGAAACAATTCTTTTAACCTTAGAACGAAGGAAAATTAAGCCTGATTTAAATGTTTTAATTAAGGTGAATTAATAGGAGAATGACTTGGATGATACCGAAGAGTATCTAATTTTCAGTGGCCATTGTCTTACCAAGGCAAGCCATAAAACAACACTTGAAATCACAAAGGCAATGACTCTTACAAACCGAGGAACCTGCATCATCGGTGTAAATGCAAGCAAATCATGCAAAGACTTAAATCCAGAATTCAAAAAAAAACTTTCTAGCGAACAAACAAAGGTAATTATTACAATTAATGTAAATAATGAAAAAATCATTATTAATGCGAGAGGACATCCATCTCTCACATTAACTGATCCTGAAGATATTGTTATTCGAAAGAGCTCTTTTATTTGTGATAGAACTTTAGCTATCAACGCAGATAAAGCTGCTTCAGATATTCCTCACCATATTGTAGATTTACTAAAAAATACTTATTCGCAATGTTCAATGAAGATTAAACTTGAGACCATGATTTCGGGAAATTTTTCCTAGACTCAGAAATTAGATCTGTAAGAGCTGCAAACGCTTGTCCTACATCTTTCATTCTAACAACAATGATTGTATCAGTAAAACAACTAACTGTATCTTCAATATTAACATGCCTTCTCGAAACCTGATTATAGAATGCTGTAAGACATCCAGGTGTCTTAACTATCGTTTCTGGACTATTGATTATTATCGCAGCAAGATTAATTTCTTTCTCTAAAATAACATCACCATTGAGTGGGGCAATTATATTTTCAATCATTCTTTGATCAATAATCAATGTTATGGCTGAAATGCTCTCAGAAACTTGTATGAATTCTTCCTGATTCACAGCAAGCATTTTTCTTACAGTTTCTAAGGACCTTTTGGTATTTTCAATTGAAATTTTAGCTATATCAGTTCTGACATTTATCATACTTCCAGATATAATGCGTGTTACATCTGCAGGAGGTGCCTTATAATCACCTCTGATTCTCTTTATTGAAGTTATCAAACTCTCAATATTTACCTTATGATTAACCGATGCTTCCACTTTCGGTCCAATTAATCTTGCTATCGCACTGATGTTACCATATCTATATTGGAGAGAATCTTGTATTGAAAGATCTCTATCTACTGCTTCCTTAACCGCACGGGATATTGTTTGTTTGACCAATATCGGAACAACTCTTTCTGTAATATGAAGAAAATGAACAAAAACTATATAAACTTTCTGTTTACAGCCATTATTACCAGAGATGAAAGGAAAAGTAGTCTTGGCCTATTCTGGTGGCTTAGATACATCGGTCGCTGTGAAATGGATCCAAGAAAAATACGATTCAGAGGTAGTGACCGTTACGCTAGATATTGGTCAGTTAGAGAATGTAGGGAAAATCGAAGAAAAGTCCCGTAAATCTGGAAGTGTAGCACATTATACAATTAATGCCCAAAAGGAGTTTATTGAAGATTATGTATTCCCTTCTATTAAGGCTAATGGTCTTTATGAAGGAAAATATCCTTTGGGGACCGCTTTAGGACGGCCATTGATAGCTGCTAAGCTCGTTGAAGTGGCTAACAAAGAAGGTTGTTACGCAATCGCGCATGGCTGTACAGGAAAAGGTAATGATCAGGTTCGATTAGATGTTACTGTTCAATCTCTAAACCCTAAACTAAAAATTATTGCGCCTATTCGTGAATGCAACCTTACGCGAGATCAAGAAGTTGAATACGCAAAGTCTCACGGTATTTCAATTTCTCACAAGGCCAGTAAATATAGTATTGATCAAAACTTATGGGGGCGTGCCATTGAAGGTGGTCCACTTGAAGATCCATCTATAGAAGCATCAAATGATGTTCTTGAATGGTCCAAACCCGTCGAAGATACTCCTAATGAACCAGAATATATTGAATTAGAATTTCTTGGTGGTGTTCCCATTTCAGTTAATGATAACAAAATGGAAGGAGTAGAGCTAGTAAATCTGGTTAATCATAAAGCTGGTTCTCATGGTATTGGAGTTATTGATCATCTTGAAGATAGATTGGTTGGGATAAAGTCGAGAGAAATTTACGAAGCGCCTGCTGCGGTGACTATCATTGAAGCTCATAAGGACCTTGAGAAGTTAGTGTTAACTCGTAATCAAGTTGAATTTAAAGCTATTGTTGAGCAACAGTGGGCATGGTTGGTGTACTCTGGCCTTTGGGTTGATCCATTACGGGCTAATTTAGATAATTTCATAGATTCTACTCAAAAGAAGGTGGAAGGTAAAGTGAAGATTAAGCTATTCAAAGGGAATGCGGGGGTTGTCAGTAGGTCTTCTCCCTATTCTCTTTATGACTCTGAACTTGCAACATATTCATCTTCATCCACTTTTAATCAAAAGACTGCAGAAGGTTTTATAGATTTGTGGGGACTCTCTTCAAGAGTTGCCCATAATGTAAACTTTAAGAAATCCAAAGAGGTAAATACTGATTGAACACCGATATACTTCGGGGCAGGCGTCTTGGAAACTTAAACGCTGAGAGTGTAAAATATACTGCGTCTACAGTTTTTGACACAATCTTAGTGGATCCTGTAATCGAGATCAATAAAGCGCATATGGTGATGCTTGTTTCTCAAGGGATTGTCAAGAAATCACAGGGAGCCAAATGTCTGGAAGGTTTAGGAAATCTCAAGATAGGTAATAAACTTGACCCGATACTTGAAGATGTCCATATGAATGTCGAATCTCAATTAACAAAAAAAGTTGGTGCCAATATAGGAGGGCAACTTAATCTAGCGAAAAGTAGGAATGATCAAGTTTCTACTGCAATACGTATGGCTTTAAGAACATACTTATTGAAAATAATAACTAATCTGATCGAGTTTCGATTAATCATATTGGGAAAAGCGGAAGATAATCTTGAAACAATAATGCCTGGATATACTCATCTCCAACATGCGCAACCTACTACACTTGCACATCATCTCATGGCATATCACGATTCAATGTATCGAGATTGTGAACGATTGATTGAATCCTATCTTAGGTTGAACATAAGTCCTCTTGGATCAGCTGCACTCGCGTCAACAAGCATAAAGATAGACCGTAACCTTACAGCTCATCTATTGGGTTTTGATGGTTTGATTGAAAATTCAATGGATGCCGTTAGTTCAAGGGACTTTGCTGTCGAAGTAGTTTCAGACCTAGCGCTTACAATGACTAATATGAGTAGGATAGCAGAAGAATTAGTGCTATGGAGTTCGGAGGAGTTTGGAATACTTGAGATTCCTGATGGGTTCGCTTCAACAAGCAGCATTATGCCTCAGAAGAAAAATGCAGTAGTTGCTGAGTTGATACGTAGCAAAACATCCTCAGTTTTTGGTGATATGATTGCAGTTATTTCTATCCTGAAATCTCTGCCATACAGCTATAATATCGATATGCAACAACTAACTCCTCACCTCTGGAACTCTTGTGAAATTACCCTGTCCTCAACAAAGGTAATTGCAGGAATGCTTGACAAAGCTATATTCAATGAGGAACGACTTGCAGACTTATCAAAAGACGAAATAGCAATGGCTACAGATTTAGCTGATTATTTAGCCGTAAATAATGAGATCCCGTTCCGAACTGCACATCTAATTGTAGGTGATTTGGTGAGGATTTCTATTGATCAGAAAAGGGTTTTTCGGGATGTTATCCTTAACGAGCTTTCAAAAACTGCAAAACAATTGGGTGGGAAAGATGTTTCAGTATCCGTTCATGTGCTTGATAAGTTACTTGATCCAAAAAAAAGTGTTGAATCAAAGCGTTCAATCGGAGGACCTAGTCATAGTATGGTGTTCAGGATGATTAAAAAAGGGAAAAAGAATATTACATTTACAAAAACGTGGATTTCAGCACGAAGGAAAAAACTCAAATCTGCAGAGAAAGCGTTAGACAAAGCTATATCTGAGATTATTGGAGGTGACTCAAACTGAAAACATTATGCAAAGAATGTAGTGGTGAAATAAAAGTGCCTGATGACGTTGTAGTGGGGGAGATCATTACCTGTCCAGACTGTGGATCCGACTTTGAAATCTTTAGGATTCATAAGAAAGAAATCGAAATCAAGCCTGCAGAAACAGTAGGCGAAGACTGGGGTGAATAGAACATGATCTGCTTGGGAATAATTTATGATCGCCTACGTTGGGAGGAAAAAGAATTGTCAAAATCAGCGGATGCTAGAGGACTTAATGTTAATAGGGTAGACGCAAAAACTATTAGTTTGGATTCAGATTGGAGTTCGACTGATACCCAAGATAAGTTTGGAAATATTGTCCTCCAAAGATGTATTAGCTATTTCAGAGGTCTCCATACTACAGCTTTTCTTGAAAGTAAAGGGCTAAAGGTGATTAATTCAATGGATGTAGCATTAACATGTGGAAACAAGCTTCTTACAACCTTGAAACTTGAGAAAGCTAATGTTCCTACCCCTAGAACCTTGTTTTCATTTACTGCGGAGGGAGCTATCAAATCTCTTCAGACTATTGGGTATCCTGCCGTTCTTAAGCCTGTAACTGGAAGTTGGGGTAGAATGGTAGTTAAACTAAACGATAAAGAAACAGCTCAAGCTATGATCGAAATGCGTTCTAAGATTGAAGGTCCATTGAATCAGATATTCTATATTCAGGAAATGGTTGATAGGCCCCCAAGGGATATCCGAACCATTGTTGCTGGTGATAAAATTGTTGCAGCTATTTATAGACATGCGGCTCCAGGTGAATGGCGTACTAACGTATCTATTGGAGGTGAGAGTGATATTTGCAAAGTGACTAGTGAACTGGAAGATGTAGTTTTAAGGGCCGCTGATACTGTTGGCGGAGGGTTACTTGGTGTAGATGCTATGGAATCAGAAAATGGAATATTGATACACGAGATTAATAATACCGTTGAATTCAAAGGTGCAGCATCCGTATGCGGTGTGGATATTGCTAATGAAATCATATCATACATATTAGATCAGAATCGAAGGTGATATTAATTGAGAATAGGTATTATTGGCGCATCTGGGTTTGTTGGAGGAGAGCTTCTAAGGTTACTTACACTTCACCCGGAGGTAGAAGTCACTTCTGCAACATCTAGAAAATATTCAGGTCAATATATCTACAGAGTCCACGCAAACCTGAGGAACCTTACAGACCTACAATTCACAGACCAGAATCTCGAAAAAATTATTGATTCCTCAGATCTCATTTTTACTGCCGTACCACACGGTACAGCAGTTGATATTATGCCAAGGCTTGTTGAATCAGACATTAAGATAGTGGATATGAGCGCAGATTTCAGATTAAAAAAACCCGATAGTTATCCTATGTGGTATAATTATTCACATCCCCACCCTGGTTTGTTGAAGAAATTTCTATATGGTCTTCCAGAGATACGAAGGGACAAATTGAAAGGTGCACGCTTAGTCTCCTGTCCAGGATGTATGGCATTAACCTCAATACTATCTCTTTCACCACTTCTAAAAGAAAACATAATTGACCAAAAACGGATTATAGTAGATGCAAAGATAGGTTCATCAGGAGCAGGAGTTGCTTCATCCAGGGCTACCAATCATGCTGAGCGATACGGGGTAATTAGACCATACAAACCTGTTGGGCATAGACACACAGCCGAGGTGGAGCAAGAGTTGGGCAATATCTCGGGGTCTGAAGTATCTGTCTTAATGTCAACGCATGGAGTAAATCTTGTTCGTGGGATTCTATGCACTTCGCAACTATTCTTGAAGAAGCCTCTATCTATATCTGATATCTGGAAGTTATACCGTGAAGCATATCGTGGAGAACCGTTTATTAGATTGGTTAGGGATCATCAAGGGGTTTATAGATTTCCAGATCCAAAAGTTGTTATCGGATCAAACTATTGCGATATAGGTTTTGAACTAGATAACCGGAATGATAGACTAGTAATAATGGCTGCAACGGATAATCTTGTAAAGGGAGCTGCTGGAAATGGAGTGCAATGTATGAATCTGATGCTAGGATTTGGGGAGACAATCGGTCTGGACGTTGCTCCTATTCATCCAGTGTGATACTCTATGGTAGTTGTTGTTAAGGTTGGAGGTAGCATACTTGGTGATGGAGTAGATGCATCTATGCTTGAAGATATTCTTAAGGTTGCTTCTAGTGAGAAGCTCATACTGGTTCACGGAGGTGGTAAGGAGGTTACAGATTTTGCCGACAGATTAGGTAAGAAACAGAGATTTATTGTTTCTCCTGGAGGTAGTCAAAGTAGATTTACAGATTGGGAGACTGTTAAAATTTTCACTATGGTTATGACTGGAGTGATTAACAAAGAGATTGTGTCTGCGTTACAAAAGAAAGGTTTGGCAGCAATTGGACTCTCAGGTCTTGATGGTGGTTTGATCAAAGCGGCTAGAAAAAAGAAGCTTATCATTATTGATGAACGAAAAAGAAAAAGGGTGATTGAAGGTGGATATACTGGAAAGATATCTGAAGTAAATGGTAATCTCCTTAAAATTCTGCTTGATGAAGGCTATTTACCAGTTATATCACCAGTAGCTATTGGTAAAGAATTCGAATATCTTAATGTGGATGGCGATAGAGCTGCAGCATATGTAGCTGGAGGAGTGAAAGCAAATAGCGTAATCTTCCTTACCGATGTTAACGGGGTCTATATGAATGATAAACTAATTGAAAAGATGTCCTTAAGAGAAGCAGAATCTTTGCGTTCTAAGATAGGATTTGGTATGGAAAAAAAAGTGTTAGCTTCGACTGAAGCCCTATCAATGGGGGTGAAAGAGAGTATGATAGCATCAGGTCTTACAACAAATCCGATTACTTCTGCCCTTGAGGGTAGGGAATGCACAGTGATAATCAAATGAATGACGATGAAATAATCAGTCTTGAAAACAAGTATCTTGCAAGTACGTACTCTAAAATTCCTTTTGTTGTGGCCAAAGGAACTGGTTCAACATTATGGGATACTAATGGCAAGAAATACATTGATTGTACAAGTGGATATGGTGTTGCTTTGGTTGGACACTGTAATTCTAAGGTAATTGAAGCTATCAAAATTCAATCTGAAAAATTGTTGACCTGTCACTGTTCCATGTACAATGAGACTCGGGCAAATCTCTTAAACAAGCTTTTAAGAATCGCACCTAATTCGATGAACAGAGCATTCCTCTGTAGCAGTGGGGCTGAATCTGTTGATGCAGCAATAAAAATTGCTCGAAAAAATACTCAAAGACCTGGAATAATTGCTATGACAGGTAGTTACCATGGGAAAACTATTGGTGCTCTTTCCGCTACCTGGAATAAGCGTTATAGAGAACCATTTGAACCATTACTTCCAGAAGTAACATTTGCATCTTTTGGGGATTCAGAACAGATCAGACAAAAAGTGTCTAACAAGACTGCAGCAATACTTGTTGAACCAGTTCAAGGTGAGACTGGAGTAAAACCTGCGCCTGATGACTTTCTTAAAGAAATTCGGGAAATTTGTGATGAGAATGGGTCACTCCTAATATTTGATGAGATTCAAACGGGTTTTGGTAGAACAGGTAGAATGTGGGCATCTGAACATTGGGGTGTGGATCCAGATATGATGTGTATATCTAAATCTATAGCAGGTGGTATTCCTATGGGTGCTGCTTTATCTCGAGATGATGTTATGCAGTCTATGATGATAGGGGATCATAGTACTACCTTTGGTGGAAATCCATTATCTTGTGCAGCCGCCATTGCTGTAATAGATTATATTCTTGATAAGGACCTTGTTAAACGTGCAGAATTAATTGGTACCATCTTTAAAAATGGATTAGATAAATTAGTCGAAAAATACAAAATTGCTAGAGAAGCAAGAGGATTAGGGCTGATGTTAGCTTTAGAACTGAGATTCGATGTTAGAAATATACTTCTCAATGCCCTGAAAGAAAGGATCATTTTACTAAATTCAGGACGGACTATTCTACGATTTCTTCCACCACTAGTTATATCTGAGCAAGAAATCAAACAGGTTCTGGATGTTTTAAATGAATTACTGGAAAAGGAAGAAACTTCCAAATTCGTGAATAATAGTTCGAAATAATACTTAAATGTTATTAAAATATATGTAATAGAAAACATATTTAACGTTTAACGATGCTACTTTAGCGTAGAGGTAATATGACGGATATAGATGCTATGGATAGAAAGATACTTTCTCTACTTGAAGAAAATTCTAGACGATCTTTTGTCGATATTGCTAATGTGGTAAGATTATCTGAACCTGCAGTTCGACGGCGAATTAAGAATCTTGTAGACCGTGGTGTAATAAGCCGTTTTACGGTTGAAACTGATGTTGACAAGGGTGCTTCAGCAATTACATTGTTATCGATAAATCCATCGGTACCTACTCCGAAAATATCTAATAAATTGCTAACGATGACAGGTGTAAATGTTGTTTATGAAATAACGGGTCAATATGATATTGCTGTTATTGTTTCAGGTTCAAATATCGCAACTATAAACAAATGTATTGACGATATACGTCAAATAGATGGAGTAGGTAATACTAACACCGTCATAATATTGAAGATATTGCGTTAATAATTAACGATAAACGTTAAATACTCTTCTAATATTAACTGAAAGTAAAGTGGTAGAAAATGGAAAACAATGTACCAAATCCAAATGCTTACGCATACGAATACAATAGATCTGAAAATATTCTGCCGTCATCTGTAATGATATTGGATACTACTTTGAGAGAGGGTGAACAAGCTCCTGGAGTATCCTTCACTTTGCGTCAGAGACTTCAGATAGCGTGGATGCTGGATTATTTTGGTGTAAACTTTATTGAAATTAGTCCAATAGTTTCTGAAAACCATGAAGAATCTTGTAAAGCGATGCTAAAGGCTGGTCTTAGTGCTGAGATTGTTGCGCACCTTCGTGCCCTTCCGAAGGACATAGATGTAGCTCTACGTTGCAACGCTTCATGGATAGCTATGTACCATTCTGTATCAGATATCCACTTAAAACATAAACTAAGGATATCACAAGAAGACGCTATAAAAAGAGCCGTAGATGCTGTCGAATATGCTAAGAGCCATGGATTAAAGATGAGATTTACTTTAGAAGATGCAACCAGAGCTGACCCCAAATTTCTTGAAGAGATATGCATTGCAGTTACAAATGCAGGAGCAGATAGGATAAGCTTACCTGATACTCTTGGTATAATGTCACCACGTGGGATGCATAATCTTGTAAAAATGATTCATGGAACCGTAGATACTCCCATTGATATGCATTGTCATAATGACATGGGATTAGCTTTAGCCAATTCTTTAGCTGGTCTAGAAGCAGGTTCAACCATGGTTCACACAAGCATCGATGGATTGGGTGAAAGGACAGGTCTTGTTCCATTGGCCGAAGTTGCAATGGCACTCAAAATGATATACAAGATGGATCTTAATGTTAGAATGGAAATGCTGAAAGAGCTTTCAGAACTTATCACAAATTATACATCTACAAAGACTCCAGCATCAAAACCTTTAGTTGGTGAAAACGCCTACAAACATAAGGCTGGAACACATATAGCAGCCATTATCCGAAATCCAGCTGCTTATGAGTTCGTTCCTCCAAAGATTGTGGGTAACCAAAGAAGTGTAATTATTGGTGAATTAGCTGGAAGAACAGAATCTGCATTTCTAATGAACCTCTTAGGATTAACTCCCAACTCAGAGGATGCCTTAAAATTGACAAAGGGATTAAAGAACCTTCGGACAGGTGATCTTTTTGAACTTAAGTTATCTGAGGAAATGGAGGGAAAAATGATTGATGTTGAAAACAATATCAATAGGCAGCGTCCAAAGTAAAGGTGTTTCAAGGAGGTGAAATCTTGAAGTGTTTAGAATGTGGAGATGAAATTCCTATACCTGAGGATGTAATTAAAGGTGAAATTGTAACATGTCCTGACTGTGGAGTATCATTCGAAGTACACAAGATATCTAAGGATTCTTTCGAGTTGAGACCTGCTCAGGTGGAAGGAGAAGACTGGGGTGAATAATTGAATTGAAAATATCAATGCTATATGATGTAATACGTATAGAAGAGAAGATGCTTGCAAAAGCCGCTGATAGGAAGAATATAGATCTTAATATGATATGTTCAAAAGATCTATACTTCGATTTACATAACGACTATCACGAAAAATTTGGTGATATAACTCTCCAGAGGTGTGTGAGTTACTTCAGGAGTCTTCATATTACAGCATTTCTTGAATCTAAAGGTGTAAAAGTAGTGAATGGACTCCACGAAGCATTTACAGCTGGAAACAAACTGAATTCAACATTAAAAATGATAAATGCAGGTATACCTGTTCCAAAAACATATTTAGCTTTTACGCAAGAAAGTTCATTAAAAGCATTAGAAGAACTTGGTTATCCTGCTGTCTTGAAGCCTACGATGGGAAGCTGGGGGAGACTGATTGCGCTGATGAATGATTCTGAAAGTGCAGAGTCGATACTGGAAGATCGTGAGCACATGTTCCCCATATACCAAAATTACTATATTCAGGAGAAAGTAAAAAGACCACCACGTGATATTCGTGCATTTGTCATAGGCGATAAGGTTGTGGCAGCTATTTATCGTATATCCGCAGAAGGTGTTTGGAAAACTAATACTGCCCGAGGGGGTAGAGCAGAGAACTATCCTGTAACAAATGAGTTAGAAGACCTATGTCTGAGAGCCGCTACTGCAATGGGTGAAGGCTTATTCGGAGTAGATTTAATGGAATCACCAGATGGACTATTAGTTCACGAAGTGAACAATACAATCGAATTTAGAAACACTGTACCTATAACAGGTGTTGACATACCAGGTTTGATGCTGGACTACCTCATTGACCTAAAACACTGACAGATGATAGACATGCGAAATGAAGATTCAATAAACTTATTGAGAGAAATGCTTGGGATTTATACTCCCTCACTTCAGGAAGCTCCACTCTCAGAATATCTTGCGAAGAGAATGAAGAATGAATTGGGTTATGATAATGTAAGAATAGATGAAGCCAATAATGTAATTGGCGAAATAGGTTCAGGAACTCCCATAATATTACTCAGTGGACATATGGATACTGTTCCAGGACAACAGCCTGTAAAAATCATCAACGAAACAATACACGGAAGAGGTGCTTGTGACGCAAAATCTTCACTTGCAGCCATGTTGATTGCGGGGTCTAATCTAAAAAATGAATCTAATATTGGGAAAGTCGTTGTTGCTGCAGTAAGTGATGAAGAAGGTAACGGACTTGGAACAAGAACACTCATTGATAGTGGTGTAACTGCAGATTACGCCATTTTCGGAGAGCCAAGTGGTATTGATAATGTAACAATAGGTTACAAAGGCCGACTTGGTTTCACTATAACTTGTGGAGCTCCAAGTTTACACGCAAGTGCACCTTGGGTAGCTAAGAATGCAATAGAAAGCATTTATGAGGTTTGGGATGCAGTAAAAAGTTTTACTCTGGAAAATACTGGATCTAATCGATATTCTTCTGTAACTGCAAGTCTTACTGGGATTCATGGAGGATCTTCACATAATACAACTCCTGAAAGATGTAAAGCTACGGTTGATATGCGAATACCTCCTCAAAAATCAGCGGATTGGATAGCAAAAGAAGTTGAAAAGATTGTTCATAAGTTTCAATCTGACACAAACTTCCCAAAGATTAAGTTAAAAGTAGATGATGTAACAGAACCCTTCGAAACAGACAAAAAATCCATATTGGTACGCGCAATAATTAGGGGCGTATTGCAAGTGAGGAAAAAACGACCTTTACTCTTAAGAAAAACTGGAACTGGAGATATGAATCTTCTAGGACATCAACTTAGTATCCCCGTGATAACCTATGGTCCCGGTGACCCACATCTTTCACATACTCGAAATGAATTCATAGAAATAGATGAATATCTCTCTAGCATAGAAGTCTACAAAGCCACAGTCATGAATTTAACTAAAATACATAACTATTCTTAAAATGTAAATATTGATAAATTGAATTATAAATTAACTGATTCTTGTAAGATAAATAGTCTATAACCATTAATGATGGAGTAGAAAAAAATTGAAGGATTATCTTGAGCAAATACCTCTAACAAGGATTGATGAGGATGTATCCACACGACTCGAAATCTCAAAACATCTAAGGGAACACGACAGACCGGTATTGTTCAATCATATCAAAGATTATCCAACTTGGAAGATTGTTGGTAATATTTGTACATCAAGAAAAGTTTTTGCAGATGTTCTTGGTGTTCATACAGACCTTCTGCTAGCCACTTTAGCAGAATCAATGAATAAGCCGACAAAATACAGTAAGGTTAGTACTGCAGGTTTTCTAAAAAATGAAATCGATGCTAGTGATATTATAAAACATATTCCTTTAGTGATGTTTTATCCAGAGAAGAAAAGATATTATTCTTCGGCAACTATCTTCTTGGTAAAAGACCCAGATACTGGATTGCAAAATGCTTCCTTTCATAGGATAATGCACATTAATGCAAATCGTTTCTCAGTTCGAATCGTGCCACGTGATCTTTTCAACATCTATAATAAGAATAAACAAAAAAGAAAACACACCAAAGTAATTGCAATCTGCGGTGTGCATCCAGCTATTTCTTTAGCGGCTGCAACATCATATCAGAATATGAACGAAATTGAATTGGCCAATACATTTCTGAAAGGAGGATTGAAATGTCTGGAGGTGGATGGAATAGATGTCCCTATAGAAACGGAAGTGGTAATGGTGGGTAATCTACTTCACAATAAAGTTGAGGATGAAGGACCGTTTGTGGATATAACCGGTACTTGGGATAAGATTCGGCGTGAACCTGTTTTTGAAGTCGAAAAAGTGTATTTGCAGAATAATCCTATCTGGCAAATCATCCTTCCAGGATGGACTGAACATCGACTTCTCATGGGTCTCACTCAAGAGCCAAGAATACTGAATATTGTCAAAAATGCTGTTCCTTCAGTTAAGGATGTTGTGTTAACAAGAGGTGGAGGAGGATGGCTCCATGCAGTTGTTTCAATAAGTAAAAGGCATGAAGGTGAAGGTCAGAATGCCGGGCTTGCTGCTCTTTCTGCTCATCCGAGTCTAAAAAGAGTAATTGTTGTGGATAACGATATTAATGTAAATAGCTCTGAAAGTGTTGAATGGGCTCTAGCAACTCGACTAAAGCCTGATGAGGGAATAACGTTTGTAAAAGGTGCCAGGAGTTCATCTCTTGATCCTTCTTCATCAGGTACAGGAGTTTCAGCAAAATGGATTATAGATGCAACTATTCCTCTTAATAGGAATAAACGGGATTTTGAAAAGGTGGAAGGCAATTAGATCTTAAAGATTCAGAAATGGCAATTATGCAAGGTGATAATGGGCCTGTTAAGCAGAAAGCTATGGAAATACTCGTTGCTCTTGGAGAAATATTTAATGCTGATAAACTAATAGATGTAGAATCTGCCCAAATTTCAGGAGTAAGTTACAAAACAATAGGTGATGCAGGACTCCATTGGGTAGAATCCATGTTGTCTGAGAAAGTTGTGATACCCTCTACACTCAATCCAACAGGAATAGACCTTCATCTTTGGAGACAAATGGGAATAGCTGAAGAATTTGCTGGAAAACAGATGCAGATTATCAATGCATATTCTAAACTTGGGGTCAAGACTTTATGTTCTTGTACTCCTTATTTATCCGGATACAGTCCAAAGTTTAAGGACCATATAGCTTGGTCTGAGTCTTCAGCGGTCTGCTACGCAAATTCCATCCTAGGTGCAAGAACAAATAGGGAAGGTGGCCCATCTGCATTGGCAGCAGCTCTAATTGGTAAGACTGCGAATTATGGTTATCATCTAGATGAAAACCGGCAACCAACAATGTGTATAGATGTGGATGTTCATCTTCTTGAGGAAAGTGATTTTAGTGCTTTAGGTATTTCTATAGGTAAAAAGGTGAATAATGGGGTTCCATACTTTACCGGTATTAAAAATCCGAGTGCTGATAGCTTGAAATCGCTAGCCGCTGCATTAGCTGCATCTGGTGGTGTTGCTTTATATCATGTTGAGAGTGTTACACCTGAATCAAATTCGATAAAGGTGGGAGGAATTGAAACGATAAGCTTTACTTCTGATGAACTAGTTTCTTCGTATGATTCATTGAATACCTTTCAATCTGGACCGGTGGATTTAGTAGCTATTGGCTGTCCTCATGCTTCATTGAGTGAGATGAAAAAGATAGCTGCGCTTGTTAAGGGGAAAAAAATTGCTAATCATACAAAACTCTGGGTATTCACATCAGTAGGAGTTAAATTGATGGCTGAAAGATTTGGATATTTTAAAGATATTGTCAAGGCTGGAGGCGAAGTTTACACCGATTGTTGCATGGTAGTTGCACCTATAGAGCAATTGGGCTTCAAGACTATGGCTGTAAACTCAGGAAAAGCAGCTGTATACAGTCCCTCATCTTCTAAAATTGAGGTAATATTTGGAACTACAGGTCGATGTGTCGATATTGCTGTTAAAGGTTTCGTCTGAGATTGACATTTTTGGGGATTAAAATGAAAATGATAAAATGCCGCACCATTTTTCAAGGTAAAGGTACAGGCGAAGCTTTAGTTTCAAATGTTCCCATTAGCTTTTTTGGAGGGGTTGACCCTAACACCGGTGTAGTAATAGAAAGAGGCAATCCACTTTTTGGAAAATCAATAAAGGGCAAGGTTCTAATTTTTCCTACAGGTAAGGGATCAACTGTAGGGTCCTACATTCTTCTGCAATTATCAAAGAATGGAAAATCTCCAGCTGCTATTGTATGTAAAGAGGCCGAAGCAATAGTAGCTGTTGGAGCAATAATTGGTGAAATACCGATGGTGGATAACCCTGATGTTTTCGATTTTACGAACGGTCAGCAAATCACAGTAGATGGTTTTAATGATGCAATAGTTATTGATTAATGATTCTTGATTAACTATCTAAAATCAACATAAATATCTTATCGTTTAAAGACACAATTATATGATCATTTGTTTGGACTATATAGTATCTGCTTCTCTCTAATACTATGAAAAGGCTTATGAGATGGGTGAAACTTCTAGAATATGTTTGAAATATATTCTTGTTGTTGGAGATGGAATGTCTGATGTAGCCCTTGAGGAACTAGGGGGTAAAACCCCATTACAGGTGGCCAAACATCCATATATGGATTTTATCTCTTCAAATGGATTAACTGGACTCTTGAAAACTATCCCCACAGGAAGTAGTCCAGGAACTGATACTGCCTTTTTATCAATTTTTGGAAACGATCCTTCAAAATTGAATACTGGTCGAGGTCCACTTGAAGCAGCTGGACTTGGTATAGATTTGAATAAGAATGACATAGCATTTCGCTGCAACCTTGTTACAGTGGCTGATGGGGTCCTCAAAGACCATTCTGGCGGTCACATACCCACAGCTGAAGCAAATGATATACTGAAATCTGTAAAGGATAATTTTGAAGAATCTGGGTTTATCGAGTTTTATCCTGGAGTTAGCTACCGTCATCTTCTTGTCCTTCGTGGTGCAACACATTCTGATAGGGTATTATGTACCCCTCCTCACAATGCTATCAACCGTAAAATAAATTCAATTCTTGTTAAAGCAGTTGATAATTTCGGAAAATTCACCGCTGGATTGCTTAACAAAACTATTATGAATTCATACAAGCTTCTCAAAAATCATCCTGTGAACTTAGCAAGAGTCAAGTCTGGGAAAAATCCAGCTAATATTATATGGCCTTGGGGTCAAGGACGACGACCTCATATTAGAACTTTGGAAGAATCGTTTGGGGTTAAAGGAGCCGTGATATCTGCAGTAGATATTGTAAACGGAATAGGCAGATACCTAAAGATGGACTTGGTCAAGGTTCCTGGTGCAACTGGTTATTACGATACCAACTATGAAGGCAAAGCCGATTATGCACTGAAAAGTCTAAATGATTACGACTTTGTATTGGTTCATTTAGAGGCACCTGATGAAGCCAGTCACGCACGTGACATCAATCTAAAGGTGAAAACAATAGAGGATCTTGACAATCGACTCTTGGGTAGAATAATGGATGGATTAACAAAAGATTATACAATAGCTGTTTTGTCTGATCATACAACTCAAACTACTGATGGTGCCCATTCACGTAATCCTGTGCCTTTCGCTATTTATTCTGATCAAGCTAGTGGAGGCGATAAAGTGAAAAGTTATGACGAGGAGTCTGTGAAAGCAGGACCCCTTGGGATTGTGGAAGGAACTAAGTTTCTTAATTATTTCTTGAAGAAGAATAAATAATTTTATTCTGGAAATATTGTTGTCTTGGTGCTAAGATATTTCTTTCCATTTTCTGTAAGTATGGTATTCGACATATTCTTTTTTCGGGTTTTCAATCTGTTCCTTAACTGAAATGTTACGCTTCCTTTTTTCTACTATCTGATCTGTTACGGTGAATATGTATGACTCGCTTCCAGAACCTGATCCATAACTTGTCATAAGAATCCTATCTCCTGGTTTTGCTATATCTAGTATAGCACTGAGTGCTGCTAGACTGGATCCAGAGTAAAGGTTCCCAATTTTCTTTACTATCAAGCCTGTCTCAAACTGTTTCTTTTCAAACCCTGTTTCCAAGGCTGCTTGTACTGGGTATTTGGCGTTTGGTGAGTGAATGGCAACATGATCTATGTCACTATTCTTAAAACCAGTCTGTTTAAGGAGAGTCTTCATAGATGTTACTACATGTTTGAAGTACGCCGGTTGTCCTGTGAATCTTCCTCCATGCTTGGGGTATTTCTCTCCTCCTCTCCTGTAAAAGTCTGGGGTGTCGGATGTATATGGTAAGTAATGATCTAAGGTTGCAATTACATCATCACGCCCAAATATTAATGCTGCCCCACCTGCGCCAACAGTATAATCTAACCTATCTCCAGGTGATGCTTGAGAATTATCTGCTCCGATAACCATTACATACTTCCCTTGAAAAACTGGATATGCTACCAGTCCAGCTGCATCAATAATTAAGTCAGTGGCAGCTTTACAGGCAAATTGTGAATCGATACCTCCTGAAAAGAAACCACCATTCATTTTTTCTCCAAGCTCAAGAACTTGGATTACAGTTGCCATTGATGGTTTGACTGCGTATGGTGAGGACTCCGTACCCACAAAACACTTTCTAACTTCTTGGTTTCTTATTGCTGAGTGAATAAGGGCACGTTTCCCTGACTCTACAGCAAAAGTAGTGGTATCTTCATCTGCAAATGGTAAACTTCTTTCTATAACGCCCATTGCGGGTTCATGATTTTTTATCCTAAACTTTGGCAAATAAACTCCATACCCAACTATCCCTGGTTTCCCATTGATGTTGGTTGTCTTTACAGTTTCATATTTTTGATGTGGGTAATAGTCACTTTCAAGGGAGAAGTTGTGGCTAGAATAGTGAATTAAGCCATCTTTTCCATCACTGTGGCTTCTCCTAAATCTCGGTATTACCTTTCTTCCTATTAACTTCTTCACATCGGTGTCTTTTGGTGCAATATAATCTGTGATTCTTCCTGGAATGTTTACACCACTGCTTGGAAATGATATTATTGCAGATACAAACGTATCTAGATGATTAAATCGATTAGTGGGCTCATTTATTACGCTACCCGAATAAAATTCTCCTTTCTTATAAAAATGGTCAACTTCAAGCATCTTGCTGCTGCGTCCTTCGTTAATGCAAAAATATTTTGGAGGGAAATATGTGTTCCCACATTTCAGGCATTTGGTTGACCGTAATCTGTATTCTACCAGAAGGTTTCGTCTTGCAATGGGTTCACTCATTGAATGTCCCTCGCTAAAATATGAACTGTTGCAATTCCACCTGTGCCACCTACATTATGACACATGGCAGTATTCACTTCTCTATCAATCTGATTTCCATTTGCTTCCTTTCGAAGTTGTTTAAAACTCTCATACGCTTGCCTAATCCCAGTGGCACCCACAGGATGTCCATCTGCTTTCAGTCCTCCGCCAAGGTTGACTGTTAATTCTTTACCATTTTTAATATATGGGATATGGCCTGATCCTTTAAATGACTCATAGCTTTCATAGATATTCTTCCATGCTTCACCTTCACCATAAAAACCTGAATCTTCTAAGAAAAAAGCTTCTTCAATAGAAAAGCAGTCATGTGCCTCAGCAATATCGATATCATCAATTGTTAATCCTGATTCTTTCAATGATTGATCAATTGCCAAGCGAGTAGCCGTAACGCTTGTAATTTTATTTCTGGTGTAGAGTGAAACATGATCGGTGGCTTCTTGGCTGCTCATAATATAAATTGGTGTGTCTGTGTATTTTTTTGCTACTTCCGGTTTAGTAATAATGAGTGCAACTGCTCCATCTGAAATTGGAGAACTATGAAGAATTCGAATAGGATTAGCTATCATTCTTGAATTCAGAACGTCTTCAACTGAGATTTCTCCTTTGTTCTTAAATTGTGCATACTTGTTCTTAATGCAATGATGATGGTTTTTTGCAGATATTTGTGCAAGAGCCTCCACACATCTGAAATCGTCTTTACCGAACTCGTACATATATCTAGTCATCATTGTTGCGTATAACCCCGGAAAGTTATAACCTGCCTCAAATTCATAAGGGTCTGCTGCAAACATTAGATCATCAATAATCTTATCTTGACGGTCACTCATTTTTTCAAAACCTGCTACCAAAATAGTGTCATATCTACCTGATTCGATCCCTAAACAAGCATTATGCAACGCAAGTCCACCTGAAGCACAGGCTGCCTCTGTATTAATCATGGGCACATTTAATCCGAGTTCGCGGGACATATATCCTGGTATCAGACCTATCTTATTTGTTACTTGATACAAAAAGCTACCAAAAAAGCCTGCTTCTATGTCATTCCTTTTGATGCCCTTATCAACAGATTCAAATGCTTTTATGCCTGCCATTCCTATCATGGCCTTGGGATCTTCTTCCCAATGTTCAGTGAACCTTGTTCGGCCTGCACCAATTATTGCTGCACAGGGATTCATTTTCATATGAAACGCTCTTGTGGACCACGCCGTTTGAACAGAGATTAAAAACTTATCTAAAGTCCCCCCCTGATAGGTGATTGACGAATAATTATTTCTTATCTCTAGAAACAAATAAAGACTGGAGAAATTCCGATTATTCTAATGCAAACTAAGGCTAAATCAAAGATTTCTACAACAACATTGATTCTATTGATATCCTTTGCATTATTTGCTTGGGGGTTCTCCTATAATATTTCAAAACGAATGGGTTTTGAGGAAATAACTGCCCAAATACTTGGAATTCTATCTGGGTTTTTACTTGTTGTGATGTTGGAGGGTGTTACTAGAATGAGGTTGCGGCGTCTAGATGGATGAATTTGGTATCTAAGTGAATTAATAAATCTGATCAATTATGGATATGTATTTGCGGTACTTAATCAATTATGAAATAAGTTAATTCGTTAATGTGAAATTTTGCATATTGCAGACTGATTTCGTTTATGATGACTCTGCTTATTCATGTTTAGAAATTTATTAACCGCTGAAGTGTCTCTAGGGATTCTCCCAACTTCTTCAAGAGTTTTTTTTCTATCAAAGAAGATGTAAAATCATATCAATCGTTTCATAAGGCAAACTTATCTCCCCCTTCAGCTGTCTGATTTGCCCAAAGGTATGGTGAACTCTTCTTTTCCAGTATTCGTTCAGCTACTGTAGAATCTACTCCTCCACTTAATCCTATTACAACTCCATCTGCTCATGCATTGGTAACACTGTTTGAAATGAAACCTTAGATTAGCAGGCTTACATCCCTGCAATTGATATTCAGGAGGTTTGTTAATTCTTCTTTTCCAAGAGTTGGTCAATCATCATTAGATTCATCCAGAATATAAATTGAATTAAACCATTATACTGGAATTATGGAAATTCCATTTATCATCTTTAAATCTAAAAACTCAGTTACTTTCATTCAAGATTTGGATTTAATTAATTATAGTATTTTTGCATAGCTTCATCCTTTTCTGATATCTTCTGTGGTATTTTTATCTCCTTTATCCATTATCTTGATAGTTATAGTATCCCCTCGTCCAGAGCTTTCCAGAATTTCTAGGTTCAATACAATTTTTCCTATTAGATTC
>Ga0187827_10002111_pt1 | contig 27615 bp, 24 predicted proteins | sample ETNtaG_39_FD_167969 | JGI IMG/M metagenome (GOLD analysis project Ga0187827, IMG submission 167969) | Marine microbial and viral communities from oxygen minimum zone, Eastern Pacific Ocean - ETNP2014_SV_150_PacBio MetaG (Illumina Assembly) | ecosystem: Environmental > Aquatic > Marine > Hypoxic...
TGACATATAGTCCCCGGCGATGGCCAAGCCGTTCTGCAAGGCGGTGATGTTGCCGCCCGCGGCGTAGAAATGAGCGCGTGTGCGGGTACGCCGTGCCGCCCAGGCGGTGATCGCCAGGGTGGCGGCCACGAAAAGAAAGAACATGGCGATGGCTGGAAGATTGAGATCTGCCGGCATCAGTGGCCTGCCTCTTTGAGGATTTCACGGGTGATCTCATCAAAATGGGTATTGGCCCAGTAGACGTAGATTCCGGTGGCGGCGAAGGCAGCGAGGATGATGGCAATGCCGATGGGAATGCCCAGGGTGAGGACGCCGCCGTACTGTAAGGGCATGGCCAGCCAGTGGGGGGCGAAGGCGATGGTGAGGATGAATCCGAAATAGATCACCAGCATGAAGCACGTGAGCACACGCCCCATGTGCCCCTTGCGGGTGACCATGGCCTCGAATTTCGGGTTATTGCGGATTTTATGGGCGGTGGCGCTGTCCATGGAGGGATGACGGTTCTTCTTTTTGTGCCGGGATCTGTGAAGGGGCCGCTACTTTGCATGAAAAGGCGGGCGAGTGGAAGGTCCTCAATGAAACTTGGAAAGTGCTCTCCCCTGACCGAACACTCAGGCGGCCACGGTCATGGCGAAGGCAGTGATTACCAACACCGCCGCCATATTGATGATTATCCCGCCCAACGCCATTGTGTTTGCCAGCGGCCTGGCCACCCTTGGCCTACAAGATGGAGATGTCTACAGTTCCGATCAGCTTACGGAAGGCGAACGCTTAATGCGGATGCCTGAACTGAATGCCAAGCAACGCATCTACAAACCTTGATTGGGAGAAATCTAAGGCTTGAGTCGGTCCGTGCCAAAAATGTAATCCCCGCCGGATGCTTTATTGTGGCAGGCGATACATCCCTTATCCATTCCCTTTGGGTTCTTCAGTACTGAGCCGTCGGACGCGCACTTAATCCAGAACCGGTCCTGATTGATTGTTTTAATCTCTTAGATATATCGTTAGGGATAGAGGATATAAATGCAACAGGAGTAGCCATCTATGACGTTTATTAAACGCCTTCTGTATTCACTAGTTTTGTTTGTTGGGGGGTGGCTATTTAATTTTATTTTTGACATTCAATTTGCATTGGGCGTTGCCGCTGGTTGGTTCATGCGGGAAGGCTATGACAACATCGCCAGTATGCTTTTCAAGATGATTAATTGATGAATTAACGATCTTTTTGACTAAAACGGCAGGTCTGTGGGGGAAGCCTCGGGTTGAGTTTTTTTACTATTTACGAGCAGCTCCTGGTATAGGCGCAAAGTCTCTGGCGTTGGTTCCATGCCAAAATCTTTGGTGAGTACATGCCGCCACTTCTCAAACTGAGCCTCCATCAAATCATATCTACCGAGGCGAGCTAGGTATCTTATGAGATTCTGAAGAAAGCTTTCGCGGCATGGTTCACGGAAAAGGACGGTACGGCAAACCTGTGTAGCATCAACCAGATTGCCCTGTTCGGCATAACATCGCGCTAGGCTGTCCATCATTTCCAGGTACATTTCGCACAATCGCTCCCGCTCCTCCGCCCACCAATCCTCATAAGGGTCACCTTCCATAAAGTCTCCACGGTAGAGACTTTTGGCATTTTCGAAGTGCGTTAATGCTTCCGTGATCTTTCCCTTTTTTTCTAGTTCCCTACCTTCGAAGGCGAGTTTCTCGAAGGCCTCCGTGTCAACCCAGACCGCATCGCGTCTCAGAAGATACGACTTATCGGTTGTTTCCACAGCCTCTTCACTCAGTCCGCCGGCACGCAACTGTTTGCGCAGAAAGCAGATGACGACCTTGAGCCGCTCCCATCCGGAACGCATGTTGGTATCAGGCCACAGATATTCGATAAGACGCTCGCGGTGGATAGGACGGCCAAGACGGGCGACCAGGCATTTCAATAGCATCACTGCCTTTTTGCGTTTCCATTTATCGACGGCCAGGCCTTCGCCGCCGACGGTCAGACAGAAACGCCCAAGCGTGTAGATTCTCAAAGGTGTCGATACATGAGGGTCCCTGCGCGCCAACCCGGAATCGTGGAGAAAAGCCACCGCCACAGCATCGCCATCGAAGCGATGCTTGGCATCGGCCGGTATGACCAGCGTGCTGATAGCCGCCGCCACCATTTCTCCATTCTTATGGCGGAGCCGGCAGGACTGGGCCGACCAGGTTTCACCACGCAGGAAACACGACATTCCCTCGCATTCAACAGAGCAGAGGGGCTCGCCGCTGGAATGAACGCCCTGTAGGACCTCACCACAACCAGAGCCGATGACCTCGCTCGGAGAATATCCCAGCAACCCCTCGGCACCGCTGTTCCAGCCGACAATATGCATGTTCTCGTCAATAGCCATCGCCGCCTCCGACGATAACTGCACAAGATCAACCGCACGGATCATACTTGCACCATAAGATTCGGTTACCCGCTGGTTACATTACGTCTTTCACTTTGCTGGAAGAAGCAAAAAAGACACAGGCGACAATTTCAGGTTATTTTGCGTTCCTTTCAAAATAGCCACCGTGTAGCTATTCGCGTGAGGCTGAGGACTTGTCGCCTTGGAGGTGATGGAGTAAGACTTTTTCCGCGTGCTGGCCTCACCCACGTCCCCTTCGTCTAGAGGCCTAGGACACCGGCCTCTCACGCCGGCAACAGGGGTTCGAATCCCCTAGGGGACGCCAATTATTTCAATGACCTGACTGCCAGAACATTCACCCTCCGCACATCTCTATCCATTCTACCTCCGTGAGCACTGGAACGCCTAGTTCTTCTGCCTTTTTAGCCTTGGATCCGGCGGTGGCACCCACCACCACGTAATTGGTTTTCTTTGAGATGGCGCCGGCGACCTTGGCACCCAGGGCCTCGGCGCGGGCCTTAGCCTCACCCCGGCTCATGGCCTCCAGCGTGCCGGTGAACACCACAGTCTTTCCGGAAATGGGTGAATCGCTTTCTGGCGTAGTGAAGTTTTCTACGCTGAGCTCATTTTCCAGGGTATCAAGAACCTGGGTGTTATGAGGTTCGGCGAAGAAGATAGCTAGGTCCTCAGCCATTGAGGAGCCGATACCATCGATATTGACGAGATCGGCGCGGGCTTCTTCATTGCCTTCCGAGACTGCTGTCATGGCGGTACGCCAAGTGGTAAGCGACCCGTATTCCTTGGCCAGAAGGCGCGATGTGGCTTGACCAACCTGGCGGATGCCGAGGGCGTAGATAAAACGCTCTAGGGGGATGGTCCGCCGCGTCTCCACGGTGGCCAGAAGATTTTCCACCGATTGTGTGCCCCAGCCCTCGCGTTCTGCGATCTTGTCCGCTTTGTTCTCCAGACGGAAGATATCGACGGGGCTGGAGAGCAACCCGTCGATCCAGAAGGCGGCGATGTGTTTTGCGCCCAGCCCCTCCAGGTCGAAGGCGTTGCGCGAGACGAAATGCTTAAGCCGCTCCACCGCCTGGGCCGGACAGATCAGCCCGCCGGAGCAGCGCCGTACAGCTTCGCCCTCCTCACGTACGGCGAGACTGCCGCATTCGGGGCAGTGGTCGGGAAACACATAGGGCTCGCTACCGGTGGGGCGCTTTTCTGGCACCACCGAGACTACTTGGGGGATCACATCGCCGGCGCGTTGTATCACCACCGTATCACCAGCGCGCACATCCTTGCGGACGATCTCATCCTCGTTGTGCAGTGTGGCGTTAGAAACTACCACCCCGCCCACGGTGACCGGCTCGAGACGTGCCACTGGAGTGAGCGCTCCGGTGCGCCCCACCTGCACCTCGATGGTCTGAACTACGGTAAGGGCCTGTTCGGCGGGGAACTTGTGGGCGATGGCCCAGCGCGGGGCACGGCTTACCTGGCCCAGCCGTTCCTGCCAGTCGAGACGGTTTACTTTGTAGACCACGCCATCAATGTCATAGGGGAGTTCGGAGCGGCGCTCCACGGTGTCCCTATAGAAGGCGATGCAATCCACTTCCCGCTCATGGAAGACGGCCAGCGGGTTGGTGACAAAGCCCCAGCTACGCAGTTGTGAGAGCATGTCCCACTGGGTGTCAGAACTAATGCAGCTTACCTCGCCCCAGCCGTAGGCGAAGAAGTGCAGAGGGCGGGTGGCGGTGATAGAGGAATCCAGTTGGCGTAGGCTACCAGCGGCAGCGTTGCGGGGATTGGCGAAGGTTTTTACCCCGGCCTTTTCCTGGCTTGCGTTGAGGTCCTGGAATTCATCACGGCGCATATAGATCTCCCCGCGAGTTTCTAGAACCTCCGGCGCATCTTCGGGAAGCCTGTTAGGGATGTCGGCAATAGTACGCAGATTAGTGGTGACATTCTCGCCAGTTTCCCCGTCGCCCCGGGTAGCTCCCTGTACGAAGGTGCGGCCCTCATAGCGTAGGGAAATAGAGAGGCCGTCGATCTTCGGCTCACAGACCATCGCTACCATTTCGGTCTGGTCTAGGCCTAAGAAACGTCGCACGCGGCCGGTGAAGGCTTTTACGTCCGCCTCGTCGAAGGCGTTGTCTAGGGAAAGCATGGGTTGAGAATGGGTAACTTTGGTAAATCCCGTGGCGGGGGCAGTCCCCACGCGTCTGGACGGGCTGTCAGCATGGATGAGTTCGGGGAAGTGAGCCTCGATGGCGGCGTTGCGAAGGTGCAGGGCATCGTATTCGGCATCGCTGATTAGTGGCGCATCCTCTTGGTAATAGGCACGGTCATGAGTGGCAATGTTTTTGGCGAGGGATTTAAGCTCTTCAGCTGCTTCCAGTGGGGTGAGGTCTTCCACGGTCACGAGGGGGGCAAGGGGTTTCTTCGCGGTCATGGTGTCAGGCAGATTGGAGCAGACTGTCGGCGGCGGCACGAGCCTCTTCCGTCACACGTTTACCAGAAAGCATGCGGGCGATTTCCTCGCGGCGATCGGCGGAGCGGAGTTCCTTAACCCGGGTGACCACTGTGTCCCTGTTTTTTTTATCCGCTTTTGTTTTAGTTATGCGTAGGTGGCTGGCGCCACGGGCGGCTACCTGGGGAGAATGGGTAATGACCAGCACTTGGCAGTTCTCACCTAAACGTGAGAGGCGGGCCCCCACGGCAGCGGCCACCGCCCCACCCACGTCGCTGTCCACCTCATCGAATACCAGGGTAGTAGCGGAACCGCTTCCCGCTACCACCACCTTGAGTGCCAGCATGAAACGGGCCAGTTCGCCACCCGAGGCGATGCGTGTAATGGGGCCATGGTCCACGCCGGGATTGGTCGCTACCTCAAAACTGATGCGTTCGGCACCGTGTTTGTCCCATTGGGACTCGTCCAGCGCGTCTAGGCAGGTTGCAAAAACGGCCTTTTCCAGTTTCAAAGCGGGGAGTTCTGTGGCCACGGCGGCATCAAGATTTTTTCTGGCCTCATTCCGTCCTGCTGACAATTCACGGCAAGCGGTTTCAAAGGCACTGCGAGTGGACCTGACTTTTTCGGCAAGGCGCTCCAGATCCCTGTCTCCGCCGCTCAGCGTTTCAAGCTGTTTGGCGAGTTTCTTGCGCAGTTTTGGTAATTCATCCCCGGCGACGCCGTGTTTGCGTGCGAGGTCACGTAGGGCGAAGAAGCGATCCTCGATTTTCTGTAAGCGGGCGGGATCGCTGTCCAATTCGCCCCCAAAATCATGAAGTAAGGCAAGGGCCTCGGCAACCTCCAGGGAGGCGCGCTCGATGGCGTCCAGCGCTGGTTTAAGCTTGGCCGAAGCCTTGTCGGCCACCCGTTCCAGAACGGTTTGCGCTACACTCAGTGATTCTTCCACGCCGTGCCCGGCTTTGGTATCGCCGGTAATTTCAGCGCAAGCAGTATTCAGAGCCTCGGCAAGTTTTTCCGCGTGGGCCAGAACCGAACGCATTTCGTCCAACTCCACCTCCTCCCCTGCCTTAGGGTCCAGAGCCTCCATTTCCCCTAGATGGTGGCGCAGTTCGGCCTCGAGTTCTTGGGCTGTTTCCATGTTACGGGAGGCCTCGTCATGAGAGTCCACGGCCTTACACCATATTTGCCAAGCGACGGCCACCGTCTCTGTCAGAGGTAGGAGTCCACCAAAGGCATCCAAGGTCTCGCGGTGGGTGGTGGGATTGAGAAGGCCCTGTTCAGCGAACTGGCCTTCGATTTCCACCATCAGATCGCCGATGGCACGCAGTAGGCCGATGCTCACGGGCTGGTCATTGATGAAGGCACGGCTGCGTCCGTCGATACCCAGCACCCGACGCAGGAGAAGGCTTTCCTGCACTTCGATGCCCTGTTCAGTGAGAAGGGAGAAGGCGGGATGGCTGTTTGCAAGGCGGAACTCGGCGGTTACGGAGGCCTGTGTGGTACCTGTGCGCACTAGAATTTTCTCGGCCCGGAAGCCTAGCGCTAGTCCTAGGGCATCGAGCAGGATGGATTTGCCAGCGCCGGTTTCTCCGGTCAGCGTGCACAACCCAGCCTTGAAGCTCAGATCAAGCTGATCGATAAGGACTACATTGCGGATCGACAGGCCAGCAAGCATCTATTTTCTAGAACACCCAATCCCAGACCTGGGAAAAATAGGACTTTTCTTCCTCTTCCTTTTCCCCGCCTTCCTTTTTGGTCAGGCTATAACGGTTCTCTACTTCGGACTTGAGGGTTTCGTATTCCTTAAGAAGACCGTTCTCTTCCAGTAGGGCGTAGGTATCCCGATGCCAGGGATTATCAGGGAAATTATGACCCAGAACAGCAGCTACCTTGCGCGCTTCCGTCACCATGCCCAAGGCGAGATAGGCCTCCACCATTCGGTGCAGGGCCTCCGGGATATGGGCGGTGGTCTCGTATTCCTCCACCACAGACCGGAACCGATTGGTGGCGGCTAGGTAATTTCCCCGCTGCAGGTAATAGCGGCCGATGGTCATGTTTTTTCCCGCCAGGTGGCTGAGGATTAGGTTGAGCTTCAGCTCGGCGTTTTTGGCGTATTTGGCGTTAGGGAAGCGGATAACTAACTCCTCGAAGGCCTCTAGTGCCATCTCCGTATTTTTCTGGTCACGCGAAACGTCGGTGATCCTCTCGTAATAGCACAGCGCCTTGAGATAATAGGCGTAGGGGGTGTCCACATGGCTAGGATGTAGTTGGATGAAGCGATTGAGGATAAGAACAGCACCATCATATTCGTTCTTCTTGTAGAAGGCGAAGGCGGCCATGATTTGGCCTTTGGTGGCCCAAGCCGAATATGGATGCTGGCGCTCTACCTCTTCGAACAGTTCCGCCGCCTCTATGTAGTTTTCGGTCATGAGTTCATTCATGGCCTCATTGTAGAGAGATTCTGCCGACTGTTCTGCGTAGGTGGTTTCTTCAGTGGTGGTGACCTCACAGGCAGCTAGAAGCCCCCCTAGACCAAGAGAGGCGATGAGGCTAAGAACGGCCTTAAAGGAGTACGTCGGGCGTGGCGTCATTCTTTATTGTAAACAGGGAGCCGCGATAAAAGCAGTATACCACGAGCGTTGGAGAAGTCGGATAATATCATAAAGTCCGCCGCCCTGGCACGGCATCATATGCCCCGGGAGGGAAAAACGGCCCCAAGGAGAGGCCGTTTTTTTGTGCGAGCAGAAGGAGGTAAGAGGGGGAGGAATTTCAGGCCGAGGCGACCAGTGCTGTTTCCCTTACGCCCCGCGGCATAGCCATGTCGTCGGGAGGAGGAAAATCGTTGCTTATTTCACAGAGACACCAGGATTCGTCATCGGAGAACAGAGCTTCAAGAAGGCTGTGGTTAAGGTTATGGCCGGAGCGGATGCCGTGGAAATGGCCAATCAGCGGAGAGCCGGCGAGATAGAGATCGCCGAAGGAATCAAGAACTTTGTGACGCACGAATTCATCTTTGTAGCGAAGACCGTCTTCGTTGAGAACTTGACCGCCGCTGATGACCACGGCGTTGTCTAGGGACCCACCCAAGGCTAGTCCAGAATCACGTAGGTCGTCCACTTCATGGAGGAAACCGAAGGTGCGGGCACGGCTGATTTCTGATTTAAAGGCGTCACCGGCGAAATGGAACAGGTAGTTTTGTCGGGAAATGGCGGCACTATCGAAATCGATTTCCATGTTAATCGAAAAAACATCAAGAGAATCAACCACCGGGGTAAGGGAGGCGAAGCTACTGCCTTGGGTCACGGAAACGGATTTGAGCACGCGGATAGCGTGGCGTGGCACATCCTGTTCAACGATTCCCGCACATTCGATGAGAAATACAAAGGGTGCAGCACTGCCGTCCATGGCGGGAATCTCGCCGCCCTTGATTTCTACCAAGAGATTATCGATGCTGCAGCCCGCCAGTGCCGCCATGAGATGCTCCACTGTGGAGATGGAGACATCTGTGCCGTCGCTCAGCGCGGTGCATAGCCGGGTATCGGAAATCCGGCTCCAATGGGCAGGGATACAGACATTGCCACCAGCAATGTCGCTGCGGCGAAAGACGATGCCGGTATTTGGTTCAGCAGGATGCAGAGTGATAGAGATGTTTTCACCACTATGCAGGGTGATACCGCTGCAATTGATGGCACTTTTTAGGGTCCGTTGCATGGCAGGCTTGCCACGCGCTTTTTTAAGGGATTTCTTCTTATTTGTGTTTTTTTTCATTTAAAACGCCTGGCGAGTGATTGGTAAAAACGGCGAAAAAAACAGAAGAACAGGAAATAATTTACTGAAAAATACTGAAAGCTTTGTGATTCAATAAAATATTTTCACAATCCTTTACTTAAAAACCAAAACACCCTGAAGGATATGTATCAGTATCTTCCAGAGCACTCAAATCACTCTTTATTGCATTTTGTTACAACATGAATCTCCACGATTCGCACTCCCCGACCCGGAAAAGAGGGCAGCATAATGCCGTGCAAAATGTTAAAAACACTCACGTAACCACAAGCTAAGACGGTTGAAAAAACCATCCGGTCTCTCCATCCAGCCGTGTGCGCTTACGGGCATGGCGGCTGTATTCCGTTTGGCGTAGATCAGAAGGCCTGCGCAGGTGGAAAAGGCGGGCCCTCTAGTGGCTTCGGCGAGCCCATTTATATGTATCGGTTTCCCGGTGCGAACTTTCTTGTCGAAGATCATAGCTGTAAGATCTTGGATTCCCTGCATCTGGCTGGCACCACCGGTAAGTACAACCCACTGGCCAGCCACCTTATCGAAGCCGCTTCTCTCCAGAAGGTCGCGTGCCATTTCCAGGATTTCTTCGAGCCGCGGCCGGATAATTCCGATCAGCAGAGACTTGGGTACATGGTTGGGAAGGGCGTGAACTTCCTCGCCGATGGGTGGGACGTCGATACAGTCGCGATCGTCCATATCTGAAGGGATGGCGTTGCCGTAGAGGGCCTTTATGCGCTCGGCATTGGCCATTGTGGTGGACAACCCCCGTGCGATGTCACTAGTCACGTGGTGTCCGCCCAATGGCACGCTTCCCGTAAAGACAATGTTGCCGTCGAAGAAGACGGAGAGGGAAGTGGTGCCACCACCCATGTCGATACAGGTAACGCCAAGGTCCATTTCATCCTCCACCAGACTCGAGAGGCCCGAGGCGTAGGCCGAGAGCACCACGTCCTGGATTTCAAGATGGCAGCGGGAAAGGCAGTTGCTGAGGTTCCGCAGTGCCACGTGGGTCACGGAAACTAGGTGTATGTTGACACCCAGATGTTCACCGAACATACCGCGTGGGTCGCGGATGCTACGGCTACCGTCTATGGAATAGGTCGTGGGGATGGAATGGATGATTTCTCTATCTTTTAGCTGGTGGTTTTTCATCCCGTGCTGAAAGATGCGGCGTAGGTCACCATCACTAATTTCGTGCCCGGCGATATCCGTTTCGACGCTAAAATTTTGCGAAAGTGGTTGTCCACCTGAAATATTGACGATGACACTACGGATGGTTTCCTCGGCCATTTTTTCGGCAGTATGTACGGCGCTAGCGATAGATTCGGCCGCGACGTCCATATCCACGATGACACCACCGCGAAGGCCGTTAGCAGCGTGATGTCCGATGCCCACCACCCGCGCCCCGCTCCGGCTGTCGGCATTTTTGCGGGCGACAAAACAGCAGATTTTTGTCGTCCCTACGTCCAGTACTGTGATCAGATCGTTACGCACATTTCCCTCGTTTGCTTGTTCTTTTTTCTATCCACCGTTCTCATTCTCATGTATCGCGGCCGCCTTCTTTGCGCCGGTTGCGCAGTTTCCCCATGGCCTCTTCCGAAAGCTGTATCACCAACCTGTCGGGAAGGCGCAGATCGATAACCACCACATCGCGGGCGAGAATTTTGTGACGCTGTTCGAGTTTTCGTAGAGTTTCCCAAGCCTGTTTCTGATTTTCCGTTGGCAGTCGTACAAGAATGCCCGCATCAAGTTGTAGGTCCCAGCGCCGCTCGCTTACACGAATGGCGGCCACGACACGCTTTTGCAGTTCCGGTCCGCTGGACATGACAGAAAGTAGTTCCTTGGTATGACGAGGTGCGTCGGTGCCGACGATGTAGGGAAGATGTACAAAACGATTCAGTTCATCGTGGGCCAGAATTACGCCATCCTCATCTACCACCACAAGATGGCCTTCCTTTTGCCACAGAGCTAAGGGGCGGCGTTCGGTGATGTGGATATGGAGAACGCCGTCGAGGTGACGTTCGATAGCGGCACTCTTGACCCAGCTGATGGTTTTAAGTCTTCTGCGAGCAATCTCCGGATCAAAGGTAATCAGGGCTTGCCCGTATTCTATGCCGAGCGTTGCTAGCACTGCCGTGCAGGTGGTCTCGGAGCATCCCTTCACAAGCACATCACGAACAATAAATCCGGCCTCTGCTGAGAGTTCGATGGCCCGCCAGCGCAGGGTCTGGCTTAGCTCCACCGCCTGTTGTGAAAGCAACGGCCAGCCTAGTGTGGCCGCTACCGCCACGGGCAGAAACCCGAGCCTTGCCTTCCACAGAACTGGATGGCGCGTCCGCAGAGGCGCCATGCGCACGGCGTGTCCGGAGGTCGCTTTGTTGCGTCTAGGAAGGAGACGGCGCCACAGGATGGATTGTATTAAGTGTCGCATGCAGCTTTCTCCACCATCCATTTCACCAGTTCGTCGAAAGAAATTCCGGCCTTGGCAGCGATTTCCGGCAGCAGCGATTTCGGCGTCATGCCGGGTTGGGTGTTGACCTCAAGGATAAATAACTTCGTGGCACCTTCGCCGATGTCGTCATAGCGGAAATCAACCCTGCTCACCCCGCGACAGCCCAGGGTTTGATGGGCTAGAAGCGCTAGCCGTGTGGCTTCCTTGGTGTCTTTCTTAGGTAGCAGCGCGGGGACGATGTGTTCGGCCATGTGGTCGTCACTGTATTTGGCCTCGTAATCGTAGAATTCTTGCTTGGGGCGGATTTCTAGAACGCCAAGGGCCTTGTCGTCCATGATGCCTACAGTGAGTTCCCGTCCGGGGATGTAGGTCTCGGCCATAACTCTGTCACAGTAGGGCCAGGAGGTATGCTCGAAGGGAAGAGACTCGTCATTGTCGGTGACAATGTGCACGCCTACACTAGAGCCTTCATTAAGAGGCTTGATAACGTAAGGTCGTTTCATTACGTCGCCGGCCAGCACCTCGTCGCGGTGGACAATCTTGCCCTTGGGGCAGGGGATGCCGACCTGGGTGAAGAGGCGGTTAGCTACAGGTTTGTTCATGGCTAGGGCCGATGCGAGAACACCGGAATGGGTGTAGGGCAGTGCCATCAGTTCTAACAGTCCTTGAAGGCAGCCATCTTCCCCGTAGCGGCCGTGCAGGGCGTTAAAGACAACGTCCGGCCTGGGAAATAGCTTGGATAGCAGCGCCTCTACGTCATGGGTGGCGTCAATGGTGGTGACGCTGTGGCCCGTATTGCGCAGAGATTCGGCCACATTACTGCCGCTGATTAGCGAAATCTCGCGTTCTGCGGACCGGCCTCCCATGATGACGGCTACATGTTTACTCATGAATGTGTCTCCACATTCACAGGCAGGCCCACGCGGCGGATTTCCCATTTGAGCTCGATGCCGCTATGAGCCATGACTCGGTTGCGCACCTCTTCGCCCAGGGCTTCGATGTCCGCTGTACTGGCATCCCCGGTATTGATGAGAAAATTGCTGTGCTTCTCGGAAACCATGGCATCGCCTCGTTTCAGGCCCCGGCAGCCGGCTGCATCAATGAGCTTCCACGCTTTGTGCCCTGACGGGTTGACGAAGGTGCTGCCGCCAGTACGAAAGCCACGGGGCTGGCTGTCGTTACGGGTGGTCTGGATCTCGGTTAGGCGTTTGCTGATCTCAGAGGTTGTGCTCGGCGTGCCCTCCATGGTGGCGTTGATGAACACCCAGTTTTCGGGCACGCTGCAGCTGCGGTAGTCGAAGGCGAGATCGTCGATGCTTAGGTGATGCAAGACACCGGCATTGTCTACGGCCTCAGCGGCAAGAGTGATATCCTTCATCTCCCTGCCGAAGGCTCCGGCGTTCATGCGCAGGGCGCCGCCAATGGTTCCTGGAATACCGCTGAGGAACTCCATGCCAGTAAGTGACGCCTTGAGGCTGGTCATGGCCACGTTGTAGTCCAGTGCCCCGGCTTCGGCGCGGATGCGGGTATCCGTTACTTCAATCTCCGAAACGGTTGTGCCCAGCCGGATGACCACGCCGGGGATACCACCGTCGCGTACGAGAATGTTGGAACCCAGGCCCAGAACCATGAAAGGAACATCCGTTGGCTTGTTTTTGAGGAAGGCGACAAGGTCTTCCTTATCGGCGGGATCGAATAGGACCTCCGCCGCGCCGCCGGTGCGGAACCAGGTCTTTTCACCAAGCGACGCGTTATGAGTATAGATGCCACGAATCTGGGGCAGGCGTGAGGTCAGACCGTTCTCAAAACTCTTTTTCATGATACTCTGGTTCATGACTCCCTCGCCGGTGTTCCGGAGTCGCCTTCGGCAAGCTGCACCATTTCCTCTGGAAGGACGGCGGCCCATCTGGTGCTGCTGCCCGCACCCATGCATATGACCATGTCCCCGGGCTGGGTGATCTTGGAGACCATCTCCGCTAGTTGGGAAGGATCTTCAAGCGCCAAAACTTCTCTGTGGCCGAAGGCGAACAGCCCTTTGATAAAGGCGTCGCGGTCGGCGCCTTTTAGAGGGTCCTCACCGGCGGCATAGACCTCCGATACGATCACCGTGTCGGCGTCTTTAAAACAGGTGCAAAATTCCTCGAACAGGTTCAACAGGCGTGAGTAACGGTGGGGCTGGATCACGGCGACAACCCGGTTCTCGCCACAGACGGAGCGCGCCGCTTGGAGAACGGCGGCGATTTCCACGGGATGATGGGCGTAGTCATCAATGACAGTGACACCGTTGGTAATACCGGTCTTGGTAAATCGCCGCTTGACCCCGCTAAAGGTGGCTAAGCCCATGCACATGACATCGGGATCGATGTTCATTCCCTGACCTACCGCCAGCGCCGCCAGGGCATTCTGTACGTTGTACTCGCCTACCATGGGCAGGTGCATGTTCTTCCACGTGGTGTTGGTTCCGGACGTGCGATTAGTGGAGACTACGTGGAATCGCATACCCTCGGAATCACTTTCCAGATTGACGGCGCGCATGTCGGCCTGTGGGCTAAGCCCGTAGGTAATAATGCGGCGGCTGGATACCCGGGGGATCAGACTCTGGACTTCCGGGTGGTCGATACACAGCACGGCAAATCCGTAAAAAGGAATATTGCGGATGAAGGTCTCAAAGGCCTGGCGCAAGTTGTCGAGAGAACCGTAGAAATCGAGATGCTCGGCATCTATATTTGTGACCACGGCGATGGTGGCCGGCAGCTTGATGAAGGTGCCGTCGGATTCATCGGCTTCCACCACTATCCAATCACCTTCACCAAGGCGAGCATTGGTCCCGTAGGCGTTGATGATGCCGCCGTTGATGACCGTGGGGTCGAGGCTGGCGGCATCGAGGATAGCCGCGATCATGGAAGTAGAGGTAGTCTTTCCGTGAGTACCGCCTACGGCAATGGATTTTTTCAAACGCATGAGTTCGGCTAGCATTTCTGCGCGGCGCACCACGGGGATCATGGCGGCGCGGGCGGCGGCGAGTTCCGGGTTGTCGGCGTCTACCGCCGAGGACACCACAACCATCGAGGCTTCATTTAGGTTTTCCGGGTTGTGTCCTGTCATCACCGGAACCCCCAGGTTGACTAGACGTTTCACGTTGGCGTTTTCCTGGAGGTCGCTGCCCTGGACTTGGTAACCTAGATTATGCATGACTTCGGCGATGCCGCTCATGCCGATACCGCCGATGCCGACGAAATGTGTGGTACCCAAGGGCAGGGGAAGGGCCTTCATGCCACCTCCTCCCTTGGGGAAGGGGCCGTGCCACACGATTTCTGGCTCTTGCCATTAGGTGGCAGTAGCGCCCACGCGGCGTCGGCAAGGCGCGAGGCGGCATCGGGAATCCCTAGCCTGCGGGCCGCTGCCGCTGCCTTTTGTAGCTTTTCGGGGTTTTCAAGGAAGGAACATAGCATTCCGGCAAGGGCAGAAGCTGTAAAGTCGCACTCGTCAAATACCCAGGCGCCACCACTCGCCTCGATAATGCGCGCATTGGCACTCTGGTGATTATCCATAGCGAAGGGATAGGGCACAAGGATGGCGGGACGTCCGGCGGCGGTGGTCTCGGCTACGGTGCTGGCACCAGCGCGGCCGATGACGAGATGGGCTCGATGCAGGCGTCGTGGCATGTCGTTGAAGAAGGGCTTGACGGCGGAGTCCAGGCCCAGTGCTGCGTAAACACCCCTCACTCTTTTTACGTCCTCGGAACGGCATTGATGGGAAATACGTAGCCGCGCCCGTAAGACTTCCGGCATAATGGCAATGGCATTGGGCAGGACGCACCCAAACACGGCGGCACCCTGGCTCCCGCCGGTGACAAGGAGGTTTAATGCCTCGTCTTTTCCCAGAGACGGATAGGAGAAGCTGCGAATTTCAGAAATAGTTTGTCGCACCGGGTTACCGGTGCGCATGGTCTTGGCTATGTCACGCCTGTGTAGCCGTGCTACTTCCTCAAACGAGGTGGCTATGGCTCCCGCCATAGGTGCCAGTAGCCGGTTAGCTCGGCCCAGAACTGCATTTTGCTCATGGATCAAGGTGGGTAGGCGCAGCCACCGCGCAGCGAGCATGGTGGGGACGCTGGCATAGCTGCCAAAACCTACAACTAGCGAGGGGTTCAACTCCCGTAATAGACGCCAGGCCTCGACAATGCCGCGTATGATCCTGGCCATGCCGCCAAGTTTTTCCGCGATCCCACCCGACAGCCGTCCAGCACTGACGGTGTGTGTAGCTACCTCTCCGGGAAGGGCTCCGAATGGGGCGCACCTGTAGTCTGTGACGAGGGCCAGTTTGCAGCCGCGCGTGACCAGCTCTAAAGCCAGCGCTTCAGCCGGGAAGACGTGACCGCCTGTGCCACCGGTCGCGAGAGCCACTAGGGGGGAGGTCAGAGCATTCATGGCGTTTTTCCCAGCCCGGTGCGGCGCCGGGTTAGCGCCAGAACCATGCCCATGCCAAGCGACAGTGCGGTCAGAGACGAGCCGCCGTAGGAAATAAAGGGCAGGGTCATGCCCTTGGTGGGAATGAGATGAAGGCTTGAGGCTATGTTGATGACGGCCTGAAGGCCGAACTGGACCAGAAGACCGGTGCCAGCGAGAAGCACAAAGAGGCTATTTTCCTCCGTCAGGCGGCTGAAACTGCGCACTATGATGAAGACGAACAGGCCGACGATGGCGAGACAGGCCAACAGGCCGAATTCTTCCCCGGCCACGGCGAAAATGAAATCGGCATGGGCATCGGGCAGGACTTCCTTGACGGTGCCTTCGCCTGGGCCGCGCCCCGTCAGCCCGCCATGCATGAAGGCTTCCATGGAGGTGGTAATCTGATAGCTATCGCCTGAGGCGGGATCGAGAAAATGGTCGATGCGGCCAGCTACATGGGGAAAGAGGAAATAGCTCGCTACTAGTCCACCGCTGGCCACGACTGTGAGGACGGCCGCCCAGGCCAAGGGAAGCCCGGCTAAAAAGAACTGGGTGAACCAGACAGCGGAAATAACCACTGCCATACCGAAATCTGGCTGCATCAACAACAGGGAGATCACCAACAGTAACAGCCCTCCCACCAGGAAATTACCTGTGGAGACTTTTTCCAAGCGTGTCTGGGCAAACATCCAGGCGGCGATGACGACAAAGCTGGGCTTGACGAATTCCGAGGGCTGTAGGGAGAGCCCATTCCATCCCAGTGAAATCCAGCGCTGCGCGCCGTTGTGCTCTTCACCAAAAAACGGGGTCATGACAAGAAGGACCATGGAGCCGATGAAAACAACCACCGCTAGGCGGTACACCTCTTTCGGTGAGAGCAGGGACACTGAGGCCAGAATGAAGGCCGCCGGGAATATCAGGACAAATTGGCGGCGCACGAAATAGAAGGAATCATAACCCAGCTTGTCGGCTACGGACGGGCTTGCCGTCAGGGTGAGAAGTGCACCGAAGGCTACGAGGATGGCCAGCGCGCCCAGCGTCCAGCGGTCCACGGTCCACCACCAGCGGCCGATGACGCTTGTATCAGTGCGCGCGAATCCACTCATGGGGAGGCTTTCTTCTGGTTGAGGCTAGGCGTGGCAACCTCCTCATGGACATCAATGCCGGCACGTTTGTGGACCATGGCCCGGAAGGCGTCGCCACGGGTCTCGAAATTACGCCATTGATCAAAGGAGGCGCATGCCGGGGAAAACAGGACCACTAGGGTGGTGCCAAACTTTTCTTCGGTCTTTTTTTCCACCAGGGCCATGTCCATAGCCCTAGCAAGGGCAGTTTCGAGATCACCCGAAAGGGTCACATCAACCTGTCCTTCCAGGGTTTTGGCGAAGGTATCGGCGGCCTCGCCTATGAGAAAGACATGGCGGATACGTTCGAACCAGGGGACCAGCCCTTCGATGCCGCCCTCTTTGGCCTGGCCACCGGCAATCCAAATAATGTTTTCATAGCAGTCCAGCGCCCGTGCTGTTGCGCTGGCGTTGGTAGCCTTGCTGTCGTTTATGAAGGCGATGTCGTTGATGTAGGCTACCAGTTCTTGCCGGTGGGGCAGGCCGGGGAAGCTGTGAATGCCATCGCGGATCTGTGGCATGGCCAACCCAGCCGCACGAGTAGCGGCGAAAGCGGCGGCAGCGTTCTGGGCGTTGTGGATTCCGGGTAGGGAGACGGCGGCGGCCATGTTCATGACTCTTTCTTCGCGGCACTCGATATCATTGACTAGCCAGCCGTCTTCTACGTATACGCCACCCGTGGCCCTGTTGGCTCCGGAAATGGGGATGGTGAGCGCCCCATCCTTGGCCCTAAAGCTTTCGAATAGCTTGCGGGAGCAGGAATCATCAATGCCGATAACGGCGGTATGTGAAAGTTGTTGGCCGTTAAAAACCCGTTCCTTGGCACTCATATAGCCCCTTAGACTGCCATGACGGTCCATGTGGTCGGGGCTGATATTGAGCAATATGGCGATGTCGAAGACCATGGTGGAAATAAGCTCCAGCTGATAGGAGGACATCTCCAAAACGTAGTAGCCACCGGGTCCGACTTCTTCCAGAGCCACCGATGGTACCCCGAGATTGCCACCTATCTGCACTGTGCGTCTGGCTTGATCTAGAATATGTCCGATGAGTGCGGTGGTGGTGGATTTACCGTTGGTGCCTGTAACGCCAATGAGAACGCCGCTAGTGCCGGCGCGGGCCAGAAGCTCGGTCTCACCAATGATCTCGCAGTTAGCAGCTCGTGCGCGTGACACTACCGGATGGGGTTGTGGCAGGCTGTGGGGGATGCCGGGGCTCAGCACTAGCGCGGTGATGCACGAGAAATCCTCAGTCATAAGATTGGTCAGCGGCATATTTTTGGCCCTGGCCCGCTGGCGACATGCCTCGTCGTCATCCCAGGCCAGCACATGGGCGCCGCTGTGGGTCAGGGCGCTGGCGGCCGCTTCGCCAGATCTGCCAAGTCCCATTACAGCTACATTACGTCCTGACATGGGAGGAATGGAGATCATCTTCCCTTACCTCAGTTTCAACGTTGCCAACCCAGCGAGCGCCAGGATGGAGGCGATAATCCAAAAACGGATGACAATAGTGGATTCGGCCCAGCCCTTCTGCTCGAAATGGTGGTGTAGGGGGGCCATGTGGAAGATACGCCTTCCCGTTAGCTTGAAAGAGACTACTTGTATGATGACGGAGACGGTTTCGAGTACGAACAGCCCACCGATGATGGCTAGCACCATCTCATGTTTGGTAATAACGCTGAGCGTACCCAGCGCTCCGCCCATGGAAAGCGATCCCGTATCCCCCATGAAGATCATAGCCGGAGGCGCATTGAACCACAGGAATCCTAGCCCTGCGCCTACCAGTGCCCCGCAGAACACGGCCAGTTCGCCGGTACCGATCACATGGTGGATCTGCAGGTAATCGGAAAAGACGGTATTGCCAACGAGATAGGAAATGAGCGCGAAACAGCTGAATGCGATCATCACTGGTACGATGGCTAGGCCGTCCAGTCCGTCGGTGAGGTTAACAGCGTTGGCTGCGCCAACCACCACGAAGACCGCCAGCGGCGCGAACATCCATCCGAGATCGAGCAGGAGGTTCTTGAAGAAAGGAATAGAGAGTCCGGTGGCGAGCGAGGGGGCGGCGATATCCGTGATCCACAGGACCACAGCTAGAGCAATGACGATCTCCACTGTCAGCTTAACCGCGCCCGGAATTCCGTGGCTGCTCCGCCACCTAAGCTTGAGGAAATCATCGGCCGCGCCTACAGCACCAAAGCCGAGGGTGATAACGATGACTACCCATACATAGCGGTTTGTAAGATCGGCCCACAATAGGGTGCTCAGGATCACTGCTACGAGGATGAGGAGGCCGCCCATGGTGGGCGTCCCCTGCTTACGGGTGAGATGGTTCCGGGGCCCATCGTTGCGGATAGGCTGGCCTTCATTCTGGATGTACTTGAACCATTTGATAATGGCAGGGCCGATGAGGAAGCTGATAATCAGTGCCGTGATCACCGCACCACCGGTGCGGAAGGTGATATATCGGAATAAGTTAAACGCACTGATTTGTTCCGCGAAGGGGACGAGAAGGTTATAAAACATGGCCTTGCCTTATTTTCCATCAACCACTTGCGGTGTGGCTGTATCCATGTCTTTCAGCGCCGCTACTACGTCGCGCATACGGCTGCTGTAGGACCCCTTAACGGTAATTACATCGCCTGGCTTGAGCGCAGCTTTGACCATGGGGGCCAAGGCGGCGGCATTCGCGGCGTGGCCACCGCACATCTCCACGGGCAGGGCGTTGCGCAGGTGTTCCATTTCCTTGCCGGCGGTAAACACCAGGTTAATCTTTGCTCTTTCCAGATCTCGGGCGAGGCATGCATGCATAGGAGCCGAATGTTCCCCAAGCTCTAGCATGTCGCCTAACACGGCGATACGTCGTCCCGTGCCCTTAGGGGGAGTGCGGGAGAGAACGGAAATGGCAGCACGCATGGAAGCTAGGCTGGCGTTATAGCTCTCATCGAAAAGATAGAAATCGCCGCTGGGCGTGGACAGACAGTAATGGCAGCCGCGTCCCTCTATGGCCTTTAGGGTGGATAGGGTTTCGGCAGTTTCCTTTACATCTCCATGAAGAGCGTCTACTGCCGCCAGAACGGCGAGGCTGTTGATAGCCCAGTGGCGTCCCGGCATGTCCAGGCGATAGCTGACGGTGATGCCAGAGACCTTCGCCGTAATGTGGCTGAAGAGGGGCTGGAAGTCGCACTCCACTAGCCTGGCATCGGCTTCGGGGTGTGCGCCGAAGCCGATGATATGGGTGATGCCCTGTTCACGGGCGGTTTCGGCAAGCACGGGAAAGAAGGGATTCTCGCGTGGCAGGATGGCGGCACCATTGCTCATGCCTTGGAAGATTTCCGCCTTAGCCTCGGCGATATGGGCGACGGAGGTGAAGAACTCTGAATGTACTGGTTCGACGCTGGTAATGACAGCTACGTGTGGGCGTGCCAGCTCCGACAGGGGAGCGATTTCGCCGGGATGATTCATTCCCAGTTCGAACACACCGAAGGCGCTGTCCCTAGGCATGCGCGAGAGGCTCAGGGGGACTCCCCACTGGTTATTGAGGTTGCCCATGCTGGCGGCGGTAGGGCCCTGTGGTTCGAGAGCCAGCCGCAGAGCCTCCTTGGTGCTGGTTTTCCCTACGCTCCCAGTAATGGCGGTGATGCGTGCTGAGGTGCGGTTGCGGGCGGCTCTGGCCAAGTTGTCTAAACCTTTTTGTGTGTCTTCCACCAGGAGCAGGGGCCGGGTTTCTTTCGCTTCGTCAAGAACGTGGCTTACCATGGCAGCACTGGCCCCGGAGGCGAAGGCTTTGTCCACAAAGTCATGGCCGTCGAAATTGGGGCCGACGATAGCAATGAAGAGATCATTTTCCTCTAGCGTGCGGCTGTCTATAGAAACGCCGTCGGCAGTCCACGGTACGGTTGACTGGCCTCCAGTGGCCGTTGCTGCCTCATCATGTTTCCAGAGAAGCGCGGTCATGAGGTTCCATCCATTGCTTCAGCGGTGCTGGTCAGTGTGGCCCGTGCCACAGCGGTGTCGTCAAAATCATATCTTTCATCACCTACGATTTGGCAGGTTTCATGGCCCTTGCCGGCAATCACCAGAAGGTCCTTAGGCTTTAGGGCGGCGATGGCGGCGGAAATGGCGTCCGCGCGGTCGCCGATCTCGCGGATGGTGTCACCAGTTTTTGTCAAAATTCCGGCAAGAATCTGCTTGCGGATGGCACCCGGGTCTTCACCGCGCGGATTGTCATCAGTCACAACGACTACGTCGGCGAGGCGTCCAGCCACCTCTCCCATGAGAGGACGCTTGCCCGCGTCGCGGTTGCCACCGCAACCAAACACCACATGCAAGCGACCTTCCACATGGGCGCGTAGGGAGCGCAGGGCGTTTTCTAGCGCATCGGGGGTGTGGGCATAATCCACGTAAACGGGGGCACCGTTGGCATGATTGGCGACCCGCTGCATGCGTCCAGGGGCGCCCTCAAGATGGGTGAGCGCTGTCACCGCAGCTTCCTCATCACTGCCGCAGGCCAACACTAAGCCCAGGGCGCACAGCGCGTTGCTGGCTTGGAAGTCTCCCGCAAGCGGGAGCAAAACCTGGTAGGCGTTTTCGCCTATAAACATGGAGAGAATCTGACCGCTGGGGCCTGGTGTCTGGCTTTCAAGGCGGATCTGGTCGCCCTTGCGGCCAAAACCGATGACCCTATTGCCGCGTACGGCAGCGATGCGCGCAAGGTCGTGAAATTCTGGCGTATCGGCGTTGAGGACGGCGGTGCCGCCCTCTTCAAGGATGTCCTCGAATAGCCGGTGTTTAGTATAAAGATAACTTTCCATATTGCCGTGATAGTCGAGATGGTCGCGGCTGAGATTTGTGAAGGCCGCTGCACGCACATGCACGCCGTCGAGACGGTATTGGTTCAGCCCGTGACTGGAAGCCTCCATCACCAGGTGGTCCACACCTTGGCTGCAAAGCATGGAAAGCGTTTTGTGGAGTGCCACTGGGTCTGGTGTAGTCAGCCCCGCACCTGTACCCAAGTCACCGGTATCTACATTGGTGTGCAACCCTAGCGTGCCCAAGCTCGCTGCTTTGTATCCCAGACGATCCCAGACCTGCCGTGTGAAGGCAGCTACCGAGGTCTTACCATTTGTGCCGGTGACGGCAGCGATGTGGGAGGGTTGGTGCGGGTGGAAACGGGCCGCCATCAGGGAGAAGGCGCGGCGCGGGTTGCTGTCGGTAAGGACAGGTACGTTTGGAACGCTTTTGTCAGCCTCCACATCTTTCCCGGTGAGAATGGCTACGGCACCGCGTTTTACAGCTTGGTTGATGAAAGCACTGCCATCGACCTGCGTGCCGGGTAGGGCGGCGAATAGGTCGCCCGGATGTACCTTACGGGAATCGGCGCATAGTCCGGAGATGTCCGGGTCCGATGTCAAGGCCTGCTGGGTGGTGTCTGTTACGGTCCCCTGAATCAGCTCAGTAAGAAACACGACTTGGTCCCCGGGGCGCGACATCTACAAACATCTTCCTCTGGACTTCTGGGGCGCCTTCATCAATGGGTAGAATCCCAAGCAGGGGGCCTGTCCTGGAGATTACACGGCGTGCCACAGGTGCGGCGACCCAGCCTCCGGTGGCATACCCATTGGTTTTTTCAGTGCCCTTTGGCTCGTCGAGCATGACGAACAGCACATATCGCGGTGCGGTCATGGGAAAGGCACTAACGAAGGAGGACAGAAGCGCCTTGGCACTGTAGTCGCCGTCTACCAATTTCTCGGCTGTGCCAGTTTTACCGCCCACGAGATAGCCATTCACCTTTGCCCTTTTGCCCGTTCCCTTCGCCACCACAACGCGCATGAGGCGGCGAACCTGCTCCGAGATTTCAGGGGAGAGGACGCGCGAACCGGGTTCCCCCGTTTCCGGAGGGCGTTCGTCTTTGCCTGTTTCCTTCGGGACACGAGGGAACAGGGTCGCCGGATAAAGAATCCCACCATTGACCATGGCTGCAGCTCCGGTGGCAAGTTGGACTGGGCTGATAGCGAGGCCGTGGCCGTAGGCTACTGTCATGGTGTTGAGTTCGCTCCATGGCGAGGGCACCAACGGTTTGCCCACTTCTGGTAGTTCGATGGAGGCGGGGCTGAGTAGGCCTAGTTTCCCGAGAAAAGCACGCTGGCCAGTTGTGCCCACGTCACTGGCCATTTTTGCGGCACCGATATTGGAGGAGTGAATGAGAATTTCAGGAACTGAGAGCCAGCGACCCTGTGGGTGATAGTCACTGATGGCATCGTGGCCCATACCGATCGGCTCTGTGGCGTCATAGCCGCCATCCAGGCCCACAGTTCCGGATTCCAGTGCCATAGCTGCAGTAAAAATTTTGAAGGTGGAGCCCATCTCATAGACCCCTAACGTCGCCCGGTTGAAGAATGCCTCGCCGTCTCTGTTTCGAGGGTTGTTGGGGTCGAAATCTGGCAGCGAGACTAGCGCTAGGACCTCGCCGTTACGGGCGTCCATCATCAGCCCAGCACTGCCGATAGCCTGGTGGTGCTGATGTGCTCTGGACAGTTCCTCGTGGAGGATGCTCTGGACCCGGATATCGAGAGATAGGCGAATAGGCTCGGAACTGCTACGCAGTTCCTTGTTCATGAAATGCTCGACCCCGGCCAGGCCGTGGTGGTCGTTGCCGGAGAACCCCAGCACGTGGGCCGTCAGGTTGCGGTGGGGATAGATCCGTTTTTCCTCATTCTGGAAATCGAGGCCGAGAATGCCGAGGCTGTTGACGGTATATTTCTGGCGTGGTGTCAGGTGACGGTAAATCCACACGAACGAGCGATCGGAGGCGAGCCGACTACGGGCAAGTTTTTCTTCAAGGTTGGGCAGGACGCTTTTGAGTTTGTCAACAGCCTCGTCGATATCGAGAATTTGCTGCGGATGGGCGTAAAGCCAATGAGTGCGTAGGGAAGTGGCCAGCAGAATGCCGTTACGGTCAAGAATGTCGGCGCGTTCCCTTTTTAAGGTGCCTAGCTCGGTGGCCTGAACCAGGCGGGGCTCGTGGCCATCGTGCATCATAGTCAGACCAATAAGCCGGGCACCAATGACGGTGAAGGTCACGAGGAACAGCGCGCCGATCATCAGGAGGCGGTTACGCGCGGTGTCCAACGCCTGTTTGGTAATGCCGTCGAGCGCCTGGCAGCCTTTCGTATATGAAGGAGGATTCTGTCGTATCATGGTGCGCCTCCGGTATTGATCGCGAGTGAGGCTGGGGATGCGTCCTTTTCGGACGCATCCCCAGTGAGCAGGGCCTGTCGGACGTCGTGGGACGAGGGGGAGGTTAGGCCCTGCTCGAGACTCTTATTTTCACCAGTCGTTTGCTTCGATGAGGCAGGGTCGTGCCGCATGGGAAGTGCTTTAATGGTAGTGATGCGCTCGGCGGAGAACGGAGTGAAGCCCAGAAATTTAGTGTTAAGTTTCTGTAACTGGCGGGGTCGATTGAGGTAGCTCCAATCGGCGTTGAGAGCGTGAATGGCTTCCTGGTCGTTGAGAATATTGCCGTGAAGCCTTGTCAGTTCTGCTTCCATGATCTGCACTTCGTGTTGTATCTTGAACAGGCCAAAGCCAAAGATCGCCAAGAGCACGAGGCAAGCAAGAGTCATAGGCCGGATCATGGTTTTGAGGCTCCTGTCCCTTACAATCCTTTTTTAATTGGCCTGTCTGCGCAGGAACGTCGGGATTTCCAACAGGTCGTCATCGCTCTGGGACATCGGCATGCGGTCCACGGGGTCCATGCCGCCCAGTCTCGGCTGGATATTGGGCGGGTTCGATTCTGCGGCCGGCACCGGAGCGGGAGCAAGGACGGGAGCCTCCGCTGGTTTCACTGCCTTGACCTTCTTGTTCTTATTGCGGGCTTCTGTCAACTTTCTGAACATGCCTCCCGGCCCTTTCCTTTCTCGGCCACCGTTGGCCATGGCTGCAGCGGCGAAGGGATTGACCGGAGTTTCTTTCATCTCACCTTCTTGTCCTTCGTCGGACGCCTCTACCGGGCGCGGCGAAATGAAAGGAGACCTGCTTTGCTCCCGCAAGGTGGTGGCAAGCCTTTCCACGGGCACGCCAAGTTCCTCTGCTTTGGATTCGGCCCAAGCTTTCTTCGCGTGCCCCGGAGGTGGGGCGATATCCAACCCGTCATCGCCGGAAGCCGTTTCCTTTCTGACATCAGGAGCCGGCGTGATTTTGTCGGCATCCGTTGGCAAGGGAAGAACCACGCTGTCGGTCTTGGCTGCTGCCGTGGGGTTTTCCGCCTTGCGCGGGGGCGTATATTTGTCGCCGATGGCAGGCATTTCAGGTACGTTGTTTATCCCTGGATGATCGGTGAGGAGATGCACATTATCGCTACTGGCGGCCACCTCAGCGTCGATTCCCGTGGCCACAACCGAAACCCGCATGAGGCCCTCCATGGTGTCCTCAATGGCGGTGCCGAAAATGATATTAGCGCTGGAGTCCACTTCCTCCTTGATGCGGTTGGCGGCTTCGTCCACCTCGAACATTTTCATATCCAACCCACCTGTGATGTTAATGAGCACGCCGCGCGCACCCTTCATGGAGGCATCTTGGAGTAGGGGATTGGAGATAGCAGCTTCGGAAGCTTCCAGAGCACGTTTTTCACCCTCGGCCTCACCGGTACCCATCTGTGCTTTGCCCATTTCAGTCATCACCGAACGGATGTCGGCAAAATCGAGATTAATAAGGCCGGGTTTGACCATCAGGTCCGTGACCCCGCGTACGCCACAGTGAAGCACTTCGTCGGCCATATTGAAGGCCTCGGCGAAGGTGGTATTTTCGTTGGCCACCCGGAATAAGTTTTGGTTGGGGATAATGATCAGGGTATCTACGTATTGCTGAAGTTCCTCAATGCCGCCTTCGGCGATATACATGCGCGTGGTGCCTTCGAAATCGAATGGTTTGGTGACGACGCCTACGGTGAGGATTCCAAGTTCCCTCGCAGCACGGGCGACGACCGGCGCAGAGCCGGTTCCCGTGCCACCGCCCATGCCGGCCGTGATGAAAGCCATATGGGTGCCAGTGAGGTGCTCGATGAGTTCATCGATAGTTTCTTCCGCCGCGGCTCTGCCAATATCGGGACGCGATCCGGCGCCCAACCCTTTAGTGATGGTAGCCCCAAGCTGGATCTTGCGTCCGGCTTCAGATTGGGCGAGCGCCTGGGCATCGGTGTTAGAGGCAATGAATTCTACGCCCTGCAGTCCAGAGCGGATCATGTTGTCAATGGCGTTACCGCCAGCACCACCGATACCTACGACGGTAATTCTGGGTTTCATTTCGGCTTCCTTAGGAGGAAGGCTCAGATTGATACTCATAATTCACTCCTTTTCGTTCTCTCTAGTAGGAAAACATCCTGTTGATCTTTGTTCCGGATTGATCTCCCAGGCCGGTTCATTCGTGCGGATGGCAGTGCGCATGCGTCCCGAACGGGCACGGGGGTTGACGTCGGTTTCCGCCTTGTCGGGCGGGACTGCACCTCTTGAGATATTGGTGAAGCTAGGGGCGGGGCTAAAAACGGCAGTATCGGGGAGATGACGCGAGGGCCGCGGCGTAGCGCCGCTGCGCTGTTTGAGAAACCCCTTCACCCGGCGGTCTTCCAACGAGTGGAAGGAGACTACGGCCAGCGTGCCGCCGGGGCTTAGAATCCGTTCCGCAGCGGCCAGCCCGCGGTCCAATTCCCCGATCTCGTTATTGACGTGAATACGCAGGGCCTGGAAGGTACGGGTAGCGGGATCAATGCCGTCGCGACTTTTCCGCACCACACTGCGGACGATGCCAGCGAGTTGGAAGGTGTGGATGATAGGGGACTCGCTGCGTGCTTTGACGATGGCTCTGGCCACATGCAGTGACCGGCGTTCGCTGCCGTAGTGGTAGATAATATCTGCTAGTTCCTTTTCGTCCATATTATTGACAATGTCCGCTGCGCTTGGCCCCGCGGCATCGTTGCCTTCCATGCGCATGTCGAGAGGCCCGTTGAAACGGAAGGAAAAACCCCGCTCCGGCTGGTCGAGCTGCATGGAAGATACGCCGAGATCGAAGGTGACTCCCTCTACCCGAGTCACGCCGTGTTTGGCCAGAAGACTGCCCATATCTCCGAAACATCCGGTGATAAGTTCCAAGCGGTCACCGAATTTGTCCTTCATGGCGGTGCCGGTGGTAATAGCGTAGGGGTCGCGATCAATGCCCCAGACCGTGCAATCGGCAGCCTCGAGGATGGCGGCGCTGTAGCCGCCCGCGCCGAAGGTGCCGTCCACATAGACCCCGCCGTCATGGGGGGTGAAAGCCTTAAGAACTTTGTCCAAAAGGACTGGTTTGTGGATAGCGGGGGGAGGGCAGATGGCGCCGCCGGAGACACTTGCACAGGCGTGCATGGTGGTCATTGCCGGAGGCGCGAATATCATGAACCGCCTCCGGAACTGTTTTTGCCTCTTGGTATGGGCCGTAGCCTCAGGCTAATACCCTTGCTTTCTGTTTGTTTGAGAGTGTTCTGGCGGTGGGTTTCGTAATGTTGCGGCTGCCACATCTGGAATGTGGGGCCGAGTCCTGCAAATAGGACTTCGTCAGTAATATAAACACGGGAGCCAAGGGGTTTAGGCAGGACGATGCGGCCGGTGTCGTCGAAAGCAAGCTGTTCGGCCTGGGCAAAGATAAGCTGGGCTAGGTCTAGTTCCTCTGGTGAATACTGGTCGGGTTCGTCGAGGCTGGCTGAGAGCGCTTCCATGCGGTCTATGCCGCAGGCATCAATGGCGCTAAGTTCGGGAGAGGGGAAGGCGACAATGCCAGCGAAGCTCTGGTTCGCTAGGGCCGAGCGGAAAGGTGCGGGCACCGAAACCCGCCCTTTCTTGTCGACCTTGTTTACCGTCGTAGACAGAAACAGAGCCATGTACCCCCCAAGTAAAAAAAACCTCTTTTACATGCGCTACACCGCACTCCTC
>Ga0187827_10002112_pt1 | contig 27612 bp, 28 predicted proteins | sample ETNtaG_39_FD_167969 | JGI IMG/M metagenome (GOLD analysis project Ga0187827, IMG submission 167969) | Marine microbial and viral communities from oxygen minimum zone, Eastern Pacific Ocean - ETNP2014_SV_150_PacBio MetaG (Illumina Assembly) | ecosystem: Environmental > Aquatic > Marine > Hypoxic...
TTGGGATGAATTGCTCATAGTCATGACCTAATAAACCTTTGGAATTAGGAAAGAATTGCTGAAAAATAAATTGATGAATAATAAATATTCCTAAAAAAAATATTAAAAAAATATATTTATTTGTTAATAAATTTCGATTGTTAAATTTAGTTAGCGTCATTATCTATATCTATTAATAAAAATTCATCATCATTGTCCATTTTTGAATATCTAAAAAAAGATTGTAATACATAACCTGTGTAAAAGTTTGAACTTTTTAAGGTTGCCATTGCAAAAACGTTGTTCATAAGTAAGAAAATTAATATAATTATTTTACTATATTTTTTACTTAATCTATAAGAATTAATAAAAAAATTAATATTTATAAAAAATATGCATAACACAACCATCTATTGTCATAGCCTTCATGATAGTATGCTTTCTAAAATTAAAAAAGTTGGCTATGTACCCGTGGGACTTGGAAGTGGTAAATTTTCTGCTGAATGGTTGAGGGATGACACCCTCTTAAATATTTCTTATAAAAACAAATACTACGCAGAATATACTTTTTACTATTGGTTTTGGAAAAATATCTTACCTAAAATTGAAGACGGTCATTGGATTGGATTTTGCTCGTATAGAGAACTTTGGGGAAATAAAAAAAAAATTACCGAAAATTCAAAATTTGAGGATGTTGTTTTAACACAAATTCCAAGTGAGTGGGATAAATTTGATACAATACTTGGTGAACACATTTTCATGAATAATTTGAAATTTTCAAAATTGATAAAACATGGAATTTGCTCCTTAGTAAGAAATCCATCTGCCTTATTAAAGTCAAAAAGAAATTTAAGATTCCATTTTGACATGTGGCATGGTAATGGCAATTTAGATAAAGCAATTGATGTTCTTGACGATAAAAATAGAGTCGACTTCCAACAATACATGAAAAAAAATATCTCTTTTGTACGAGGAAACATGTTTGTTTGTCGTTCTAAAAAGATTATTAATGATTATTTTAGTTCAGTGTTTCCGTGGCTTCAAAGATGTGAAAAAATTTTTGGTTTCAATTTGAAAGGCTATGGCAAAACAAGAATGTATGCATTTTTAGCTGAAAGATATTTATCCTATTGGTTTACTAAATATACAAAGCCGCTACTTTGGCCAGTAATTTTCTTTGATACAACAAAAAATTAAATGAAAAAAATTAGAAAATTCAAACTTAAATCATATTCTAGGTTTTCTGGAAAACTTATGCCAATAAATTTTGATAAAAAATTTCCCATAAAAGTCAAAAGAATATTTTTTATAAATGGAAAAAAAAGTAAAATTAGAGGTGAGCACGCCCACAAAAAATGTTCCCAGCTTTTTATTCCTATTCATGGAAAAATGTCTTTAACAATTGAAACGCCGAATAGTGAAAAAAGTATAATCTTAAGTCGTTCTTCTAAAACAACCATATTAGTTCCACCTAAATATTGGTGTACTATAAAATTTCTTGAAAAAAATTCTATTTTGATGGTTGCTTGTGACAAATATTACGACGCATATGATTATTTGGAAAACTTTGAAGAATATAAGGAATATTTGAAAAAAAAATGAAAGTTTTGATTACCGGTGCTTTAGGACATATAGGATCATATGTTACAGAAAATATTCACAAAATCACGAAAATAAAAGAAACTATATTAATTGATAATTTTGAATCAGGTAGATTTAGCTCGCTATATAACTTAAATAAAAAATCTAAATTAAGTTTTTTTATAAAAGATTTAAATAATAAAAAATCTTTGGATAATTTTAAAAATATAGATTATTTAATTCATTGTGCTTCAATAACTAATGCTGAAAAAAGTTTTGAAAAAAAAAATGAAATGTTTAAAAATAATTTAAACTGTCTTAAAACCGTAATTAATTTTTGTAATTCAAACAAAGTTAAACTAATTCACATTTCCTCAACAAGTGTATATGGAAAACAAGCAGATTTAGTAGATGAAACATGTGAAAAAAGATATCTAAAACCTCAATCTCCATACGCTAAAATAAAATTAATTGAGGAAAATTTATTAAAAAGACAAAAAAAATTAAAATACACAACCTTTAGGTTCGGAACTATTGCTGGTGTATCTAAGGGAATTAGATTTCATACTGCTGTTAATAAATTTTGTTTCAACGCCGCGTTAAATGAAAATATTACAGTTTATAAAACTGCACTTCACCAATATCGTCCTTATTTATCCATAAAGGATGCATTTAAAGTTTTTGAATTTTGTATAAACAATGATTTTTTTAAAAATGATATTTACAATGCCTTATCAGGAAATTTTACAGTAAATCAAATCCTAAAAAAAATAAGGAAAATAAAGAAAAAAATTAAAATTACTTTTGTAAAGTCTAAAATAATGAATCAATTGTCTTATCATGTAGATGATACAAAACTTAAAAATGAAGGACTTAAATTAAGTTCAGATCTTGAAAAAGATATAGAAGATACGCTTAATTTATTTAATTACTTAAAACAATGAAATGTAAAATAACGGGAAAGAAAATTGATCCTTTTATGTCTTTTGGTCAAATGCCAATTGCTAATGGATTTTTAAATAAAGATAAATTCAACGAAGAATTTTTTTTTGAAATGGAAGTAGGTTTTTCAGATGATCTTTCTCTTTTTCAATTAAATGACCATCCTAAGCCTACAATGATGTTTAATAAAAATTATCCATTTTTCACAGGAAGTTCTCAACATATGAAATTGCATTTTAAAAATTATGCTAGTTGGATCAAAAAATACCATCCAAAAACAATTAAAAATATAATTGAGATTGGTTCTAATGATGGAACTTTTTTAAAAAATTTTAATTCTAATGATTATAATACATTAGGTTTTGAACCATCAGGTAATGTTGCGAAAAGAGCCTCAAAAAATGACGTTAACACAATAAATGATTTTTTTAATAAAAATTCAGCAATTAATCAAAAAAATTTTATAAACAACACAGACTTAATTTGCGCTGCCAATGTAATATGCCATGTTCCAGATCTTAATGAGCTAATTCAAACAGTAAGTTTAATGCTAAATAAAAGTGGTCTTTTTGTATTCGAAGAACCTTACCTCGGATCTATGTTTGAGAAAATTTCTTATGATCAAATTTATGATGAGCACATATTTATTTTTTCTGTCTCATCTGTAAGCAAAATTTTTAAATTATTCGATATGGAGCTTGTAGATGTATTTCCTCAAACTACTCATGGAGGATCTATGAGATATATTATAGGTAGAAAAAATATTCATAAAATAAGTGATAATGTTAATACACTACTTGAAAAAGAGAAATTAAAAAATTTAGACAACATCTCATCTTGTAAAAAGTTTAAAAACAACTGTAAATCATCAAAAATAAAAACTAGAGAAAGTTTATTAGAATTTAAAGATAATAACTATAAAATAGCAGGTTACGCCGCTACATCAAAAAGTACTACAATTTTAAACTACTGTAATATAAATAGTAAAATAATTGATTATATTTGTGATACTACGCCAGAGAAGATAGGTAAGTTTAGTCCAGGAACTCATATACCAATAGTAGACATCTGTCACTTTAAAAAATTTAATCCAGATGTTGCTTATTTATTTGCCTGGAATCACAAAGATGAAATTTTGAAGAAAGAAAAAAATTTTAAGGGTAAATGGTTTTCTCATGTTGTTTTATAAAAACAAAATTGTAGTTACTGGTGGCACAGGACGCTTTGGAAATAAATTAAAAAAAATAAAAAACAAATATAAATTACTTTTTCCAACCAAACAGAAATTAAATATATTAAAATTAAAAACTATTGATAATTATCTTAAAAAACATAGACCAAAATACTTATTGCATTTAGCTGGATTATCTAGGCCCATGAAAATTCACGAAAAAGATATAGATAAAAGTATAGATTTAAACATAATCGGAACGGCAAACATTACGAAGGCATGTTCAAAATTAGGTATAAAATTAATCTATTTTTCGACCAGCTATGTCTATCCAGGAACCAAGGGTAATTACGGAGAAACTGATCCTTTGCTACCCAAAAATAATTATTCGTGGTCAAAACTTGGAGGCGAGAGCTCCGTTCAAATGTACAAAAATTCTTTGATTTTGCGTGTTTGTATGACTGAGAAACCATTTGTACATAAAAAAGCTTTTTATGATTTTAATACAAACTTTATCTTTCATGATGATGTTGCAAAAATATTGTTCAGATTGATTAATAAAAAAGGAATTATTAATCTTGGAGGTAAAGCTCAAACTGTTTATGAATTTGTCAAAGAATTTGATTCAAAAATAAAAAAAATTTACGCAAAAAAAATACTGAGTTCTAAATACCCGCTTAACCCATCAATGAATATAACAAAACTTAAAAAGATTTTAAAATAATATAAAATATACTTTTATAACAGGTAGAAAAAATTGTTTAAATAATTTACTGAAGTTTTATCACTACTTTAATTTTGAATTTTAAATGCAACAACAGCATCTCCTAATTCAACCAGATTTGGATAAAACATTTTTAATATTGTTCCTCCCGAAGCCGGTATAACAATATATTGATTGCCATTAATTTCATAAGAAGTGGGAGGAGCTGAACCAATATATGGTAATTTATACGACCATAACTCTACACCCGTTTCTGTATCAAATGCCCTTAACATTTTATCAAGTGTACCAGCAGCAAAAACAAGTCCTCCAGAAGTTGCTGTTGCTCCACCAAAATTCTCTGTACCAGTTATAATTCCTTTTGATTTCAAAACTTCGTAGTAGCCGAGTGGAACTTGCCAATTAATTTTACCATTGTTTAAGTTAATTGCAGTAAGTGTTCCCCATGGTGGTTTTACCCCAGGATATCCGTCCATATCTCTTAAGGGTTTTGCTTTTTTATCTTTATAATGAATTATTTTTTTACTGCTATGTTTTTGGCTTTGTACCCCCACTAACCAAGGAATATTATTTGATGTCACATACATAATATTTTTGTATGGGTCTACCGAAGCTCCTGTCCACTGGGCTCCACCATTTTCGTTATACTGTATTGTATATTTTTCAGATTCATAAGGAACAGAAAAACCATAATTTGAATTTTCTACTATTGATAAAATATACTCTCTGCTAGACTTATTTAAATTTGTAACATCTTCTTTTTTAAATATATTTCTTGAAAAAGGTTCTGGTATTTTTACCGATGGTTGATATTTACAAGTTTTTTCTCCAGGTAATACTGAAATAGGCGCAAGTCTCATTTCGTAATCAAAAATTGGTTCACCAGTATACCTGTCTAATAGGAGAGTATTTCCTAATTTTGTTACTACAACGACAACATCGATTCTTTTGTTATATTTATTTATAGTTGTTAAAATTGGAGGCGCTGGAATATCTCGATTCCATATGTCATGACAAGTTTCTTGAAAGTGCCATAGTTTTTTTTTATTTCTTATATCAAAAGCAATTACACTATTTGCAAACAAATTTTTTCCCGGTCTTGATGAACCAATAAAATTAGGTTTAGGATTTCCAGTCGTTAAGTAAACTATTCCGTTATGAACATCAGCGGAAATACCCCCCCATGGATTGCCACCAATAAAATCTTTTTTATTTTTTTCTCTTAAATAATATTTCCATTTCAATTTCCCAGATTCGAGATCATAAGACTCTATTGATGGACGAAAAGTAGCAACAATGATTTGATTGTCAATAATTACAGGAGGAATCGGACTTGAGCCAATTTTTATTATTCCATTTTTTCCAAAACTTTTTACAACCTTGCCGGTTTTTGCGTTTAGTGATATCAGCTGATCGTCATTTGTAAAATATAATTTCAGAATATCGTTTTTTGTATCTTTCCAGATCAACAAACCTCTTTTCGCTGCTTGGTAACCTTTTTCTACTTTATATTTCCATATTTCTTTACCGTTAACACCATCTAAACAAACTATATGATTTCCAGGAGTTGGTAAGTAAACCAAGCCTTCATAAACAACAGGATTGGCCTGAATACCCTTCTTTCCATCTTTAGAATTAAATACCCAAGCTAATTTTAATTTTTCTATATTGTTTTTATTAATCAAGTTAAGACTTGAAAATCTCATGGATGAAAATCCTCCATGACTTCTGGGCCAATTTGAAAAATTTTTTTCAACTTCTTCGATTTTTCTACCAGATATAAAATTATTTTTTTTACCTTGTATAACTTTAATTTTTGGTAAATTTTGTCTCATCGATGATTCTTCGGATTGCCAATATTCACGATATTCTTTTGAAATTTTAAAATTAATATCGTGATACAAATTGTCATAATATTTTGAAATTTTTTTAATTTTTCTGCTATTTAAATTGTTAATGCTAAATGTAAGTGAACTCCTGTTGACATAGGAAGAATCATATTTGGCAAGATCAAACAACATAATCAATGTCAATAAAATTCCTGCAATAAATAAAAATAACACAACAAACTTTAGTATTTTAATTTTCATAAAAAATATTTTCTAATAGAATATAAATATTTATTCAAAAAAGAAATTCCTGGTAGCGGGGGGCGGATTCGAACCGCCGACCCCAGGCTTATGAGTCCTGTGCTCTAACCAACTGAGCTACCCCGCCATTAGTTCATATAGTTTTATAATACTTTTTTTTATTAATGCAATCCCATTTCAAAATTCATAACCTAGTTCAAAAAATTTTGATGGGTAGGTGCACCTTTCTTTCAAATGCTCCTTCCAATGATCTTTGATGAAATAATCTTCCTTTCTATGAACTGAATAATGTTGGAAAAATGCATAAGGTAATCCGGCTGTCTCCCAAACCTTAAAATATATTAGCTTTGACACGTTCTCAAAGTTAATCATATATTTTTTAATTGTCCCCCTATCCATTTCATGTAAGCAGTCGATGGCAATTGATAAGTCAAATGTTTTTTTTGAAAAAAATTTTATTTGATGAGGAAAAATAAATAAAATATCATTTTTTTCTAAAGCAGCGATTAAATCATGCCGGTCATTAATTTCAAAACCTTTTACGATTTTTTTGTTTGGAAAAGAAGTCCTCAAATTATGTAAACTCACATTTATTGCTGGGGGTAGATCCGCAATAACATATTTTGCATTATCGTGGATAGATAATATAACCTTGGCTGTTCTACCTAGGCCAGCTCCTACCTCTAAAAATCTATTTTTTTTTACACTAAGTTTGCCTAATAATCTTTCAATTTGCTCATATTCCATTAGTGAATTTAAAATATCTTGGGTAATTTCTAAACCATCAATATTTAAAGAGTTTTCGACTATACTATTATTTTTTTTAAATTTATCTAATTGATTTAAATATCTAAATACTTTTCTTGATTTAATATTTTCATACAAAAGCAATAAAATTAAATTATGGTTTATTGAAGCTGTATAATTTAAATTATCTTGTTTTTTAAACAAATTTACATTTAAATTAATCTTATTATACTGAATTTCTTTGCAAGAATCCTTGATTAAATCTTCATCTATTTCCGTCCAAGTGAAATAAAGTCTAGACATTATATTTTCGTAATTTTTATATTTACCGCTAGCAATAAGATTTACATGCAGCATGGTTAGGTGTCGCCAAAATTTAGATGACCAATTATAACTTTCTGAATTCAAATATAAGTTAAAAGTATCGATAAATTCTTTTGATAGATTTTTTTTATCTAGTTTTTTCCAAAATGTTTTAATATTTTTTTGTCTTAAATAAGCATTCTTGAAAGTGCTCCAAAAACTTTTTTTCTTAGCCTGAAGTTCCATTTTTACAACTCGCTATTATGAATTATAAATTTTATGTTTTTTAAACAATAATTCATTGTTTACATGATTTGTTTCTCTTAAACTATCTTTAAATAAATATTAGAAAAAACTTGTATCCGATACAATAATCTTTTAATAAGTAATCAAATTATGCCAACAGCTTGTTTCATAATTCCTTCCTGGCATTATTGGAAAGATCCTTTAAAACATACCCCGTACTGGGAATTATATTATGCTACCTATGTAAAAAAAGCAGGAATAGAGACAGATGTAATTGATATTAGATCTATGAAAAAAAATCATAAAGACTTGGATCTAACTAAAATAGTAAATAAAATTCCTGAAAGAAATTTTTATTTTTATTGGATATTTAAAACTGGAGATGCCGCAGAAATATATTCTACCGTAAAATTACTTAAAAAAAAATATCCTAAATCTATACATGCAGCAGGAGGAACACATGTGGATATGTGTCAAGATGAATGCGTTAAGCATTTTGACTCAATAATTGTGGGTCCAGGAGAAGAATCTTTTATAAACGTTATAACAGATTATAATAAAAAAAAATTATTAAAGAAATATTCTGTAAATTATAAATCGCTTCATTTTAGAAACACTGATTTTCCTGATAGATCATTTTTATCTGATAATTTAATAGCAAATAATAAAATGTTTAATCAATATGGAGAAATTAACTCAACCTTAACTTATTTTTCAAGAGGATGTATGATGAAGTGTGCCTTTTGCACATACAATGTCCCCCATTATTTACAGGTAAAAAAACCTGAGTTGGTTACAAGAGAGATAAAATATTTAAAAAACAGATATAATGTCAAAGGATTATTGGTTAAAGATGAAGTTGCGATATCACCAAATAAAAAAATTTCAACGAAAATTTTAGAAGCAATTGGAAATGAAAATATTATTTGGAGAGGTCAAACTACTACTATGGCTACCTATGAACAATTAAAACTAGCTAAAGAATCGGGTTGCATTGAACTCGCTTTTGGAGTTGAAACGGTTGATAACAATGTAATGAAAATTATAGATAAAACCTGGCAAAACCAAAAAAGTATAACAAGATGTATAGAGGACGCTAAAAAAGTTGGAATTAAAGTAAAAATCTGCTTAGTTCTAGGTTTGCCAGGTGAAAAAAAAGATATTGCGGATGCAACTCTAAATTTCTTAAAAGAAATAAAACCTGATTATGCAAATGTATCTGGTTTTTTGCCAGTGCCTGGTTCTCCAATAGCAAAAAATTTTAAAAAATTTGGAATCAAAATGATTGATAAAGATTGGAGTAAATATTCACATTTGCTTTACAGATTTTCAGATGAAGAAGAAGTGGGGTTACCATTTGAATTTGAAAAAATAACCCCATGGGGAAAATCATTAACAAATTTAGAAATTAAAGAAAATATTATCAGAGTACAGACGTGGCTTAGGGAAAACTCTATGGTTTATTAATCTTTAATCTATCATTTTTAAAACGCCAATAGCTGGAATACTTTCTAATACCATCAATATTATATTATTTTCTTTAATGAAAATCATATCTCTGATTCTTTCACCGATTGGTATTATATCTTCAAAAATTATTTCACTATAATTTTCATTAAAGCGTATATGGTGTATGCTTTGATCTCCTTCATCCAATTGCCACTTATAACCTAAAGCACCAACAAAGAAATCATTCGTAAATTTTTCATTAAAAGTTATGGGTATTTTGGTTATTTCGCTTATAGCTATAGAGGGAGTGAAATATTTGATGGGTTCGATAAAGCCATAATCTTTATGAGATTTATGTAAAGGTGCTTCTTTTCTGAATTTTCCGTCATCATGTTCTCCATATGAGGAAATCGGCCAACCATAATTTTCAACAATTTTGTTATCAGGATTAACATTAATATTAATTTCATCTCCACCAATGGGGCCGTGTTCTGTATGAATAATTACGTTTTTATTCTTATCGTAAAATAAACCTTGTGCATTACGACTTCCCATAGCAATAATCTCATAATCTTTTGACTTTATATCTATTGAAATTATTTTACCAAATATTGAATTTTTATCTTGTGCCAGAAGCATTTCGGCCCATGTCCAATCACCAATGGTTAGAAGAATTTTTCCATTTTTAAAAAAAACCATTCTTCCTCCGGAATGGGCAAGGAGATTAGTATTGATGCATTCATTATAAGAAAAAAAATCACTAAAAAATAAATAATTTAAATTAAATTCTGAACTCATAATGGAAATGTTATAACAATTGTTAGATATTTTTTTTACATATGAAAAAAAAATTTTATTATCTAATATCAACAAATCTTTAATGCTATATACGCTGGGTAAATAAAATTTTTCTACTTTGATCAAATCTTTTATGTTAGTTCTAATTTTATTTAAATCCAAACTATTTGAACCAATGTCTTTTTTGGCGAAAGAAAAAAACTCGCCATCCCCAGAAGCCAACACTATGTTATTATCAGTTTGCTCTAAATAAGCCGCGGGTTTTCCTCCCCATTCTTTATTGTTTAGAAAAGGTAATTGAAAAGTTCTAATATCATAGATATTTGATTTAGATTTAATAATATTTGACTCTGAAGATAACAATTCTAATCCAGTAGTTAGATGTTGCACTCTAGATCTAGAAACTATTTTGATCAATGTTGTAATTTTTGAATTAAGTGCATTTAGTGTACTATCGTACAGCTTTGACTTTTGATTAAGGGCAAGTATTTTTTTTTCAACTCTAATTGTTTCTGAAACTAATAATATAAGAAATAAAATAAATAAAAATAAAAAAAATTTGAATTTGCGAGTCATCTATTATTCGTAGTTGAAAATTTTAAGACGGTCAAATTAAAAATAATTTATTAAAGACTTGAATTTAATTTAAAAGTTTTTTATTCATGAAGATGAAAATCTCTACAGCAATTAATATTATCATCAAAAGTGACAAGATCACAAAAAAATTAAATATTTATACTTTTAATAAAATCTTCAATTGTGGATATTTTAAAATTTTTAACATTAGATTTTAACCCTTTATTAGCCCGAGTTACTATTTTTATTCTTAAATTTTTTATGCTTATTGGTTTTACATATTTTGATTTGTTGATGAATGTTGCCATATCTTTTATAAGCTTAAATCTAGATTGCAAATTGTTAGAAGATAAATGAATTATTTTTTTACTTAATAAATTTTTGAGCTTGCTTCCCTTAATATTCTTCACTAAAAAGTTTGACACATCGTCGGCATTGGTAGGTGTACAATATATATCATTTGCTATATTAATTCTTTTATTTTTTTTTAATTCTGTCAAAATATTATAAACAAAATTTTTTTTAAAAAATTTTCCAAATAACAATGACACTCTAATGATTAAAGAATTATTAAATCTGAGTAACGAATAATCGCCTAGTAATTTGCTCTTGCCGTACATCGAATTTGGTTGAGGTATATCTTCAACTTCGCAGAGGTATTTTTTGTTACCATCAAAGACAGCCTCTGTGGAAAAATGAATTAATATCACATTTATTTTTTCACTTACTATGGCTAACTTATATGGAAAAAAAGCATTTACTTCATAAGCATTTTTTGGATATTTTTTGCATTCTTCATAAGTAGCTGCAACACAATTAATAATTATATTAGGTTTTGTCCTGACTATAATTTTCTCAAGTTTGTTAAAATTTTTTATAAAATCAAAATCTTTTCTAGAAATAGACGAAATATTAAAATTATTATTTTTTAATTTTTCTAAAATATGTTTTGCTAAACCTGAGGTGCTTCCAACAATTAATATCTTTTTTTTAATCATTAATTATTATTTCTTTATTTACGTAATTTTTTCATTGTATTTCATGAAAATATTAATTGTTGTAGAGATTTCCATCTTCGATGAATAAAAAAACTTTAATTTTTTTGTCTTTTAAAGCTGATTTATAACTTTTATAAATCGCTTTTGAATTTGTTAGTTTAACTACTTTTGAAAATTTCAACATTTTTCTTAGTGCTGATGTATGATCTTGGGTGTGCTGTGGTCCTCCATCCAAAGGATGAGTTGAACCAACTAGTGTTCTGATAATAATTTTTGAATTGAATTCATTGTTTGTCAAGAAGCTTATTTTGTCAGCGTGGTTAACCAGTTGGTTTAAAGCTATAATTAGAAAATCAAATCTTGGGTAGCAACTAATGGGCATGTAACCTTCCAAAGCCAATCCAATGCTCATTCCTAATTGGGTTTCCTCGAAGACTGGTAATTCAATCTTTTTTTTATTCGGTATATTTTTTAAGCTGACGTATATTGAGCTACCAGGATATTTTACTGATTGGCCAATAAAAATTGCTTTTTTATTTTTCGATAGCATCTTCATAGATCTAGTAATTTCTTTCAGATAAGTATTCATTAAAATAATATCCATCTTCCAATTCCATGATGAGGAAATTTTCTCTTATATTTATAATATTTAACGTTTGGAAATATTTTTTGTTTTTTTCCCCAGGCAATTGTCGTATTTGTGTTTGTGCTCATATTATTATCTTCAACAACAAAAGTGATTGGCAATTTGAAATTTTTGCTGTACTTATAGCATTCGTAGAATATTCCGGTTTCATAAGTCATATCTCCTATAAATGCCCAAACTTTAGATTTGCTCTTTTTTTTCTTTAACGCAAGAGCTGCACCCATAGCTATAGGTATAATTCCACCAACTATCGAAGAAGTAAAAAATTTATTTTTCATAGAATTTAAATTCATACTTCTTCCACTAATAATTTGTTTTTCCACATCTTTTATTTCTAAACCTTTCAGAATTGCATGATAGTGATTTCTCCATCCAGAAAAAACCCAATCTTTCGGTTTAATTTTTTTAAAAATTTTAATTAGTTCATATTCATTGTTTCCTGAAAGATGCACCGGTCCTCTTATTTTCTTTTGTTCATAATAACGCACGATCTTTTTTTCAAAATTTATTAGATTTTGTTTTAAATTTTCTATCTGTGACTTTTTTCTAAATTTCATATTTTTTATTATCTTTACTATAATTTCAATTTTATTCTAAAGCTTCGAGAACGCCACATATTTTTCGATTTTTTTATGACGATTGTGTTTAAACCATTTAATAGTTTGATAAATAGCATTATCAAAATCCATTTCATGTTTAAATCCTAGTTTCTTTAATCTGGAAATATCTAATACTCTTTTCTTATCTCCTCCTGAATATTTTTTATTCCACAAAAGCTTATAATTATTTCCGAAATATTTATTTATTGTCCTAACTACTTTTTTTATACTTACTCCTTTACCACTTCCAATATTAATTGGAAATCTAGGCTTTTTATACATAACTAAAAGCATAGCTCTAGCTACATCTGAAGAATAAATAAAATCCCTTACATTTGAACCATCTCCCAAAACTTTAACGGTGCCTGTTTTACTATTGATAAATTTACTGATTAGCGCAGGTATTACCATGGCTGATTTAGTATCAAAATTATCGTGAGGACCAAAAACGTTAGCTGGTCGGACAATTGTAGTAATTATTTTTTTGGTAAATATTTGGCATGCTTGAACATTTAGTTCACCAATTCTTTTTGCCCATCCTGCATGCCAATCATTTTTTGAAGGAAATGTCTTCCACACATTATCTTCTTTCATAATTTTTTTTGGATCATAAACACCTATAGAACTGGTATATAAAAACCTCTTAACATTATTAATTCTTGAGGCTTCAAGCATATTTACATTAAACATTAGCATCGGTGTCATAAATTGATAAGGTTTTTTCATTGCCATTTGTGGAGATCCTTTTATTCCAGCTAAATGAAATACATAATCGATATTTTTAGTAAGCTTCAAACAGTTTTCAAAGATTCTTAAATCAGATCTAATAAATTTAACATTTTTTGGTAATTTAATGTTCTTATCTAAAGATACAGCAGTTACTCTTGATTTGAGTTCAATAAGTCTTTTTACAAGCTGAATACCAATAAGTCCCGTTCCTCCTGTAACTAATACATTTTTATTTTTGTAAAATAATTTCATTTTAATAATTTTTTTTGAACCAATTAATGGTTAGTTTGATACCTTTGTGAAAAGTAGTTTTTGGTGTCCAACCAAGAATATTTTTTGCCTTAATAGAATTAACTAAAATATTTACATTAATATTTTTTTTACTTGTCATATTTTCAATTTTTTTGCTGGATCCAGATATTTTTAATATTTTATGCAAAATTTCTTTTATCTTAAATGACTTACCATAAGAACAATTAAAAATTTGAAAATTTTCTTTTTGTTTTTTTATAGCAAGATCAATAAAAATAAGTAAATCATCAATATAAAGACAATCCCTCATTTCATTCCCTGGGCCAAAAATTTCAATTTTTTTGTTTTTTTCAGTAAATATTTTATAAATTGACGAACCAATAAAATGTCCCTTTTTTTTATCAAACTTGTCATACGGACCATAGATATTTGAATGTCTAATTATTGTAAATTTCATGTCAGATATTTTTGAAAAAAAATTACACATTTTTTCTATATACAATTTTGTATGCGCGACACCAAAATAACTTTTATATATTTTTTTTTCATCTAAATCTTTTTCTTTTAAAGGTTTGCTAGAATTTTTGTACATTACTGTACAGCTTGTAAATATAAAGTGTTTTACTTTATTTATATAAGAAGCCCTTAACAAATAGGAATTCATTACCGCATTATCTGTAACGTGAAGATAGGGAGCTTCAATAATATCTCTAGATCCAGATGTTGTTGCAGCACACTGCAAAATTATATCTACATTTTTAGTAACTTTAATGCATTCCTCAAAATTTCTGAGATCAACTTTTATCCATTTTATATTTCCTGGACTATCTTTTGGTTTTTTTCGATAGTAAGTTGCCATCAAATTATATTTCTTTTTTGCAAAGTACAAAACCAAATTTTTGCCAATAAAACCTGAACCACCACAAACCAAAATTCTTTTATTTTTATAAAATTGCTTCATATTTCAAAATCAATTATTGCTAGGAATGATCGTAATATATTACAGATTTATGAGTTCTGGTTAATTTCTTTACAAATTGTTCATAAATAAAATTGGCAAATTCGCTAGGTGTTTTAATTTTCTTTATTTTTTTTCTTTTTTGAAACAAAATTAAATCTTTATTGTTCTTAATGTTGTGATTTTTTCTGAAACTAGAAGTGTCAATATAACGCGGAATTACAGAAACAATTTTAATTTTTTTTTTGAATGTATCTTTGGATAATGCTGTAACTAAAGTATTTAATGCTGATTTAGATAATGCATATAAGTGCATATCTTTTCCACCAGAAATAGCAGAATAAGAAGAAATGTTTACTATGATTGTTCGATCTATAGAATTATTTTTTAGAGAAAGTTCCAATGCTTTTTTCAATAAAACTATATTTCCAATTAACAACCCTTTTATATTATCCGATATTTCCGAGTTTTTTAATTTTAAAAAATTTTTTCTTTGTGCTTTGATAGAAGCATTATTAATAAATATATTCAATTTTTCAGATTGTTTAGAAAATTTTTTAAATGCATTCTTTATTGTATCAACTCGAGCTAAGTTCATTCTTACGTAATTGATACTAATATTATATTTTTTCAAGTTTTTTGAAATAGATCGTGCTTCATTTAAATTATTAAAATAAGTAAAAAAAATATTGAATCCATGTTTTGCAAATTTATAAATTAATGATTTTCCAATACCGCTTGTACCACCCGTGATAAAAACATTTTTAGTCATTGTTTTGAATCATTTAATAATTTATATACAATATTTGAAATTCAACTTATTAGGGATATACAATAAATTCAAGGATAGCGCGTAAATTTAGATTTAACCATAATGATTAATCGTAAATTCAATAAATGTCTTATCACCGGTATTACTGGTTCAGGCGGAAGTTACTTAGCCGAACATATATTGTCAAAAGATAAAAAAATAAAAATTTTTGGAATTTATAGATCGTTTGGCAATAAAAATTCATTAAAAAATAAAAGAATTAAATTATTTAAAGGCGATTTATGTAACTTCAACAGAACTCAAAAAATTATAAAAAAAATTAATCCCGATTTAATTTTTCATCTTGCCTCAACTGCCAACGTAAGAGAATCCTTCGATTTGCCAAAAAAAACTATAGAAAATAACAATGCAATTACATTAAATTTATTAGAAATCATAAGGAAAAATAAAATTAATCCTTTAATTGTCATCTGCAGCACTTCAGAGGTTTATGGAAGAATAGATAAAAAAGACATCCCCATAAAAGAAACTAAAAGTATAAGCCCTGTTAACCCCTACTCAGTCTCAAAAGCATTTCAAGATATGATTTCTCAAGTTTATTTTGAAAGTTATGGATTAAAAATAATAATCACACGTATGTTTTCATATATTAATGCAAGAAAAAATTACCTATTTCAAACAACATTTGCAAAACAAATTGCAGATATAGAGAAAGGCAAAAAAAAAATACTGACTCATGGTAACTTAAACAGCGTTAGAAATATTATTGATATTAGCGACGCCATGCAAGCGTACTGGTTAGCTGCAAAAAAAGGAAGAATCGGAGAAATATACAACATTAGTGGTAAAAAAGTTATCTCTGTAGGAAAATACCTTAAAGAACTAAAAAAATTATCACATGCAAAAATAAAATCTAAAGTTGATAAAAAACTTCTAAGACCTGTGGATGTAACATTGCAAATAGCAAATTCAAAAAAATTTATAAGAGATACACATTGGTCTCCGAAAATTTCATTTGAAAAATCAATAAAAAAATTACTTGATGAATGTAGAAAATCTTGAGAAAAAAAAGAATTCTAATTACAAATTAAGTTATTAAATTGTGGCTAATCTTATTTCTTTGATTTGAGCGTAAAAATAAATGAATACCACAAAGTGTTAATAATAGATTCTGATACAATAAGAAACTTTGTTAGTAGACTAGAATTTTTTATCATTTTAAAAATTATCCCGAATTGAAATATTCCTTCTATTAAATTTGATAATTTGAGATTTCTTAGTAGTATTTGTTTAGCTGAAATTCTTAAGTACCAATAAGGAATTTTAATTAATTTCACTCTTCTGTGAATTAATTTTTCTATTGCATTATAAATAGGTTCAAAATTTTTTTTATCTTCATATAAATTATGCACTTTAGAAGTAAATTTATTTGTATATTTTTTTAATAATTCATTATTATTTAATAATCTTTTTAAAATCTTTACACATTCTTCCTTTGTAAAAAAAGTTGGCACTTCATCTTCTCTAAAAAGTAGTTCTGTGCCAGGTGAGTATTCAGAAACACAAGCGGCACCTCTTAGACCTGCTACTATTATTTTTCCTTTGTACAGATAGAAAAATTTATAAATACTTTCTGATGCGTAATTTCTAACAAATGAAGTTCTTGATTTAGACAATTCTAAAACAATTTTTGATTTTGAAATGAGTTTTAATAACTCTTCTTTTGGCACACCCGTAACTTTCTCTTCATGACCAACATTTTTTAAATTTATTCCCTCTTTAACAATATAATCTAGAATAGATTTTCGATCTGGAGTTATATGACCGTAAAAAAGTACATCGATTTCTTTTTTATCAACATTATTTTTACTTATATTGCTAAATTCCATATTAGAAAGATATGCCTCATATCCTTTTTCCTTATATTTCAATACAGATAATGGGCATTGGCTTAAAACAAGATCACTAGCACTAGCGGTAACTGAATGAAATTCGTGAAATTCAAAATCATCTCCTGTTATGAGTATTTTTTTATTACTATTTATTTTTTCAATAAAGAAGAAATTTATAAATTTAAAATAATCAACATCGAAAACCACAATTTCAATACTTTTTGATTTTATTAAATGGTTTATATGATCAACTATTTCTGTAAAATTTTTATTCTTAAAATTATTAATGTACAAAAATTCAGTATCATAATAAATTAAAAACCTATTAATTACGTGTTCGTTCCAGGCATGTGGATATTTAAAAATTATCAAAACTTTCTTTTTCATTTTATTTTTTATATAAGTAAATCATATTTTGTGGCAAAACTATGAATATAAATAACAAGGATAAAAATAACTCTTCAAAAAGTTTGAAAATTTTTTTCATAAAATTAATTTCTATATCAATAGCAATACTTATTATTGTAAACTTAATATTTAATTTATTGTTTGCCGAAAGATTGGAAAAAATAGATAAACTATTATTATTGGATAAAAATGAATTTAGAAATGAAATTAAAGAGAAGATAAGAGAAGAATTAAATAGTAGTCTAGATAAGGATAATTTAATCTACGAGGAAGACAAAATATTATTATATAAATTATATCAAAAATTAATAAAAGAATTTCAAGACTTAGATAAAAACAAACTATAGAAATTTTTTATAAATTTAAATAATTGCACTCACTTATAAATGATCCATGGATATTAATAAATTAAAAAATTTTTATAAAAATAAAAGAGTATTTGTTACTGGCCATACAGGCTTTAAGGGTACGTGGTTATGTTTGATTTTAAATTATCTTGGTGCAAATATCACTGGTTATTCATTAAAACCAAACACTCAAGATAATTTTGACTTTTATAAAAGCATTAATATAAAAAAAAAAATTAGTTCTTATTATGGTAATATTTTAAATAAAAATAGATTATTAAAAATAATAAAAATTAGTAAACCACAAATTTTTTTTCATTTGGCTGCTCAATCTTTAGTGATTAGATCTTATATGGATCCAAAAACAACTTTTGAAACAAATGTAATTGGAGCATCAAACGTTTTGGATATTTGCAAAGATCAAAAGCATCTAAGATCGTTGATTTTAGTTACTTCGGATAAATGTTATTTAAATCTTGAGCAAAAAAAAAGTTTTACGGAAACTTCTCCTTTAGGTGGAAATGATCCTTATTCATGCAGTAAGGCAATGGCCGAACGTATAGCAAAAATATATTTGGATAGAATATACAAAAAAACTGCAATAGGATTAGCAACAGTCAGAGCTGGAAATGTTGTTGGTGGAGGAGATTTTTCTGAAAACAGAATTATTCCTGATATAATCAGACATATTTTAAACATAAAAAAATTGACATTAAGAAATCCACAAAGTTACAGACCTTGGCAGCATGTTTTTGATGTGCTTGTGGGTTACTTAAATTTAGGAGTTAAATTATCAATTAATAAAAATAAATTTTCCGGACCATTCAATTTTGGTCCGAAAAAAAAAAATTATACCGTATTAGAATTAGCAAAAAAATTTTTGTATAAATTAACAAATGATAAATTTGATATTAAATTTAATAAAAGCAATTTGTTTGAATCAAATTGTCTCAGCATAAATTCAAATAAATCGCGAAAAATACTTAACTGGGAAACTAAATATTCCGGTTTCAAAATTATTGAAAATACAATCGAATGGTACAAAGTTTTTATAAATGAGCCTGGTAAAATTGAGTTTTTTTCAAAAAAACAAATTATAGATTATTTTTCTGGACGTTAGTTATCTTTTTTTTATATCTTCAATTATATAATTAGGTCTTGCTTTTACCTCATCATAAATTCTTATAATATATTCACCTATGAGGCCAACTAACAAAGTATTAAAAGAAAACAAAAATAAAATTAGTAATACAGTAAATGAAAAACCCAAAATTGGATCAAAAAATAATTTATTAATTATTATAAAAACAGCAAAAACACCGGTAGAAAGTAATGAGAATAAACCAATTTTTGTAATAATGCTCACGGGTTCACCAGTAGATGATAAAAGTGAATCCATTCCGTACTTAATTAACCAACTTATCGAAGATTTTGATTCACCTTTTTTTCTAATTGGACGATCAAAAAATATACCTGTTTGTTTAAAACCTATATAAGAAATTAAACCTCTTAAAAATCTAGTTCGCTCCCTCATTGAAGTTAGAACTTTTTTTATTTTTTTATCTATAATTCTATAATCTCCAGTATTGTAAGGTATATCAAATCCTTGTTTTGTAAATAATTTAAAAATTTTGTAGAAAATTTTCTTTAGAATATTCTTATAAAAAGGCAGTTTGACTTTATTTCTTGTAGCGTATACTACATCGTAACCTTTCTTCCACTTATCAATTAAATCTTTGATTAGTTCTGGAGGATCTTCTAAATCTGGATCCATTATAATTATTGATTCACCTTCAGAATTATCTAATCCAGCTAAAATTCCCGACTCTTTTCCAAAATAATTTGAGAGGCTTATAATTTTGTAATTATTAAATACATTGATATTTTTCTTTATTATATCTAAAGTGTTATCATTACTTTTGTTATCTATAAATATTATTTCAAATTCTTGTTTTATCTTGGATATTTCTTTTTTTAGGGTTAAAATAAACTCACTAATAATATCAGACTCATTATAGCAAGTTACAATTATTGAAATCATTAGATATTAATTTAAAAAATAATTACCTGTTTACATTAGTAAAATATTTAGTACAAAACTATCACGATTTTTTATATTTATAAACTTATGAATTGCAAGAGCTGTAATCAAAAAGAACTGAAAAAAGTTATTTCTGTTGGTAGTCAACCAATAAGCAGTGTTTTCCTACCAAAAAAGATAAACAATCTAAAGAAATATTCTTTAGACCTGTATGAATGCCAAAATTGTAAATTAGTACAATTTTATAAATTGGCACCTCTAAAAAGCATGTATGGAACTACCTATGGATATAGAACATCACTTAGTAAACTAATGATTGCACACATAAAAGATAAATACAAAAAAATATTAAAAACGAAAATCATTAAAAATGGATCTAGTATTTTAGATATTGGATCAAATGATGGTACTTTTTTAAATTTTTTTGCCAGTAATAAAAAATTAGATCTTATTGGCATTGATCCTTCTGCAAAAAAATTTAGCAAATTTTATAAAAAAAATATTAGTTTAATTGTTGATTTTTTTTCTTTTTCAAAAATAAACAATTTTTTCAATAAAAGAAAAATTAAATTTAAAAAGTTTTCCCTAATTTCTTCTTTTGCAATGTTTTATGACATCAATGATCCGAATAAGTTCTGTAAAAGTATATACAATCTTCTAGAACCTAATGGACTGTGGATTTTAGAAATGTCTTATTTTCCTCTGCTTCTATCTAATTTAACTTATGATCAGATATGTCACGAGCATGTAGCATATTATACTTTAACTTCATTTAATAAAATAGCAGAAAAAAATAGTTTAACAATAATAGATATAAGTTTTAATGAAATTAACGGCGGTAGTATTGAGATAATTTGTTCAAAAAAGAATTCAAAATACAAAGTTAATGAAAAAAAAATTTCTAACACGCTAAATGCTGAGAGAAAAATAAATAAAAGCGCCTATAAAAGATTTGATATAAGAATTAAAAATACAAAGAAGAAAATTAATAGTTTTTTAAAAGAATTTAAAAATAAAAAAATCATTGGTTATGGAGCTTCGACAAAAGGTAATATTGTCTTAAATCATTGTAAAATAAGTAATAAACAATTAAAATTAATCTGTGATGCTAATCCAGAAAAATATGGAAAATATACACCAGGTTCAAATATAAAAATTATTTCTAAAGAGCATATGAGAAAATTAAAACCTGACTATTTATTTGTTCTAATTTGGTCTTTCAGAAAAGAAGTAATAAAACAGGAAGAAAAATATATGAAAAATGGCGGCAAGTTAATTTTCCATTTACCAAAATTTCATATTATTGATAAAAATAACTACAAAGCATATTTAAAAAAGGATTTAAGGTCTTTTGCGTATAAGATTTAAAATGAGAATTCTTATTGTAGGAAAAAAATCGTTTATAGCTCAAAATTTTATAAAAAAATATTCAAAACGAGTTAAATTTTTTTATTTTAATCATTATTTCCCTGATAATTATAATGAATTTGCTAGAAAAATTTCACTGTATGTAAGTAAAAAAAAAATAGATCATATATTAAATTTTATAGGTAACAACGATAATTCACTCTTTCCAATTAATGGCAAAAATATATTAAGGGATAATTATGTTTTGCCACTTGTTCTAGTAAATTTATTTAAAAAAAAAAAAATTAGTTTCACTTTTTTTCTATCAACTGAAATTGATAAAGTTGATAAACCCAATGAAAATAGTCTGTATTCACTATCTAAATTTTTCTTACAAGATTCATTAAGATTCTTTTCAACTAAAAATAATATTTCTTTTATAAAAATTGATAATGTATATGGACCTCACGACTTAAATTTCAATAGATTAGTACCCTCTTTAATGTTAAAACTCTTATTTTATAATAAGAAAATAAAGGTTAATTTTGCTCAAAAAAAAAAATTGATCTATGTTAAAGATTTATTGCCTATTATTTTTAAGACTTTTAAAAATAAAAAAACTTTTAATATAATTAATGTTAAAGGAAAAACTTATAATATTTCAAAACTTTGGAAAAATATTAATGAAGCTTTACTCAATAAACATAAAAATATAAACAAAAATAATGCATGTTATAATTTTATTGAGACTTTGATGTGGTACAAACATAATTTATCTGCAATAAAGAAAGAGGCTAAAAAATACCACAAAACAATATAAAATCTCTTTTAATTAAAATATAATTTATTATTCATTATAAATTTTATGAAAAATAAAATTGATAATTATACCCTCTATTCTTTAATTCTTTTTTCCGTTTATTGTGCTGCCATAATAGGAATTTCATGGGATGATTTTAGCCACATAGATACAGGTAATCAAAGATTAAAATATTTATTTTCATTTGGTTCTTATAATTATAATTATTCAGATTATGGAGATCAAAAATTTTATCCTGGTTTCTATAATACTCTATCTATTTTTGTTACCAAAATATTTCCAAAAAAATATGAAATTGAAGCTTTACATTTAGTAAATAGCTCTTTTTCAATTTTAACTATTTTCGGAATTTATAAGATTTCAAGTGAATTGTTTAATAAAAAAATTGGAAAAATAGTTTTTCTATTATGTTTTTTTAATCCTATTTTTTTTGGCCACATGGCGATCAATCACAAAGATACTATAATAGCTTTCGCTAATATTTGGGCAACTTATTTAATAATAAGATATCTTAAAAATCAACAAATAGATAAAAAAAGAAATCGATATATAATATTAGCGGGTTTAGTAATTGGTTTTGGTCTTGGTGTTCGTATTGTTTTTTTAAGCACACTTATACCTATTATTGTGGTCGCAGTTATAGATGGTCTTTTTTTAAAACAAATAAGTAATAATAAATTTTCCAACAAAAAATTTATTCTTGATATTGTTAAAGTTTTAACAATTGCGTATATAATAATGATATCTTGCTGGCCTGATACTCATAAAAATATATTTATTTTACCTTTTAAATTATTTCTTGAATCGTTTAATAAAATTATTGGAATTTCTTCGGGGTTATTTAATGGTAATTTTTACAATACCTCTGCAACTCCAAAATCCTATATACTAATTAACTTGTTTTACAAATTGCCTGAATTTATTCTGTTTGGGTGCTTAGTTTTTATTTATTTGATTTTAATAAAAAAAAATTTTTTTAATTCACAGTTTAAATCTTTCAACTTAAAAATAATATTAATATTGTTTATAATACTATTTCCAAATCTGTTGCTTTTAATTAGCCCCTATAAAATTTATGATGGACTGAGACTTTTTTTATATATAATACCTTATGTTTGTATAATACCGGGATTAGCAATTTATTATTTAATATTTAATTATAAACTTCGAATTCCTAAAATTTTAATAACTATTATTTTTTCTTTATTTGCCTACTATATTTTAATCTTTTTTTTACTTACCCCATACCAATATACCTACCTAAATGTTTTGAATGGCAATTTCTCAAAATCATACAAAAAATTTGAAAATGATTACTGGGCTGTTTCTCTGAAAGAGTTGGTCAATCAAATTCCTAGTAATAAAAATTTATTAAATAATAAAGAATTGAAGCTTGCTTTTTGCGGTGCTCCTGATGATAATGTTAAATCTTACTTAAGAAAAATAAAAAACTTCCAGTTTCAGCAAGTTAATTGGGTTAACGAAGATTTCGATTACATTATTATGACCAATAGAGTTATTACCGAAAAAAGCTCGAATATGTATAATTTAACAAATGTTAAAACTTGTTTCGATGTATTTAGTGGTATTGATGTTTTGGCTGTAAGTAGAAATGGTTTGATTTTGTCAACTTTGAGAAAAAAAATTTAAAATTTCTATAAGAAATTGATATAAATAATATTCAGATGATTTTAAGCATAGTAATTCCTGTTTACAATGAAGAAAAAACGGTTATTGAAATTCTTAAAAAAATTAAAGATAATCAATCAAATCTTTTTAAATATGAAATTATAGTGATCGATGATGGATCAACGGATCAATCAAGAAAATTACTTGAGAACAACAAAAATCTTTACGATAAACTTCTAATCAACGAATCAAATAGAGGAAAAGGTTTTTCTATAAAAAAAGGGATATCAAATGCCTCTGGTGCATATATAATTTTTCAGGATGCGGATTTAGAATATAACCCAGATGATTTCAAAAAATTTGAGAAAATTTTTATTGATTTTGATGCTGATGGAATTATCGGCTCAAGATTTATGTACTCAAACTTCACCCGTTCTCACAACATTTTAAATAAAATTGGCAATACTTTTCTTACATTGTTATTTAATCTCTTATACAACACTACGTTCACGGACATATATTCATGTTATTTTGCGTTCAAAAAAAATCTACTTAACGCACAAGAATTGCGAACTAAAGGATTCGAACAACATGCTGAAATTTTATGCAAAGTAATAAAAAAAGGTAATAAATTTTACGAAGTACCAATAAGCTATAACGGAAGGAGTGTTTCGGAAGGAAAAAAAATTAAGCCATACCATTTTTTTCTGGTGCTTTTTGAAATAATTCGTGGAAGATTCGTATAGAAAAAAATTTTCAAGTTATTTTGCAATTTTTATATTATACAGTGCAAAAAAGGCCAATAAAAAACTCAAAGATCTTATCACTCTTGCAGCAGAAGAGTTCAGCTGCCAATAGAAATCATATGGGGTGGAGAGGTAAATAACAAATAAAATTAATATATACATTAAAGTAATAATAAAAATAAAACTGAAAAGTTCCTTATCAAATTTTATCCAAAACGATACAAAAAAGAATGTTAGCGTAAGTAAAAACTTTTCGTTCAAAAATAAAAAATATGAAATTGTTTTATAATTATTTAGATCTTCAAGTCTAGGTAATAAATTAAACAAAATATTTGTATTAATATAATCGTTCCCGATTCCTTTGGAATAACAAAAAAACTTCCAAAATATAATTGGCAAAAATGAAATACAGAGAAAAAGCAATTTGAAAATATTTTTTTTTAATTCTCTTTTATATAACTTGATTAAGAAGACCGCTATAAATAACACAAGTAGTAGGGCAACTCCTTCATTTTTAATTAATGTAAGTGAGGCAAAAAAACAAAATGCAAGTAAGTAAAATATTAATCTATTTCTGTAAAAATTTGAATCAATAATGAAAAGAAGATACATCAAGAATGCACTTATTCCAAAATATATAGCTACTAGACCGTCTGTCCATCCGTTAAATAAAAATTTTCCTACTGTAAAAAAAACTATAGATAAAAAAATTAAATAACGAACATCTTTAAAAAAAGAAAAAATCAAGATTAGAGGTGGTAAAAACATTAATGAAAAAGCTATTTTTGGAAAGACTTCATTCCAGAAACCAACCAAAATACCTAAAGCTGAAGCAAAAGCTGGTGCAAGATTAGGATATTCAATATGAGCAAATTTATAACCTTCATCAAGTGAAAGAACAGAATCTTCATAAAACATTACTTTTGCGTGAAAAAGCCATATGCTTCGAGCATCCCATTCAAAAGTAGCTGTGCCTAATGATATAAATATTATACACAAAAAAAATATTTTCAAAAAAGGATTTTCTGAAAAATTTTTGAAGTAAAATACAAGAACCGTAAATAAAAAAATAATAAAATTTATTTTGATTAGTGCTAGAGAAAAATTTAAACTCAATAATAGATAATTATTTAATATTAAAAAACTTAGAATCAGGGTTATTTTTTCGTAAAAATTGGTATGTGCCATATCAGCATCGAGTCAATTTTAGGTATTTGCCAGTTTCTATAATTTTGCATTTTTCAGAAATATCTTCATTGATGGAGGAAAAAAAAAGCTTTGAGGATTGGTTTATTCTAATTGGATAATTAAATTCTAGTGATCTTTGATAAAAATAAGCATCATTCTTTAACTTTTCGCTTAAATTAAAATAAGTTGCTTTATATTTTTTTAATATATTTCTTGATTCAACAACTTTCGGTGAAACTGCATAGGATATTCCAGAATTTTCATTAAAAGGATTTCTGATTATTTCATATCGGAATCCACTTCTAAAATTAAATAAATAAAAAAGTTGTAGTGTGCAGATTATTAAAAATAAAATTTTTGTCTTCCTATCAGTCATTGACAATTAATAATATCTAATATTCGTATAACTTTATAAATTCCAAGTCTGATTCAACCATACTAATCACTAGATCATCAAATGAAATCTTTGGTTTCCACTTTAAAATTTTCTTAGCTTTAGAGTAATCAGCCAAAAGAGTATCAACTTCAGCTGGTCTTATTAAATTCTCGTCCACAACTACATAATCTTTATAATTTAAACCAACATGTTCAAAAGCTTTTTTAGCAAATTTCTCAACCGAATGTTCTATTCCTGTGCCTATCACATAATCTCCAGGATTTTTTTGTTGTAACATTGACCACATGGCTATGACATAATCTTGGGAATGGCCCCAATCTCTTTTTGCTTTTATATTTCCTAGTTTTACTTTTTTCTGTAAACCCTTCTTTATTCGAGCAACCGCATAGGATATTTTTCGAGTCACAAACTCAAAACCTCTTCTTTGAGATTCATGGTTGAATAAAATCCCTGTTGAAGCATGAAGGTTATAAGCTTCCCTATAATTTCTAGTTAAATGATAACCGGCAACTTTCGATATTCCATAGGACGAACGTGGATGAAAAGGAGTATTTTCAGTTTGTGGTGTTTGTCTGACTTTACCAAACATCTCTGAAGAACCTGCAAAATAAAATTTTAAATTATTATTAGACTCTTTTACCGCAGAAAGTATATGATGAGTGCCATTTATGTTAGTATTAAGAGTAGAAAATTCATCTTCAAATGAATAAACAACATAACTCTGTGCTGCCAAATGATATACTTCATCAGGTTTTATTTTTTGAACAATTTTAAAGATACTCGCATAACTCTCCAGTGATGCTGAATGTAGGGTTATATCATTTAGAATTTTTCTGATTCTCCAAAGCCTATGGGTTGCATCTTCTAGAGCCACTCTCCTAACAGTTCCATGAACATCATATCCTTTGGATAGCAATAACTCAGCTAGATAGGATCCGTCCTGTCCTGTAATTCCTGTTATAAGTGCAACTTTAGCCACGAAAACGAACTAACATTTTTTTTCAATTTTATCAATGTTGTAATATTTATTATGTTTGTTTTATCATATAAAATAAATGTAATTATGGAAGTTAAAATAGCACTTTTGACTGTAACGGATACTAGAAATTTAGCTACTGATAAATCAGGCGCAATTTTAGTAAAAAAAATAAAAGAACAAAACCATAAGCTAGTCGATAGAAAAATCGTAAAAGATGACAAAAGCGAAATAGTAAAAATTTTATCAGATTGGATAAAG
>Ga0187827_10002113_pt1 | contig 27611 bp, 24 predicted proteins | sample ETNtaG_39_FD_167969 | JGI IMG/M metagenome (GOLD analysis project Ga0187827, IMG submission 167969) | Marine microbial and viral communities from oxygen minimum zone, Eastern Pacific Ocean - ETNP2014_SV_150_PacBio MetaG (Illumina Assembly) | ecosystem: Environmental > Aquatic > Marine > Hypoxic...
CTCCACCTTGAAGGCGCGGTAGCCGAGTTCACGCAGGCGCAGGACACGATCCACCTGTTCGCCCAGCACGCTGTCCGCGTCCCAGTTGTCGGAGACGATCGTACAGTAGGGGATCACCTCACGATTGCGGCTTTCACAGTTGTCACTGCCATGGATCACCTGATGGCGTGATCGTTCGGCCCCACCCAGCAACTCATGGACGGGCCGGCCCACCGATTTGCCGTAAATGTCCCACAGGGCGACGTCGACGGCGCCGAGGCAGATGATGACCCAACCCCGACGATTGCCGTGCAACATGCTGTTGTAGAGGCGGGTCCAGAGACGCTCCGGTGTGACCGGGTCCTCGCCGAGAAGCAGCCGGCCGAAGAGGGACTCAGGTCCGTCGAGTACGGCCCGGGCCACGCCGGGTGGCACGCAGAAGATCTCGGACAGGCCGGTGATGCCCTCGTCGGTGTGAAGGCGCACGAAGGCCAGTCCGTGCACGCGGGATCCGTCGGCAACTTCGGCAGCCTCCGGATCGCCCAGGACGAATACTTCCGTCTTCGTGATTTTCATTCTGATTCCTCGCTCGCCGTTGAGTCTGGTCGAGGGGAAGATAATTGACGACTTCGGACGGAGCATCTTCGTTTATCTGCGCGCTCTGACCCCGCCCCGGAGATTGTTGCACCCCGATGCAATCCACCTGTCTCAAGCACCAGATCACCGACGAAGAGCAGGCTGCCTTCGAGCGGGACGGCTACTTCACCGACACGACCGAGACGGGTCGGGGCAATCTCCACGTGCTGCCCGGCTCCCATCTGCAGGACGAGTTTCCCGGACAGGATCGCAAGGCCATAATCGACGGTGGCGTTCCCGTGAGCGTTCCGTCAGGCACGGCGGTGATCTTCGACCGGCGTCTGTGGCATTCGGGCAGCCACAACTACTGGTGCGAGCCGCGCCGTGTCCTGTTCTATGGCTATTCGTCCCGCTGGTTGCGGCCGCGGGATGACATGACCGTCGGCCACTATCTCGACGGCTGCGCCCCGATCCGCCAGCAGCTGCTGGGAGTGACGCACTCGGGTGGTCGGGGGTACACCTCACCCACCGCCGAGGACGTACCATTGCGCACCTGGCTCGAGCAACACGGGGCAATCTCGGGCTCTCCCGCTTGACGCCGGCGACGTCCCTTTCGCCCCAGCGCGGGTCCGATGTATCCCTGCGTGCCGTCGCCGTCGGGACAGTGCTGGCGGCGGCGATCAACGTCGCCTGCCCGTACAGCGTGCTCGTGCTGCACAACGCCGGACTGACTTCCGACTATATCACCGCCGGTGCGATGATGCTGTTTCTCGTTCTGGTGGGATTGCTCAATCCCCTTCTCAAGCTGACCTATCCGCCGCTGGCCCTGCGCTCGGGTGAGTTGATCGTCGTCTACGTGATGATGATCATCGCCTCGGCGATTCCCACCTGGGGGTTGGTGACCAACCTGTTCCACATCCTCACGCGGCCCTTCTACTACGCCACGCCGGAGAACAACTGGGTCGATCTCGTGCAGCCGCTGATCCCGTCGTGGCTGGCACCCCGCGATCCGGCGGTAGCCCAGGCCTTCTACGAAGGATCGCCGAAGGGTGGCAGGGGGGTCCCCTGGGGCGCCTGGCTGGTGCCCATGGCGGCGTGGGGGACCTTCATGATGGCCGTCTACCTGTGGATGATCGCCACGATGGTCATCCTGCGACGCCCTTGGGTGGATACGGAGCGACTCGTGTTTCCCCTGGCCCAGCTGCCGCTGGAGGTGCTGCGCGATGTGGATCGGCACATCGTGCCGCCCCTGTTCCGCAGCCCCCTGTTCTGGGTCGGCTTCGCTCTGCCCTTCACGCTGCAGATGCTGCGCGGGCTGCACCACTACTACTTCTTCATTCCCGAGGTGCAGACCTATTTCGATCAGCTCTATCTGTTCCGCCGCAGTGTGAGATTCATCGTCTTCGTCAACTTCGCCATCATCGGCATGGCCTACTTCCTCGGTCTGCAGGTGTCGTTTTCGGTCTGGTTCTTCCATCTGCTCGGCCGCTTCCAGACCGGAGTCTTCAACCTGATCGGCTACGAGATCAAAGGTCACAACGAGGCTCTGACGGCCTCGTCGACCGCCCTGTCGCACCAGGGCATGGGGGCCATGCTGGCGCTGGTGGTGATGATGCTGTGGACCTGCCGTGCCCACCTGCGGCGAGTCGTGCGCGCCGCCTGGGACCCGGCCCGCAAAGATGATGGCCGCGACGAGGAGATCCTGCCCTATCGCGCGGCGGCCTGGCTGTGGCTGGGGTGTGCCCTGTTCGTTTTCGCCTGGCTGGTGGCCACAGGCCTGCCGCCATTGTCGACGACGGTATTCCTCATCGGCGCCTTCGTCATCTTTCTGGCCATCGCCCGGGTCATCGCGCAGGGGGGGGTAGGCTTCACTTCCTCCACCATGCTGCCCCAGCCCTTCACCGTGTACACGCTGGGCACCGAGACGGTGAGCTGGAAGGGTCTGGCGAGTCTGTCCATGACGTACTCGTGGGCAGCCGAGATGAGAACCACCGTGATGGCCTCTGCGGGTAATGCCGTGAAGCTCGCCACCGGCGCCAGGCTGCGGCACGCCCGGCTGTTCTGGGCCATGGCCCTGGCGGTCCTGGTGGGTATGGTGGCGGCGACCTGGACGACGCTGCACGTGAACTATGAACACGGCGGCATCAACCTGCGCCAGTTCGGCGTGCCGTCCATCGCCTGGCGTTTCCTCGAGGACAAGCTGAAGAATCCCATCGGCTGGGAGCACATCGAGCCACGGCTGCTGTTCTTTGGCGTGGGCGCGGCGATGATGGCCGGCCTCATCTGGCTGCAGCACCATTTCCTCTGGTGGCCGTTGCACTACATCGGTCTGCCCGTGGGGGACAGCTGGGTCATGGGCTGGGCCTGGTTCTCCGTGTTCCTCGGCTGGCTGGCAAAGGGGATCATCTTCCGCTTTACCGGGACCAGCGGCTACCAGACAGGCAAGCCGCTGTTTCTCGGGTTCATCGCCGGCCAGCTGATGGGAGGCGCCGTGTGGATGGTCGTCGACGCGCTCCTTGAGGAAGTCGGGAACATCGTCTTCATCGGCGTGCGCTGAGGTGCACGATCCTGTGCTGGTTGCGGGTCTCTGCCCCCACAGATACCCTTTCAAGATGACACCTCGAGAGTCCTTCCGTGCCATCATGCGCCACGAACCCGTCGATCGACTCCCGGTCCTGGCGGTGGAACCCTACGAGCAGACCGCCATCGAGCGCTGGCGTGGCGAAGGGCTGCCCGCCGACGTCCATCCCGTGGACTTCCTCGGCATGTCCAGGCTGGTTCAGGTGCAGTTGGCATGGGGACCGATCCCCGCCTTCGAGCCAAAGGTACTCTCGGAGGACGACGACTACGTCGTCGAGGTGGCCAACATGGGAGGGACGGTTCGCAGACGCAAAGAGAATCCGTCCATGTTCTACGGCCACATGGATCATCCGGTAGTGACCCGCCACGACTGGGAGGAGTACAAGCAGCGCTTTCGCGCCGACTCGCCCGGGCGCCTGCCGGCCGACTGGCAGACAACGGTGGCGCCGCGTCTCAACGCGTCGGTGGATCCCGTCGGAATCTGCTTCTTTCCGTTCTTCTGCCGTCTCGGCTTCTACTCGATGGGCATGGAGCGGTTTCTCACCGCGTTCCACGACGACCCGGATCTCATGCACGACATCTTCTCCCATTGGGGGAGGTACGTGCTCGAGATGATCGGACCGGTGCTGGGTGCGGTACAGCTCGACTATGTCATGTTTGCCGAGGACCTGGCCGGCAAGAACGGGCCGCTCGTCTCGCCGGCCATCTACGAGGAGTTCTGGTATCCATACCAGGACCCCATCGTCGATCTGCTGCGAGCCCACGACGTGCCCGTCATCTGCCAGTGGAGTGCGGGACAGTTCGAGAACCTGCTGCCCGGCATGCTGGCCCACGGTCTCAACTGCACCTGGCCGCTGGAGGTCATGGCCGGCAAGGATGCGCCGGCTCTGCGCCGACGTTTCGGTCGCGATCTGTTGCTGGGTGGCAACATCGCCAAGGAAGCCGTCATCGCCGGTCCGGCGGCGATCGATGCTGAGATCGAGCGATTGCTGCCGTTGATACGTGCCGGGGGATTCGTACCTGCTCTCGACGACATGGCGTCACCCGACATGCCGTTCGCCCACTATCGCTATATGATCGAGAGACTACAGGCTATCGAGCTGGCCTGAGAGCGTCCTCATCCTGCTGGCGCAGGGCCTGCCGGATCCACAGGATGGTCCCGCCCACTGCGAGCAATGGCAACAGCGAGAGGAAGATCGTGCTCAGGGTGAAGGCGTCGGTGTTGGCCGAATCCCGGGCGAAGCAGACCGAGCAGGCGTGGCCCGGCACGGCGCCGGCGAACAGGATCAGGGCAACGAGGCTGGCCCGGCGGCAACTCACAGGTAAACCCTCACGTAGAGGAAGGGCCACAACACCACGACGAAGTACCAGAGGACCTGTGTGGCGGCAAGGAAATCACCCTTGAGTCGGCCCTGGTGCAGACGGACATAGGCGACACTCAGCACCGACAGGCCGGCCAGGGCGTGGAGCGCATGGGCGCCGACGATGAGGTAGAAGAAGCCGCCATGCAGGCTGGATCTCATGGTGAGTCCCTGGCGGAGGAGATCGACCCACTCATATCCCTGGAAGCAGACGAAGAACCCCCCGGTCAGCATCGACCCCAGCAAGAGTGCCCGGGTGTGGGGCAGGCTGTTTCTGTGGGCTCGGGCCGCCAGCAGGAGCAGCAGGCCACTGGCGAGCAGCACGGCGGAGTTGCAGGCGGTCACCGCTACGGGAAGAGGCACCTCTGCTACCGGGGGCCAGACGGCGGCTGAAGCCCTGGCGATGGTCACGGCGCTGATGAGGCCGGAAAACAACATGGCCTCGCTGAAGACGAACAGGAGCATACCCAGAGCGGCGCTGGGTATCACCGGTCGGCGCCGGAGTGCTACAGCAGGCCCGGTCATCGCCGATCACTCCCCATGGGTCAGTGGGTAGTAGACGACTGAGCGGGCACGTCCAGCTTTGCCCAGTTCGTCCCTTCCTGCTTGTAGATGTCCACCGCGGTGCCGGCCCAGAACACGACCATCAGTGTGAGGCACGTGCAGATGACGTAGGCGACGTAGCGAGGCTGCACGTTCAGGTGCATGAAATGCTTGGCCACCATGTAGGCCTTCACCAGGGCGATGCCGAAGGCGGTGATCACAGTGACCACCTGGATCTCGAGGGTGGGACCGGCGATGCTGACTCCCAGCAGGACGAGCAGGATCGCCCAGATCTTCACGTAGCTGGTGTGTCCAGCTTGTTCGGACATGACGCAGGCTCCGTCCTATTTGGCGATGTAGAGCAGCGGAAAGAGGAAGATCCAGACGATATCCACAAAGTGCCAGTAGATGCCGATCAACTCGACGCGATGCAGCTCCCGTCCGGCGAGGGCATCTCTGGCGACGAATCCCATGATGATCGCCCCGGCGATCACGTGGGCGGCATGGATCCCGGCGGCGGTATAGTAGAACGCCCAGAATCCGTTGGACGAGATCGTGTAACCCGCCTGGATCTCGGCCGTCCACTCGAAAGCCTTCACCGTGAGGAAGACGAGGGCACCGACGATGGTCAGTCCCAGCAGCTTGGCCGCCTTGCGGCCATTGCCCGACTCGGCTGCCTGGTGGGCCAGGACCGCCGCCAGACTCGACGTCAGCAGTACGAAGGTGTTGAAGCCGCCGGCCCACACGTTGGTATGAGCCGCGTAGCCCGCCCACTCCACATGGGACATGCGGTATTCGATGTACGCCGCCAGCAGACCGCCGAAGATGACGATCTCCGAGGCGACGACCCACCACACGGCGAGTTGCCCGGTGGCCATGCCGGCGCTGGTCCGGGATGTAGCAATCGGTCTCATGTGTCCATGCCTAGGTGTCTAGTCCGGGAGGTCCTGCGGCCAGTAGTCCGACTCACGATCGGGGACACTGTACTCGTACGGTCCGCGGTACACCGTGGGGAAGACGCCGCCGAAGTTCCCATGGGGCGGGGGAGATTCGGTCGTCCACTCCAGCGTGTTCGATCTCCAGGGGTTCTTTCCCGCTGCCGGACCCTTCTTCATGCTCACCAGGTAGTTGTAGATGAAGACGAACTGGAAGCCGAGTAGCACCAGCATGGCAATCGTCGCAAAGACGCGCAGATCCTGGAAACTGGCACTCGACAGATCCGTGAAGTGCTGATAGTTGAAGATGCGCCGGTGCTGTCCGCCGATGCCCAGCACGAAGAGCGGGATGAAGATGAGGTTGAAGGGGATCACGGTACCCCAGAAATGGATCTTGCCCAGGGTCTCGTTCATCATCTTGCCGAACATCTTCGGATACCAGAAGGTCAGTCCGGCAAAGACGGCGATGATCGAAATCGGGAAAAACGTGTAGTGGAAGTGGGCCAGCACGAAATAGGAATCGTGGAAGTAGATGTCGGAGGCATTGTCACCCAGATAGATGCCGGTGACGCCGCCGATCATGAACTCGGCGACAAACGCCAGGGCCCAGAGCATCGGTGTCGACAGCGTGATCGATCCACGATATAGGGTGGCCATGAACAGGAAAATCATCTCGGCCACCGGCACCGAAATCAGCAGGGTCGTGATCGTGAAGATGTTGGCCATCCGGGGATCGATGCCCGAGATGAACTGGTGGTGAGCCCAGACGACGAAGCTCAACACACCCACCCCCATGGCGGAATAGATGATGATCCGCAGGCCGAAGGGCTTCTTGCGGGCGAAGACGGACATCACCTCGAGGGTGATTCCCAGCGCCGGCAGCAGGACGACGTACACCTCGGGGTGGCCGAAGAACCAGAACATGTGCTGCCACAGAACAGGATCTCCGCCGCGCCCGGGGTCGTAGAACCCGGTGCCGAGAAGCTGATCGAAGAGCAGCATGATCGCCCCGGCGACGAGGGGGCCCACCGACAGCATGAAGATGATGCTGGCCATGACGATCATCCACACGACCACCGGGATGTCAAAGGCCTTCATGCCCTGCGCCCTGGCGTTCATCGTCGTGGTGATGAAGTTGATGCCTCCCAGCAGGAACGCGACAAACTCGAGAGCCACGGCAACCAGCCACATGGACGAGCCGATAGGAGTCAGGCTGTATTCCGCCTTGGCGGACAATGGCGGGTAGGCGGTCCAGGCACCCCCGAAAGCACCGCCGGGCACGAAGAAGGCGGCCAGCAGCACGATGGTGCTGAGGAAGAAGAGCTGGAACGAGAGCCGGTTGACTCTCGGAAAGACCATGTCGTCGCAGCCCAGCATGAGCGGGATCAGGAAATTGCCGAAGGCGGCGATCAGCACCGGCATGGCCACCCAGAAGATCATGATGGTGCCATGATTGGTGACCAGGGCGTTGTATTCACCGGCAGAGACGATGCCATACAGGGGAACGTCCATCCCCGGGAAGGCCAGCTGCATACGGAAACAGTAGGCGAAGAAGCCGCCTACCAGGGCCATGGCCAGACCGGTGAACAGGTACTGCTTGGCGATCATCTTGTGATCGGTGGAGAAGATATACTTCGCCCAGAAGCTCATCTCGTGATGATCTTCGTGGGCTGCCGCCGTGGCTTCAGACATTTCGCTTCCCTGTGATCGAGCGCATTTCCTACTCGTACATCGCCGTTAACGTGTTGCCGGCCGATGAGGCATCGATCCAGGCCGCATGCTGCTCGGCGGAACCGATCACGATCCGTGCAGCCATCACGCCGTGTCCGAGGCCGCAGATCTCGGCGCACTGGATGTCGTAGGAACCGGTACCGATGGCCTTGAACCAACCCGTGATGGTCCTGCCGGGAATCGCGTCCTGCTTCAGGCGGAAGACCGGCACCGAGAAGGAGTGGACGACGTCGCGGGATTCCAGCTGGAAGTGGTAGACCTTGTCGACTTCCACGTGCAGCTCATCGACGGTGACGATATCGTCGGCCGTGTCGAGCCTGCCGTCTGCTCCGGGGTGGATGAAGGTCCAGGCCCACTGCTGGCCGATCACCTTTATCACAACAGCCGGCGGCGGCAGCTCGATCTTGATGTGCGACCAGGTCTTGAGGGCACCGACGATGAGGAAGATGTCACACACGAAAACGACCAGCACGGGCCCGATGAGCCACTTGCGCATTCGGGGTTCGTCGCCGGTAATGTAATCGGCGCGGTGCCCTTCACGGGCGCGGTACTTGAAGATGAAATAGAAGAACAGGGCTTCCGCCGCCACGAGCCAGACACCGACGATGACCGTCACCTCCGTGATCAGGAAGTCGATCTGGCGAGCGTAGGACGACAGAGCGGGTATGAGACTCTCGATCACGGCGAATGACCCCTAGAGAATGAAGATCACCGTGACCGCAACGAAGGCCACGAAGATGCCCATCGTGATCTGGAAGGTGCGATCGGCGATCTGATTCGATGTCAGTTTCTTCATCTGGGCAGCGACATGATGTAGGCGATGACATCTTTCATGGCCTGATCGTCCGGGAGTGCCATCGCCATGGGGCGCATGAGGAGGCTGCTGACGTCCCGCGGATCGGTACCACGCAGACCTGACTTGAACTTCTGCAGCTGCGTCAGCAGGTACCAGTCACTGGATCTGACGAGAGGCGGTGCCTTCTGCTTCACATCGCCGGTTGCCTGAGGGCCGTGGCAGGTGGCGCAGACGACATACAACGCCTTGCCCCTGGTGACGTCGCCGCCGCTGTTTACCGGCGGTGGCAGCACGGGCGGCATGTTCGCGACATACGCGGAGACGTCCGCCACATCCCCTTCGTGGATCAGGGTAACGGCCATGGGCCGCATGCGCAGGCCGGTGGCATCGTCCGGATGCATACCCCGCATTCCCTGGCGGAACTTGTCGAGTTGCGCTTCGAGATACCATTGATCGAGCCCGGCGATGGAGGGGGCGGCGACCGTCTGGTCACCCTCACCTGCTCCGCCATGACACTGGGCGCAGAGCTCGTACAACTCCTCCCCACGCTCCATGTCGCTGGCAGTGGCGACCTGCGAACACAGCAGAGCCAGGGTACTCATACCAATGATGACGGGGATTCTCAGTACCATTCTCACCTGTCAACGAAAAAGCACGTACTGGCTGGACGTGCTTCGGACAAACGAAGGCTTTTGGGGCCTGTGAACTGTAGTGTAGCGCTAGCGATTCGTCAAATTGAAAAAATCCGGCGTCTGTGTGTCAGCTGAGGCAGTGGAGATCGGCGGAGATCAAAGCCTTGCCACTGTTCTGCCGGGGCGACAGTGTTTGTCTGTCCCGCCAGGTCCCCCCAAAGACAGGTGAAGGCGATGTCCGCAAAGACTTCCATTCTGCACCCGACACGTGAGCTGCTGAGCACCTGGCGAGAGGGCGACGCCGAGAAAGTGTTGGCCATGATCGACCGCTCGGACGCCACCTTTCCCGGCGGCGGGGGATGGCAGGAAGACGCCGAGGAGATCGAGCGCTGGCTCCGCCACGGTGACCAGATCGCCGCGTACGTCACCGAGGAAGGCGACCGTATCGTTGCCCTCTGTACGCTGATGGTCCGGCCTGATCAGCTGGAGGGTTCCTACATCGAGCTCCTGATCTGTGACCCGGAGTTCCATGGGAAGAAGCACGGCAAGTCCGTGTTGCACGCGGTGGTCGAACACGTGTATCGAGCCGGCATCGGCAAGGTTGACCTGGGAACCTGGGCGGGAAACATGAAGGCCGTCCCCCTATATAAGAGGACGGGGTTCATGTGGCAGCCCGGGTCCTGCGTGCATATGGAGAACTTCACTCCGGCAGCCCGCCAGCACCCCCTGGGGGCACCGTTCTTCGCACGTCATGATTGGTACAGTGATCTGCAGCGGCCGGTGGATCTGGTCGAGGACCTGGTGACCCGCGGCAAGGTGAAGGTGTATGAGTACCTATGGCGTGCCGCCGACGGTGACTTCCTGCGTATGGTCTTCGACCGTCAGAGCTGGCGCCCCATAGAGGTGGAGACCCCTGAGCTCACCGCCTGTGTCACGCTGCCCGACGAAAAGCTGGTGGCGGGGCAGCCGCACCGGGTGAAGTGGCAGATCACCAACAGCAAGTCGAAACCCGTGCAGGTATTCCTTGCCGCCCGGGGCGAGCCGGGCATGGAGATAGCCCATCGGCAGAGCCTGGAGCTGAGCGGGTCGGCGGCGATGGAGGCCCAGGTCACCGTCGATCCGGAGATCGTCGAGAAGACGCGGCCGCCGCGGGCGGCGGTGCTCACCACCGAACTGATGTTCGGGAATCGTGAGATCGAACTCGCCGCCGGCATCGATGTGGTGCAGGCGGTAGAGATCAGCATCGAGGGACCGAGGGCTCTCATCCTGCCGACGGAGCCACAGCAGGCCCGGCTGACTCTGCGCTCTCACCTGGATCGCAAGTGTGTGGCGCAACTGCGTCTGCGGCCTGTCCACAACCTGGAGCTGAAGCGCCGAAGCGTCCGTGTCGAGCTCGGGCCGCACGCCAGCCTCGAGCTGCCCGTAGACATCCGTGTTCCGGCCGAAGGCGGCGCCACGCTGGAGACAGAGGCGACCGTCACGGTGAAGGGACGTAGGATCGCCACCAGGAAGCAGCGCCTCGATCTGCTGGCCTGCGGTCGTCGGAGCCTGGCAGGCGCCGTGGGGGAGAGCGTCGGCATCCTCTGCGGCGGCAACCTTGCGGTATACGCCTCGCGCAAAGATGGTCAGTTCTTCGTCCACCACCGGCTGCGCGGCACACGGGCCGTGCGCGCCCGTGTGAATGCCCCCCAGTTCGGTCCGCCCTTCTCCTGGGACGACCTGTTTCAGCAGAAGGCGGAGTCCTGGATCGATCGAGATGTCGAGGGAGTCTCACTCCACCTGCGCACGTCTTCCCTCCTCTACCCGGGACTCATCGTCAACCGCCGGATCAGACTGGATCGCAGTCCGTTGGTGGAAGTGGTCGACACCGTCACCAACGGCGGCGCCAGGACGATCGACCTGCACCGCTGTCAGTTCGTGTCCCTTACCGCTCGCCACGGGATGCGAAGCCGGCGGGGAGCACCGGCGGTGGGCGGCATCCACGTAGATCCGGAGACCACGGGAGCGCGGGAGCTGGGCGGCGTCAACCTGCCAGATGCCGGTGCACGCTGGCCGGAGGGATGGCTGGCCCACGAGGGTGGCGATGGTGTTGTCAGCGCCGTGATCTGGGACCAGGCCGAAACCGTGAAGGTGGGAGGACGATGCGACCTGCGGCAGGCTGCCGGATCGCTGGCCCCCGGCGGCAGCATCACCATGGATCCTCTGCACCTGCTGGTGACCGACGGTACCGTGGAGACGGCCCGCACCTGGTGGCAGCTGCTGCACGGATCGCCTGTCGGTGAGGAGGAGATCACACCACCGTCACGGCGGGAGCCCATCGAGCTGACTCTCGGCCCGGAGCCGTTGATCGTCGCTGGTGACGAGGCGAAGGCCCGGGTGTCCCTGACGAGTGCCGGCACCTACAAGCTGGATGGTCATGTCGAGGTGAAGGGGCAAGGGTTGGTGCGGTCCGCCCTGCCCCGGCAAGAAGTGTCGTCCCTTACCGTGGATCGGCCGGTAGGCGCTGCCATCCAGATAAAGCGGCGACAGAAGAAAGCGTCAGGTCCCGCCCACATCGACTTGCGCTTCGAGACCGACGAGGCCGTGTACGAACGGCAGGCCCGGGTCCTGGTGCTGCCCGCGGGCGCTCGCGCCGTCGAGGTGTGCGACGAGGGGGACGTCTTCGCCATGGACAACGGCAGGCTCAGGGCCCGAGTGGCGCCTGCCTTCAGCGCCAGCCTGATCTCGCTGGCCCTGCACGGACGGGAGTATCTCAACAGCTCCTTTCCCAAGGGGGGACAGCGGGGCTGGCGCAACCCCTGGCACGGCGGCATCCACCCGTCGTACGGGAGGCTGTGGGGGCGACTGCACCTCGAGACCTTCCGCGCCAGAACCGTTGAGCGCCGTGGCCGGCAGGGGCTGCCCTGGAGCGGGGTCCGTCTCACCTGCAAGGTCGCCCAGGAGTCAGCCCGCAACCACACCCTCTACATCGAGTATCTCATGGCACCCGGCGCCGACGTACTGGCAGTGATCGTCGGCCGCAGGAACACCGTGGGAGAGTGGCTCGGGGGAGATGTGGGGTTTGATCTCTGGCCCAATCTGGCGATCCGTCCCGGCAAGGGACACTTCCACACCGCCACCCGGTCGGCAGCCTCGCCGAAGGCTTCGCCCTATTGGTACGGCGGATTTACCTGGGACTGGGGTGGACTGGTGAGCCGCGACGGGCGCGCCCTGTTCACCACGGCCGCCTCACCTGACTGCGTCGCCAGCGGCTGGGCGGAGGGACCGGAAGGTTGTGCGCTCAATGGAGAGGTGACGCGCGGCGTACCGGCGGGAGCAAGCGTCGAGGGTGTGTTCTTCGTGCTGCCCGCGGCTTCTATGGAGGATGCGGTGGCCGCGGCGGCGTGGTCAGGCTTTACCGAACTGCCGTGAGGATCGGTCGCGGTCGAGCGCCCCGCGATAGAGCACCATCCCCCGGACGCATGGTTGGGCCTATACTCACCCGATGCTTCCACCACCCACAAGAGCAGTTCTGCGGCGGGCGGCTCAAAGTTCCGTAGCCAGAATCGGCGTCGTCATCGTCGGCATGGTGTTGTGCGTCGAGGTCTTTGCCTCGATCACGTGGGTTCTATCGGGAGCCGGATCGGTGGATCTGGCCTCTCTGGATTCTGTGCAGGCCCCCGAGCGGCATCCAACTCAGGCAAAGGCCCTGCACGCCGTCAGCGAATGGCAGGCTGACGCCGGAACGGCTTTCCAGGAGGCGCCGCAGTGGGCGCAGCAGGCGGCCGCCGGCGAATTGCCGCCGGTGGCCGAACGCCTGCCGGACAATCCCCTCGTCATCACACCGCCGCACCAGATGGGCCCCTATGGCGGTACCTGGCGTCGTTATGCCACCGGCCCCAGCGACATCGGTATCATCGAGGCCCGTCTGTCCTATGACGGTCTCGTACGCTGGGATCCGATGGGCCAGCAGATTCTTCCGAACCTGGCCACGCACTGGGACATCGAGGATGGCGGGCGCAGCTTCACCTTCCATCTGCGGCGCGGCGTTCGCTGGTCGGACGGTCATGCCTTCGGTGCCGACGACATCCTGTTCTGGTACCGCGACGTGCTGCAGGATTCCGACATCACGCCCGTGATCGGTATCGAGTATCGCCACGGTGGCGAACTGATGCAGATGGAAAAGCTCGACGAGTGGACCTTCCGCGTGCGTTTCGCCGAGCCAAATGGCCTGTTTCTCAAGCAGCTGGCTTCAAACTACAGCTACACCATGGTCGGCTACGCCGCCCACTACCTGAAGCAGTTCCATCGCAACTACGTACCCGAAGAGCAGCTCGAGCGGATGGCGCGGGCCACGGGCCGGGACTTCTGGTTTCAGCTGTTCACCGACAAGCGGGAGTGGCGCAACCCGGACATGCCGCGCCTGTGGGCCTGGGTGTGCACCGAGCCGCCGCCGGCGCGGCCGGCCCGGTTTCACCGCAACCCGTACTACTGGAAGGTCGATCCGGAAGGGCGTCAGCTGCCCTACATCGACGCCGTCACCTTCGACATCTACGACGTGGAGACGATCAACCTGAAGGTGATCAACGGCGAAGTCGGCATGCAGAGCCGGCACGTGAACACGGGTGACTACCCGCTGTTTCTGGCCAACCAGGAAGCCGGCGACTATCGCGTGCTGCACTGGATCGATGGCGGCGACGGCACCTTCTCGCTGTCGGTGAATCTGAATCACAAGGATCCGGTACTGCGCAAGATCTTCGGCGACCATCGCTTTCGCAAGGCGCTGTCCCATGCGCTGGATCGGGAATCGCTCAACGAGGCCAACTACTTCGGTCTCGGACAGGCGCGACAGCTGGCGCCGCCCGCGATTTCGGCCTGGTACGTAGAGGAGTACGAGAAGGCCTACATCGAGTTTGACCCGGACAAGGCCAATCGGTTGCTCGATGAGATTGGACTGCAACGCCGCAGCGTCGACGGTGTTCGACTACGGCCAGACGGAGAGCCCCTGAACATCTACCTGGAGATGTCGTCCACGGGGGCCGGCATGAGCCAGCTGTTCGAGATGATCGCCGCCGACTGGTCGGACGTGGGCGTGCAGACGAAGGTGAAGATGTCGGCCCGTCAGCTGTTCGCCCAGCGGCGCCAGTCACGTCTGTTCGACGTGGCCATGTGGGGCGGGGCGGGTGAGATCATCCCCGTCCTCGATCCGCGGTGGTTCATTCCCTACAACAACTCCTCCTTTTACGGTCTCGACTACGTCCAGTGGTATCGGACCGAAGGCCGCAAGGGGACGGAGCCCCCCGCGCCGATGCGGCGGGCCCTGGATCTGTTCGGGCAGCTGCAGCGCACGATGGACGAGCAGGAGCAGATCCGGCTGTTCAAGGAGATCATCGAGATCAACCGGCAGCACCTGTGGGCCATCGGCGGTGTCGGCGCCGTACCGCAGATCTTCATCGTCAACAACTCCTTCCGCAATGTGCCCGACGTGGCCGTGGCCTGCTGGCCGTTGCGGACGCCCGGGGCGACAGCGCCGGAGTGCTACGCCATCGATGATGGGGAAGTTGCCGAGATCTGATGTTCGCCCTCATCCTGCGCCGAGTGCTCTGGATGCTGCCCACCCTGTGGGTCATCTCTCTGGTTTCCTTCGCCCTGATCCAGTTGCCGCCGGGCGACTATCTCACGTCTTATGTCACCGCCCTGGAAGAGACGGGGGAGACAGTGAGCCTCGAGCAGGTGGAGGCACTGCGGCGGCGCTACAACCTCGACGAGCCCTTCGTGCTGCAGTACAGCAAGTGGCTGAACGACCTGCTGCCCTTCGGCTTCCGCCGTGCCGAGGATGGCGCCTACCTGTCGGTGCCCGATGTGGATGGTGGTCGCAGCTTCAACTGGCCACGCTTCAAGTGGCCCGACCTGGGCACCTCCTTCGAGTGGAACCGTCCCGTCGCCGAGCTGATCGGCGAACGCCTGCTGCTGACGATGACGATCTCCATCTTTACGCTGCTGTTCACCTGGGCTCTGGCGATCCCCATCGGCATCTATTCGGCGGTCCGCCAGTATTCATGGGGCGACTACGCTTTTTCGGTGCTGGGCTTCATCGGTCTGGCCACGCCAAACTTTCTGCTGGCCCTGATCTTCATGTACATCGGCTATTCGGTCTTCGGCGTCAGCGCCGGCGGGCTGTTCTCGCCGGCGTACGAGAACGCACCGTGGAGCATGGCACGGTTCTCGGACCTGGTGGCGCACATGTGGATCCCCGTCATCGTCATTGGCACCGCGGGTACGGCGGGGCTCATCCGCGTCATGCGCGGCAACCTTCTTGACGAGCTGCCCAAGCAGTACGTGATGACGGCCCGGGCCAAGGGTGTGAGTCCGGTGAAGCTGTTGTTGAAGTACCCCGTGCGCGTGGCTCTGAATCCGCTGGTGTCGACGGTGGGCTGGGTGCTGCCGGGTATCGTCTCGGGATCGGTCATCGTCGCTGTGGTGCTCGGCCTGCCGACGGTGGGTCCGCTGCTGCTGCGGGCCCTGGAGAACCAGGACATGTACCTGGCCGGTTCCATGGTCATGATCCTCAGCTTCCTCACCGTCATCGGCACGCTGATCTCCGACATCCTGCTGTTGATCCTGGATCCGCGCATCCGCTACGAGAGCCGCAGCCGCTGATGTCTGCCGTACTACAGGAGACGACCCCCGAGGAGGCAGTCGACGCGGCAGCCCTGCAGACGGCGTCGCAGTGGCAGCTGATGGGCATGAAGTTCCGCAAGCATCGGCTGGCCGTGTGGTCGGGCTGGGTGGTGCTGGCACTGTACGGTGTTGCCGCGCTCTGCGAGGTCGTAGCGCCGTACTCCCTGGATGCGGAACATCTCGACTACATGCACGCGCCACCCCAGCGCTTGCGTTGGCTGAGCGATGACGGTGTGCATCTGTGGCCCTTCGTCTACGGCCTCGAGAGCCGCCGGCACCCGGTGACGCGGCGCACAGTGTATGCCGAGGATCACAGCCGCACCTATCCATTGCAGCTGTTCGTGCGCGGCGAACCGTACGAGTTCTGGGGTGTGTTCGAGACCGACATCCATCTGCTTGGAGTCGAGCCGGGAGGGACCCTGTTTCTGCTGGGTACCGACTCGGTGGGGCGGGACATGCTGACGCGGATCATCTACGGATCGCGCATCTCCCTGACGGTAGGTCTCATCGGCGTGGCCCTGAGCTTCACCTTTGGTCTGCTCATCGGGGCGGTATCCGGTTACTACGGCGGCTGGGTGGACAACGTGATCCAGCGTCTGATCGAGGTGCTGCGCTCTTTCCCGTCGATCCCGTTGTGGATGGCGCTGTCGGCGTCGCTGCCCTCGGACTGGTCGCCGCTGAAGGTCTACTTCGGCATCACCGTCGTGCTGTCCTTCCTCGGCTGGACCGGACTGGCCCGCGTCGTGCGCGGCAAGATCCTGTCCCTGCGCGAAGAGGACTATGCCACGGCAGCCCTGCTGGCAGGGGCCAGCCAGCGTCGGGTGATGGTCCGTCACCTGCTGCCCGGTTTCGCCAGCCACATCATCGTCAGCCTGACACTGACCTTGCCGAACATGATCCTCGGCGAGACAGCGCTCAGCTTTCTCGGCCTGGGACTGCGCCCGCCGATCACGAGCTGGGGGGTGCTGCTGAAGGAAGCTCAGAACGTGCAGGCTGTGGCTCTGCAGCCCTGGCTGCTGACACCGGCGCTGTTCGTCATCATCGCCGTGCTGGCGTTCAACTTCGTCGGCGACGGTCTGCGCGACGCCGCCGATCCCTACTCCCGCTAGCCTCGCCAATGACAACGCCACTGGTCACCATAGAAAGTCTCAAGACCCACTTCCCTCTCGACGAGGGCACGGTGCAGGCCGTGGATGGCGTCGACCTGACCGTGCCCCGCGGCAAGACCCTGTGCGTGGTGGGTGAGAGTGGCTGCGGCAAGTCGATCACGGCCTTTTCGCTGATGCGCATGCTGGCCCCACCAGGGCGGATCGTCGACGGCACGATCACTCTGAATCACCCCGAGGGTGAGTCGATCTGTCTCACCGATCTGGAGGAAGATGGCGAGCAGATGCGGGCCATCCGCGGCCGCGATATCGCCATGGTTTTCCAGGAGCCCATGACGAGCCTGAGTCCGGTGCACACCGTGGGCAGCCAGATCGTCGAGGCGGTGCGTCTGCACATGGATCTCGACAAGCGGCAGGCACGGGAGCATGCCGTCGACATCATGCGACGGGTGGGCATACCCGATCCCGAGCGCCGGTGCGGCGAGTATCCTCACGAGCTGAGCGGCGGCCTGCGGCAGCGCGCCATGATCGCCATGGCTCTGTCGTGTCGTCCGGCGCTGCTGATAGCAGATGAGCCCACGACGGCACTCGATGTGACGATCCAGGCGCAGATTCTGGCGCTGATGCGGCAGCTGCAGACCGAGTTCGGCATGGCGATCCTGCTGATCACGCACGACCTGGGGGTGGTGGCGCAGATGGCCCACGAGGTGGCGGTGATGTACCTGGGCCGGGTGGTGGAGTACGGATCGGTGCAGCAGATCTTCGAAGATCCGCAGCATCCCTACACGCAGGCCCTGCTGCGGTCGCTGCCCGGAACCCACGTGGGCGAACGCAAGGCCGAACTGGAGGTGATCGAAGGCAGTGTGCCCGAGCCTTTCGAACGACTGTCGGGCTGTGCCTTTGCGCCGCGCTGTCGAGAGGCCGAGGCCGGGCGCTGCGATGTCGGCGAAAGGCCGGTGCTGATGGCGGTGTCCGCGGGGCATACGACGGCGTGCCTCAAACGGCAGGTCGAGGCGTGACCCATGGCTGAGGCCACCACACCGTTGTTGCAGGTGCGCGAGCTCAAGAAGCACTTCCCCATCACGGCGGGTTTCTTCAACCGGATCGTCGGTGCCGTGAAGGCGGTGGACGGGGTCAGCTTCGACGTGCACGAAGGTGAGTGCCTGGGACTGGTCGGTGAGAGCGGCTCCGGCAAGACGACGGTGGGGCGGTGTATTCTGCGGGCGCTGGAGCCGACGGCGGGCCAGATCCGCTTCCGCGTGGACGACACGGTCACCGACGTGGCCGGTGCCGACCACGGCCAGCTGAAGGAGCTGCGCCGTCATATGCAGCTCATCTTCCAGGATCCGTACGCGTCGCTGAACCCGCGCATGACGGTGTTCGACATCGTCGGCGAGCCATTGCTGGTGAACGGCATGAAGGATCGCGCCCAGCGCGAGACCCGCGTGCGGGAGCTGCTGGCTCAGGTGGGACTGAACCCGCAGCACCTGCAGCGCTATCCCCACGCGTTCTCCGGCGGGCAGCGGCAGCGGATCGGTATCGCCCGCGGCCTGGCGCTGAACCCGCGCCTCATCGTCGCCGATGAACCGGTATCGGCGTTGGACGTGTCGGTGCAGGCGCAGATTCTCAATCTGATGAACAGCCTGCAGGACGAACTCGGACTCACCTACCTGTTCATCGCTCACGACCTGAGTGCGGTGCGCCACATCTGCGACCGCGTGGCGGTGATGTACGTGGGGCGCATCGTCGAACTGGCGGAGACGGAGGAGTTGTTTCACACCCCGCGGCACCCGTACACGCGCAGCCTGCTCGACGCCGCACCCGTTCCCGATCCTTCCCAGCCTCCGGGGGATTTCATCGAGGGTGAGGTGGCCGATCCCGGCAACCCGCCCCCCGGGTGCGCCTTTCATCCTCGTTGTCCCGTTGCCGAGGACCGTTGCCGGGCGGAGATTCCCGATCTGCGTCAGGTCGGTGACCGCTGGGTGGGGTGCCACCGAGCCGAGGAGCTGGACCTCGGCGCGGCGTGAGCGGGGGGTGCACAGAGATGAGCGAGACCGGGAATGACTGATACGATGCAGTCCCTGACACCCATCGGGGGAGACGTCACAGTCGAGGGGGCCGTGTCCATCGAAGAGACGGTGGACGGGGTGCATCCATGGCGCCTGCCCATCCATCGGCGAGACCTGTTCGAACCGTCCGTGGTCAACAAGGCGTCGATGCCGGCAGGCGTGCGCCTGACCTTCATCAGCGACACGTCCTCGGTCATACTCGGAATCGCCAACCAGGGCGTCGCACCGGATCCGCCGTGGGTCTTTGATCTGCTCGTCGATGGCGAGCTGCACCAGCGTCTGGCGCCGACGCCGGATGCCGACAGCATCCGGTTCACCGATGTGCCCGACGGTGAGCACCGGCTCGAACTCTATCTGCCAAGTCAGTACGCACCGGTCGTCATCCGGGCGCTGAAGGTGGATGCCGGCGCCACGGTACGTGGCTGGCAGGATGTGCGTCGGCGGATCGTGTTCTATGGCAGCTCCATCACACATTGTCGACATGCCGCGGGACCGAGCGAGACATGGCCGGCGCTGGTAGCTGGACAGTTCGATCTGCACCTGACAAGCCTGGGCTACGGCGGTGATTGCCACATGGATCAGGTGGTGGGTCGCATGATCGCCGACCTGCCGGCGGATTTCATCGGCCTGAAGATCGGCATCAACATGATGGGCGCCCTGTCGGCCTCGGACCGGAGCTTTCGCGCCATGGCCATCGGCCTGATAGAGACGATCCGCGACGGACACCCCGACACGCCGATGGCGTTGGTGTCACCCATCTGCCATCCGCCGAATGAGACCACACAGAATGCGGCGGGCATGACGCTGCAGCTGATGCGTCAGCGTCTGGCCGAGGCCTGTCAGTTGCTGTGTGCACAGGGGGATGACAATCTGCACTATGTCGATGGCCTGTCGGTGATGGGTGCCGACGACGTGCATCTCTACATCGACGGCATCCACCCCAGCGCCGAGGGCTATCGATTCCTGGCCGCAGGATGGGCCCGCGAAGTGGCGCCGAGACTGGGACTGACGTGAGCGCCGACCGACCCAACATTATCTTCATCAGTGCCGAGCAGCAGCGCGGCGACACGGTGCACGCCTGCGGCGCCGAGTGGATGCGGACCCCCCACCTCGACGCCCTGGCCGGCGAAAGCGTCGTCTTCGACCGCGCCTTCTGTCCGGCGGCCACGTGCGTCTCCAGTCGCGCTGCCTTCTACACCGGCCTGTATCCGCACAACAATGGCATTTACGGGTTTCAGCCATCGTCGGGGAGTCTGCACTGGCTGCCGAGGCTCGCGGAGCAGGGCTACCACTGTGTCAGTATCGGCAAGACCCATCTGCCGCCCACCGGCTTCCACGAACACCTGGCGGAGCACGACAACAAGTGTGCTCTGAAGATTCGGGGTGAGGACTGCGACTGGATCCGGGCTGTGCGTGCCGCCGGGTACGAGCCTCCCTTCGACCTGCACGACACCGACCCCGACTTCTACGACAAGCTGGGGGCCATCGTCTGGCCTCTTCCTGAAGATCTGCACCCGGATATCTACATGGCCAACCGTGCCCTGGAGTGGCTAGATGCCTGGGACGGACGCGCTCCCCTCTACCTGCACCTCGGTTTCTTGAGCCCCCACGATCTCTATGATCCGCCGCAGCGCTTCCTGGATCTCTACGACGACGACGACATCCCCATGCCGCACGTCACGGCGGAGGAGCGCGCCGGGATTCCCGAGGCGTTGTTTGCCCAGCACCGCCGATTGGAGGCGGCTCACGGGATCACGGTCGTCAAGCCGAGTCGGGCGACGCCGGAGCGGGTCCGTCGTATGCGCAAGCACTACTACGCCAGTGTGACGATGATCGACGAGAAGATCGGCCAGCTGGTGGACAAGCTGAAAGAGAAGGGTCTGTATGACGATGCGGTCGTCATCTACACCTCCGATCACGGCGATCATCTCTTCGACCACGATCTGATCTACAAAGGCGAACTCTACGATACGATCGTACGCGTGCCGCTGATGGTGAAAGCCCCGGGTGTGACGCCGCAAGTCCGGCGCGAGGAGCTGGTGTCACAGATGGATGTGGTGCAGTACATCCTCGACATGTCCGGTGCTGACGGCAAAGGCTTGCACGGCCTCTCCCTGCGGCGTGCCCTCGACGACGGACATGAACACCCGCGACGCTACGTGTTCGCCGAGGAGGGGGAAACGGGTCTGCGCCCGGAGCCGGACCTGCTGACGATGATCCGCAGCCGCACGCACAAGCTGATACACTTCAGCGGCAACCGCAGCGGTCAGCTCTTCGACCTGGTGGCCGACCCCGGCGAAACCCGCAACCTGTGGGGAGACACGGCCTATCGCGAAATACAGGCGGAGCTGACCGCCGACCTGCTGGACTGGCTGTCCACCGATCTGCACCGCCGCCGCGACCTGTTCGCGGAAGCCCGCTGACGACAATGCCGGACACACGACCCAACGTACTGTTCATCATGTCGGACCAGCACAGCAAGGCCGTGGCTGGCTGCTACGGTCACGGCATCGTGCAGACGCCTCATATGGATCGGCTGGCACAGCGCGGGCTCATCTACGACAACGCTTTCTGCGCCTCGCCTCTGTGTGGCCCGTCGCGTGTAGCCTGGATTACAGGTACGCAGCCGCACACCAACGGTGTGGTCACTCACAACAACTCCCGGCACCGTTCGGGCGGGACCTACCGCAAGACCATCGATCCGGACGTGCCCTCGTTGATCGAGGAGATGAGACAGGCCGGCTACGACACCTACGGCGCCGGCTTCATGCACGCCGATCAGCATGTAGATGGGGAAGATCCCTATGGCGAACTCGGATTCTCGGGCTACGGTGTCAATCCGAAGTCCTACGGTGATATCGTCGGTGAGCAGGTCAAGCGGCGCTACGACGCCCACCACATTATCTCGGAGATGTGGGAGCACAGCTACCGCAACGTCGAAGGGGATCCCTTCCCCCATGGCGAAGAGAAGATGCTCGACACCCTCGTCGTCGACGACTGCCTGGAGTTCATGGCGCAGAGCGATCGCGACCGTCCGTTCTTCGCCTACGCCGGGTTTCGCGCCCCCCATCCACCCTGGTGCGCGCCGCCGCGCTTTCACGAGATGTACGATCCTGACGATATCGGCGAGTTACCCAACTACCTCGTTGATTTCCGCGACAAGCCTCGCAGGGTCATCGAGCGGGTCAACTACTACGAGCTGTGGAACCTTCCTGAGGAGATGATCCGCAAGTCGATCGCCGCCTACTTCGGGTTTGTCAGCTACACCGATACCTGCGTGGGCCGATTGGTCGATGCCATCGACGCGGCGGGCCTGCGCGATGACACGCTCATCGTCTACGCCAGCGATCATGGCGAGATGCTCTACAAGAACGGGATCTGCGAGAAGCACACCTTCTTTGAAGACGCCGTGCGGATCCCGTTGATCTTCTCCCAGCCGGGCGTCGTCCCCGAGGGAGAGCGCACCGAGGCGCTCGTCAGCAACATCGACATCCTGCCGACGGTGCTGCGAATGGCCGGAATCCGGCTGCCGGAGATCGTGGAGGGCAAGGACCTGACACCAACCTTCCGCGGGGGGAAAGTGCAGGAGCACGTGTTCTCCGAGTATTACCACAGCCTCGATCCGTGCCGCATGGTGCGCGACGAGCGTTACAAGTACATCCACACCGAAGAGGATATCTGCGAGCTCTACGATCTGGACAACGACCCCCTGGAGTCGGTGAACCTGGCGTGGTATCCGCAGTATGCGCAGCGTATCGCCGAGATGGACGAACTCGTCATGGCGGACTGGGAGATTCCAGAGGTGCCGGTGTGGGCCGCCTGGAACGACCTGAACGAGCGCAAGCAGCGACTGCGGCTCACCGATCCGGACATCATCGATCCGCGGCCGGATCCTCCGACGTGGGTTTCTGACCACTCCGACACCTGACCTGAGAATAGGGGAACGACATATGCGTCTGATGCTCACACTCCTCCTCGCAGCTCATTGCCTCGCCTTTCCCCTCGATGCACAGGAGGAGAACCCCACCTTGATGCTCGGTGTCTATGCCCACCCCGGCCCGATCTGGGAGAAGGGCCTGCGCCTGGATGAGCTCGGCATCAATGCCGTCTTCATTCGCAGCGTCGCCCTCGACAGCGCCGCCATCGAGCGCGCCCGCAGCGAGAACTGCCGCGTCTATGCCGAGTTTGCCACTCTGAATGGTGGGTATGGCGACTATGTCGAAAAACACCCCGAGGCGCATCCTATAGACGCGGACGGCAATCCCGTGCCCAAGGCCACCTGGTTCATGGGCGCCTGCCCCACAGACCCCGGTTTTCGCAGCTACCGCATGGAAGCCCTGCGTTCGTTGCTGCTGAAGTACGATGTGGACGGCGTGTGGATGGATTATCTGCACTGGCACGCCCAGTTCGAGGACCCCTATCCCCTCTTCTACAAGACTTGCTTCAACCACTCGTGCCTGACGGCCTTTGCCGAGTGGTCCGGTATCGAGATCGAGGGAGAGACCACGGCCGAGAAGGCCGAGTGGATTCTCTACAACGCGCCGCGTCAGTGGGAAGACTGGCGCGTATCGGTACTGGTGGACTGGGCACGCCAGTTCCACCAGATCGTCAAGGAAATCCGTCCCCAGGCACTGGTCGGCAACTACCAGGCCGCCTGGAAGGACGAGGATTTCTGGGGCGCCAGACGGCGCTGTCTGGGTCTGGATTTCGACGCCCTGGCGCCATATGTGGACGTGTTTTCACCCATGCCCTACCACGGTCGTTCGGACATGCCGACGTCCTACGTCAAGGACTACGTTGAGTACTTCTCCGCACGTCACGAAGTCCACACCGAACCGGGCAGGTATCCGCGTCTCTGGCCCATCGTTCAGGCCTATAACGAGCCGCCCGTGTCTGCCGACGAACTGGCTGACGTGCTCGAATACGGCCTGGCGGCCAAGAGCAGTGGCGTGATGATGTTCACCAGCGACAGTGTGGCAGAGGATCCGGACAAGGTTGCGGCAGTCAAACGGGTCTACAGGGCGGCGGCGCGGGATTGACGAGACATGACACAGGATCCGATTCCATCACTGTTGACCCGCATCGATGAACGTCGGCTGCGCGACCACCTGTTCCACCTGTCCTCGGATCCACTGCCCTACCGCAAACTGAACTACACGGTACCCGGACACGACCGCTGCACGCTGTACGAAGCGGACGACTACATCGCCGGACAACTGGAGGAGAGCGGTCACGACGTCGAGCGGGAGGCGGTGACGGTGCAGGCCTTCCGCACCGACGGCTCGCGACCGATGCCGCACCAGTTCAGTCGCCCGGAGCCGGAGGATCCGAGTTACACCGCCCATAACCTCTATGCACGAACCCGAGGTACCCGTCTACCCGACGAGTACATCGTCGCCATTGCCCACAAGGATTCACAGAGCTGGACCGATTCCCCCGGCGCCTACGACAATGCCTCGGGAACGTCGGCGCTCATGGAGATGGCCCGGGTCCTGCAGGACTACGAGTCGCAGCGATCCATCTGGTTCGTCTTCTGTAATGAAGAGCACACGCCGTGGACGAGCGCCGTCACGGCGCAGGGCATGGTGGCGGCAGGGCTGACGGTGAAGGGTGTCATCAATGTGGACAGCATCGGCGGTCGATCGCAGGCCGATGTGGATGCTGGCCGGCTCACACACTGCACCCGCTTCACCACGCCTGAAGGCGAGGCGCTGGCAGAGCGTACAGCCCGGCTCAACGAGCGCTACGACCTGGGGCTGATCACGAGCCGGTTCCAGAGTGAAAAGCCCAACGACGACGATGGTTCCTTCATCAAAGCCGGCATTCCCGCCGCCGTGTTGCACATCGGGTCGTATCCGTACAAAAATCCGGACTACCACGCCGTCACGGATACGGCCGACAAGGTCGACATCGACCACCTGGCACAGTCGGTGCGCCTGAGCCTGGCATTGCTGCTGGATCTGGATCGCGAGTGAGCCACCGGCAATGACAGGTGACCCAATCGAATCAGGAGGGATCCATGACCAGACTACGTGACATCGACCTGCTCTCTGTCGGCATCGGCGTGATCCTCGGTGTGCTGATCCTGGCATCCGGTCTGCACATCCGACAGCATCGGATCGAGCGGGGAGAGAGACCGGTACGTGCCGCCGAACAGAAGAAACGCTCGCGCCTGGCGGAACAGGTTCGCCTGGAAAGCCACCGGCAGAACAAGGCGCAACAGATGCTGGACAAGGTGATCGGTGAGGGCCGCTCCCTCGTCCGCGTCGCCATCGACTGGGAGGATCGCGACGGTGTGACCCGAGTGAAGAGGCTGTCGTTGTCGTTGGGGGTGGACCAGACAAAGGTCGGCATCGATCCTGACACCCGCGAGATCCGTGAGCAACTGCGTCCGGAAGAGGAGGTCGATCAACTGGCGGCGCTGGTGCAGCAGGCGGTCGGCTTCGACGCGACTCGCGGTGACGCGATGACCGTGTCGTCGATACCCTTCGACAAGACCCAACAGATCCAACAACACGAACAGGCCACGTCCCAGGAGCGCCGGGAATTCTGGACGGGGATCGTGGTGGTGGGCCCCCTCCTGCTGTTGGCGCTCTATCTGTTTCGCCGGGGTGGAATGACGGGGACCGCCATCGCTGTCGGTGCCGGCGCCGCCCTGGTGTTGAGCCCGATCGGGTTACGTGACGGTCCCGCCGTCGCCTTCGGCCTCGGTGTGTTCTTCCTCATCGTTGGAATCGACAGATGGCGGCAGATCCAGGCGAAGGGCGAGGCGACATCTCACCCAGAGAGCACCGAGAAGTCGGCAAATCCGACGTAGATCGCCAGCACCACGCAGATCAGCACCAGGCCCATGGGTCGGGCATACTTCCACGGCGTCATCTCCACGTCGCCTGAATGCTGCTGTTCCCAGGCGTGGGGGAGCGGCCTCAGGGCACCGATCAGCAGCATGATGACAACGAGCGAGACGAAAACCGCTCCGAGGAAATGGAACTCGTGCATGGCGGCGACCACACCCTCAAAGGCCGGCACGAAGTATCCCAGAGCGATGGCTGTGAAGCCGACAACGAGTCCCACCTTGGCGGCCAGTGGCGGCACCCGCCGGAAGAGGATCCCGACGACGACGACGGAGAAAATGGGAATGAAGTAGAGGCCGTTCATCTTCTGCAGGTAGCCGAAGATGCTGGCCTGACCCATCAGCAGGGGCGCTGAGGCCATCGACACGACAGCGATGATCCAGCCGAAGACCTTGCCCGACTTCACCACCTGCTGTTCGGTGGCCCCCTGGTTGATCATCGGCTTGTAGATCCCGAGGCTGAAGAGTGTCGTCGTGCTGTTGAGAGCCGAGTTGTAGGAGCTGAGAATGGCGCCGACCATCACCGCGGCGAAGAGACCGGTGAGGGGACCGGGCAGCACGTCACGCACGAGTTGGCCGTAGGCCATGTCGGCCTTGATGTCACTACCAGCGTACAGATGGAAGGCGATGATTCCCGGCAGCACCAGATACAGCGGCCCCAGCAGCTTGAGGGCGCCGCAGATCAACACACCCTTCTGACCCTCCTGCAGATTCCTGGCCCCGAACGTGCGCTGGATGATCTGCTGATTGGTACACCAGTAGAACAGATTCAGCAGCAGGACGCCCGTGAAGAGCGTCGGGAAGGGCACCGACTGTGCCGGACCGGCGATCGAGTTGAAGCGATCGGGGTTGGTGGCACCGATCTGTCGCAGGCCCGCAAATACACCCTCACCGCCGCTGACGGCCTGCAGTGCGAAGTAGACGATGAGCAGGCCGCCGGTCAGCAGGCCGATGCCGTTGAGCGTGTCCGATACCGCCACCGTGCGCAGCCCGCCGAAGACCGCGTACGTGGTGCCGATGAGACCGACCAGCAGCACCGTAAACGTGATGATCCCCAGTTCCGAGTGGATCCCGGTGAGGGCCGGCAGGTCAAGCATGCCGTTCAGACCCCGGGCCCCGGTGTAGAGGATGATCGGCAACAGAATGACGGCGTAGGCGATCAGGAATATCAGCGTCGTGATCGTCCGGGTGCCCTCATCGAAGCGCTCCTCGAGGAATTGTGGCACCGTGGCGACGCCGCTTCTGAGGAAGCGAGGCAGGAAGAACAACGCCATCAGCACCAGCGCACAGACGGCGATGACCTCCCAGGCCATGACGCTGAAGCCGTCGGTGAAGGCGGCGCCGTTGAGGCCGACCATCTGTTCGGTGGACAGATTGGTCAGCAGCAGCGATCCGGCGATGAAAGGGCCGGTCAGCCGCCTGCCCGCCAGGAAATATCCATCGGAGCTGGCGTGGTCGTCGCCGCGAGTCATGGCGAACGTGATCGCAGCGATCAACCCGGTGAACGACACGAAGGAGAGCAGTATCATGTCCGCGCCCGAAAAAGAGGACTCAGTCGGTACTGCGCACGTCGACCCAGGCGCCGGTGTCGCTGGACTTGTAACAGGCTTCCATGACGGCCACCGCGTCGACGGCACAGCGCAGATCTGCGTCGAGCTCCTGGCGGGTCACCTTGCCCTCTATGGCGCCAACGAGGCGGTCGACCCGCGTCGGCCGCTCGGTGCCCTCGGCAACGGGCTCGGCGTCTTCGCTAGGGGCGGCAACCAGATATCCCCTGTCGACGTGTTCGA
>Ga0187827_10002115_pt1 | contig 27597 bp, 33 predicted proteins | sample ETNtaG_39_FD_167969 | JGI IMG/M metagenome (GOLD analysis project Ga0187827, IMG submission 167969) | Marine microbial and viral communities from oxygen minimum zone, Eastern Pacific Ocean - ETNP2014_SV_150_PacBio MetaG (Illumina Assembly) | ecosystem: Environmental > Aquatic > Marine > Hypoxic...
AAGCGATAAAGGAACAACAAACCCAAATTGAATCTTTAAAATTATTAATCTGCCTTGACCACCCAGAAGAGGAAATATGCCAATGATAAACACACCCAAAACAAAAGAACAACAAGAGCAGATAGAAGAATAAAAAATCCCAATCGCAGCAAGCTGCGGGGTATTTTTAGTATTTAGTTTGCGTATTAAGCCGATGCAAGCATCGGGGTATAAAACCCAAACTAAATAATTAAGAGCAAGAATAAAAGGGTTGGAAAGTTAAATGCAAAAAACAAATAAGAATTCATTATTAGGGAATTTAGTACTCAATAAACTAGTATTTTTAATCATAATTATGTTAATGTTGTTGTTAGCCGGTGTTTCTGCAGCAACAAATGTCTCTATAATGCATGGATGGAATGGCACAGATTACATTCCATTTCAACTGACAACAGATGGGAAACTTATGACAGATATAAATAAGGTAAATCTCACTGCAGGAAAGCTGATAGTTGACACCAACACATTGTATGTTGATGAAATTAATAATAGGGTAGGCATCGGAACAACGAGTCCAAACGTAAAACTAGACGTTGCAGGTCAGGTAAACTCAACAGGCTACTTAGTAAATGGTTCAACAGGCTTCACTGGCACTTGCGCAAATGGAGTAGATTTAACAGTAGTAGGAGGCATAATAACCGCATGCAGCTAAACCTTCACAACCCCAAAATCCTCCACATAAAGCCCAGTTCCCTCTAAAACCCTAGTAAAATCAGCCAGCCCAATTCATAGTAATTCCAGCCATCTAACCATCTAATCTTATTAGTAATATTAGGGTGTTTTCTTAGCCAAACCTGTCAGTTCTATCAGCCATATCCATCAGTTAACTCAGCCACTTAACCAATATCTTATCTTTTTCAGCAAATTATTTAAACATAAACATATTTCATGTATTGTGAACAAAAATGGAAACTCAACTAATAAAACAAATAGCAGATGATATGTCTTTCATTAAAAAGGATATAATATTGATAAAGAAACATATGGTTGATGTAGATTCAATTCTATCAAAGGATGAGGAATTATTGCTGAAAAAAGCAAGAGAAGAACATAAAGAAGGTGAAACTGTCTCTCTAAAAGAACTTGAGAAAGAGTTAAGTGAAGATGTTCACTCTTAAATTCTCCAACCAACCAAGGAAGTTCTTGAATAAGTGTGATGTAAAATTAAAAGAAAGAATTCTTAGTAAAATCAAGATTCTCAGGTCTGATCCAGTTCCTCATAACGCAGTAAGAGTGATTGGAGAAGAAAGAGCATTCAGGATTCGTATAGGAGACTACAGAGTACTATACGAGGTTTTATGGAATAAGAATGAAATCCTAATTGCAATAATTAATAAAAGACCAAGAGTATATTAATATAAAATGCAAAAATACAAATTCATAAACGATTTAACATCAGATGTCTTATTCGAAGCTTACGGCAAAGACCTCAAAGAAGTGTTTGAGAACGCTGCTTTAGCTCTATTCTCAATCATATGCCAGTTAGATAAGGTAAAGCCTAAAGACACAGAAGAATTCGAGATAAAGGGTGAGAATGAAGAAGATCTTATGTTTAACTGGTTACAAGGGTTGATAGCCATAGTTGACACTGAACATATGTTCTTTTCAAAGTTTAAAGTGGAAGAGATAAATAAAACTCACATAATAGCAAAGTTATATGGAGAGCCAGCAACGCCTGAAAAAGGTGAAACCGTTGTAAAGGCTGTAACCAATTACAAGTACAGCTTCAAAAAAACAAAAGATGGCTACAAGGCAAGGGTCAGCTTGGATATCTAATTATGCTTTTATCGGAATCCTCACATCAACCTCATCATAACTAATTGTGGGTATAGTCTTAACTCTAACATCTTTAATCTTTTCAATTTTAACAAATCCTGAGTTCTCTAACAATCTAATATCATAAAGTACTGATTCTTGTTTTCTGCCAGATAGTTTTGCCAATTCATACACAGACTTGGGCTTTTGATTTCTGATTATTTTCAGTAACTGTATCCTTTTTGGTGTTAGAAATTGTTTAAGCCCATCTATACTTGGAAAAGATATGCTTTCCCTTGCTATCAACCCTCTTTTTCCTTTATCAATTTTTCTAGCATAACCTCTAATTCTTTCTCTAAACTCCTGTTTAGGTTCTACTATAATTATCAATTTTCTGATTTCCATATTAGTCAACCTCCTCTATTTCAAATTTGTTAACTTCTTCTAAAAACTTATTTATCGTATCTTCTAAATTTTTGAACTCTAATTCTTCTTTAACTAACACATTTTCCTTCAAATAATGTCTATGGTGGCCTTCGTTGTTAAAGTTATCAAATCCAATTATCCTTTTATTATTACATATCAATACAAGTGAATACTTTACACCTTCTGGATAAGACTCTGAGATAGGCACTTCCCAAGCTGAAAAAGCTATTATGTTTCCTTTCTCTGTAACTTTCCTATTAGGTTCGATAATAGGTATAGCCTTACTCATTTTATATATAATATAATATCCTATATATAAATTTTTCTAATTGATATGCCCAAAGAATTAAACATTGAAAGAATATAAACTATAGAAGATATTCTTGATTCAGAAAGAGTTATTCAAAACATTTATTCTATTACAACAACCCTAATACCATCTACTATAAGCTCATCAGTTTCTGCATCATACAATTCAAGTTTAACAGACTTTCCTCCTGTTATGCTTGGGAACTGTGCCAATAACGGAACCACTCTAGCAAGCTTCTTTCCAGCTCCAAGAACATCTTCAGCCGTAAAAGTTTCCCTTGGCTTTGTTTTATAAATATCTCTTGAGTCTGCATCATAAATATAAATCTTCACTTCAGGAACAAAAGCTGACTTTTGATTGTCAACAACAAACCCAACAGATGTTATTTTGCCGCCAACCTCTTTCTTTACAGTATCTATTGTGCCTATAATAAGCTTTATCTTGCCAGTTAACTTAGGAGTGGTATCCACCACTTCTTCTTCCTCCTCTTCTTCTGGTTCAGTAACTACGGTTGTAGTAGCTGTTGTAGGTGATAATTGTTCTGAATCTTCTGTAGTTTCAGAAGCAGCAGCTGCAGTATTCGTTTCATCAGATTTCGTAACAGCCCCGCTAACATTTGTATCTAAAGGATTATCAAAGAAAATAAAAGCTGGCTTAAATATAAGTAAAGATGCAAGGAATAATATTATACCAACAAAAACTGCTCTTTCAACAGTTCTCGCATCCAATTTGATTGGCTTAAGGCGGATTACAATTTCTCCCTTTTCTTTCTTAGAATCAAACACATCAGCGTGTTTCTTAGGATGTTCTTGCACTTTGGATTTTTCCTTCTTCCCATCTATATCATATGTTGCAAAGGGAATTTCTATATTCTCTTCTTTTTTTTCTTTCATTATGCAAATGATGAAATATTATATTATTTAAACTTATCGGAAATGCACTCGTTACAAATACAATTTCACCTCAAAGCTTTGACCAATCTGCACATGCTGCAAATTTTATCAGAACACGGCTCACCGCACTTTTCGCAATAGCCTACTCCTTTATTCTTAAGCTTAAGCTTTTTCTCAATAAAATAATTAATAATATTCAGTTTCACAGTAGGGTTCTCTTTTTCAAGCTCATCCAATTGTCCTTTCAAGAACCTTCTAAATGCATCAACGGAGCAAGGGCAGTGCTCATACACCACTGGAAACTTCATAAACTTAGAATATTCCTTAATCTCTTTTTCAGAACAGAAGTATAAAGGCTTTACTCTGGCCACAAACTTCTTATCATTCACAACTCCTGCTTTAGGCCCAAGCCTTGCATTCATGCTAACTCTCCCTTTCAACAGGTTCATCATAAAATTCTGCGCTTCATCATCAAGGTTATGCCCTGTAACCAGTTTTGTCTTCCCCAGTTTTTTAGCATATTTGTTAAGTATATACCTCTTCACACTGCCGCATATAGCGCAGCTTTTCATCTTATTGCCTTTAGAGTTGAGCACAGATTTCATATAACAGATAGAATATCCTGTAAACTCCTTAACAGAAACTTCGTGCAGCTTTACTCCAAGCTTAGAACAGAACTTCCTAATATTCTTCTTATTCTTTTCACTATGCTCACCTATAAATAAGTCAATGAACAATGCTTCAATACCATATCCTAACTTATTAAGAATGTAAAGAATAGTAGTACTATCTTTGCCCCCAGAGCACGCTACTAAGATTTTATCCTCCTTACTTAGCAGTTTATACTTTCTTATGGTTTCCTCTACTTTTTTCTCAATATTTGCTTTCATATGTCAGAAAATACTTCCTCTCTATTTAAAGTTTAAGAAACAATCTCTCTTTTAGGCAATACAGACTGATATTTTTCACAAGCCTTATTACAATAAAAACACTCTTCTTTTTCTTCTTTAGAAGGCGCAATGCAGCTTCCATTCACAGTATAAACACAAAAATATCTATATGCTAAGACAATGTCTCCATATAAAAATTCATCTTCATTTCTTATAAACCTTGCAAAAAACATCCCTATCCTATCATCTAATAATAAGTCCTCATGATCCTCTCTAGTCTCCGGCTCAAGGAGACCGCTTAGATTACTGCGTTTAATTCCATCAAATACAATAAATGGGTTATACTTAGCTTCGACAGGCGCGTTAGATTTTTTAAAGAACGCCATTGTATATTCCACTATTAAAGAGATTATCTAATCTCTGTTCAAATTTATTCAGCGAAAATGGGTTTAATACCCCAGAGCTCTGCTCTGGCTTTTTATGTCCATTTTCTGGAGTAAAAATGCCCCGTAGCTTGCTGCGATTGGAATTTTTACTTAATGAATTTCTTTTCATGAGCATAATATGATCCAATAATCCCAATAACATAAAGCACTGCAATAACTATCCTATTCCCATAAAAAGAGCCAAACACAAATCCTATCAGGAATCCAACAGTAATCAACATCCATGGAAACTTCAAAGTTTTTTTGAGCTTGAACAACACTCTGCCTGAAGTTGCCCCGCATAGCAAGATAATAAAATAACTCACAACCGCTGAACTAAGCGATGTTGCCATAAAGAAGCCTAACACAAGCAAAATAAATGCTAAGATTTCCACCCAGTTTTCATAAAGGTCTAGTTTTGCCATTTTAGCTTTGCTAAAATACCCCTTCAAACACTTTAAGATAATACACCCAGAACAACACTCCAACAAGCAGTGCTCCAATAATAGCTAATAAAATATTAATCTGAAGTGATAACATCAAAGCAGCACCTAACACACAGCCAAACAATAACACATAGACTCCTCTTGAATTAAAGAATACTTTGCTTCCATCCAAAGGCGGGATGGGAAGCATGCTGAACACTGCAAACCATAAGCTAACAAATATAGCTTTTTCAATAAGCATGTTATTAGGAAAGAACATGAACAGAATCTTAAACACTATTGCAAACATAATGTTTGCTAAAGCACCCATTAAAGAGATAGAACTCATTGTCAGCATGTTTATTCCATACCTAAAATATCCAATCCTATGGACAGCCATATGATGGAAAACTATTCCCCCTGGTATAAGAAGCCAGACATTGCCTCTTGAAACAAATACAAATATCAATCCAAGAACCAATCCAAGCCACCATAGTTTATATTCCACCCTTATGCCCACATGCAGCCCTGCAATCCTCTGCGCAGATATATGAACAAGAACAACCAATGTCATGATTAGCACAGCATTAAACAGGTTTCTCATTCCAATTAAAATATCAAACTCCTTTGCGCCCCATTCTTTAAAGGAAACAATAAAAGCCAGGATTAGTATTGTAATTATAAGATCTTTAACTTCTGTCCTGCTGAACATGAAATATTTTTCCAGCTTATCTTTCAAATCACTCATAGGATAAAATGGCATTTAACTACCCTAGAAAAAGAAGTATATAATATTTACTAAAATTACTCAGATTTTATATTTTCCTTCTTTAACATCTTTTATAACTTTATCATACTTCTCTATTGTCCCTATATCAGACCAATAGCCAGAAAAAGGATAGCCAACCAGTCTTCCTTCTTTAGCCAATCTAGGGAAAATCTCCTTTTCCAGCATTGCAAAGCCTTTTGGAATCATTTCAATCACTTCAGGCTCAATTATATAAAATCCTGAATTGATAAGATTAGACGGCGCATCTTCTTTTTTGGGCTTTTCAATAAATTCAAGTATTTTAGAGCCAGACAATCTTGCAACACCATACTTGCTTGGGTCGCTAACTGTTGTTAAAGCAATAGTTATCAGAGCATTGTTTTGCTTATGCAAAGCATACATCTCCTCTATATTAATATCCTTCAACTCATCACCATTGGAAACTATGAATGTCTCATTCAGCAAATGTTTTGCCATCTTTAAAGGGCCTGCAGTTCCAAGTGGCTCATCTTCTTCTATATATTTTATACTAACACCAAACTTACTGCCATCTCCAAAATAATCCATTATTTTTTCTTTCATATAACCAACCGACAGAATAACTTCATTTATTCCAAACTTCTTAAGAAGATCAAGCAGATACTGAGTTATTGTTTTTCCATCTATAGGTATTAATCCTTTAGGTATTTCATAAGTAATCGGCCTTAGCCTTGTGCCTTTGCCGCCTGCAAGAATGACTGCCTTCTTAGGTACATTAGCTCCCATAGCCCTTAACAATAAAAGTTCTATTGCATGGCTTCTATTCTTAATTTTAAAGCCATCAACATTCTTATCAACAGTCTTTAGTATATTAGAATCAAGTGTAAGTGTTACTCTTTCTTTCATATAATATTAAGAAGTTACTCTTTTATTTAAATATTTTGTTTTTGTATGAAAAAGTATGATAAACTAAAAGTTTATATACAATCGTCTTATAACGTATGATGACATCACATAAAACAGTGAGTGAAATCAATGGATAGAAATATTGCATTAGAATTTGTAAGGGCAACGGAAGTTGCTGCTATAGCTGCTTCTAAATGGTTAGGAAAGGGAGAGAAAAAGAAAGCAGACGGCGCTGCTGTTGATGAGATGAGAAAAAGGCTCAATGATATTGATTTTCATGGTAAGATTGTAATAGGCGAGGGAGAAATTGATGAAGCGCCTATGTTATATATTGGTGAAGAAGTTGGAAAAAAGAATGGCGTTAGTTTTGATATAGCAGTTGACCCTCTTGAATGTACTGATAGTGTAGCTTATGGCAGAGGAAATGCGATTTGTGTGTTTGCGGCATCACCTAAAGGATGTCTGTTGCATGCACCTGAGGTTTATATGAATAAGATAGCAGTTGGTCCAAATGCAAAAGGAAGTATTAATATTGATTCTTCTGTTAAAGAAAATATTACTGCTGTTGCCAGAAAACTTAATAAAGAGATTGGAGAGATAACTGTTGTAGTGCTTGACAGGCCAAGGCATGAACAGCTTATAGAAGAAATAAGAGAAACAGGAGCAAGAATAAAACTTATAACAGACGGAGACATATCTGGAGCAATTTCTCCTTCAGTAGAAGGTTCAGGCATTGATATCCTGATGGGCATAGGAAAAGCGCCTGAAGGCGTTATTGCTGCATCAGCGCTTAAATGCCTAGGTGGAGAAATCCAGGCAAGGTTTGTGTTTAAGGATAAAAAAGAAAAGCAAAAAGCAGAGGAAATGGGAATAGACAAACCAGAAGAAAGAATATTTCATACAGACGACTTAGCAAAGGGCAATATTCATATGTTTGTTGCAACAGGAGTCACAGATGGCCCAATGTTAAGAGGGGTAAGGTTTGAAGAAGACAAAACCATAACCCATTCTATTGTTATGCGGTCTAGGACAGGCACTATAAGATTTATTGAGGCTTTTCATAGATTTGATTAATTATATAAAAACCTAAGAGGTGGTAAACTTGACTAATGAAGAACTTAAACAAACTATTAAAGAGATTGTGACTGTAGGTAAAGGTATTTTAGCTGCGGATGAAAGTGTTAAAACAGCTACTAAAAGATTGGTTGCTATTAATACTGAATCAACAGAAGAGACAAGAAGACAATACAGGAATATGATACTAACTTCTCCTGGAATTGAAAAATATATTTTAGGAGTTATTTTATTTGAAGAAACATTAAGCCAAAAATCTAATGATGGCGTGTTGTTTCCAGAATTTCTCGCAAAACTTGGAATTGTCCCAGGAATTAAGGTTGACAAAGGTTTGGAGGATATTAATGATAAAGACGAACAAATTACAACAAAAGGTCTTGAAGGATTAGGCGAAAGATTAGAAGAATACAAGAAAATGGGTTGCAGGTTTGCCAAATGGCGTGTTGTTTATCTTATTTCTAAAAATACACCAAGTGATGAGATTATCGAAATAAACGCCCAGGATCTTGCAAGATATGCAAAAGTTTGCCAAGAGCATGGAATTGTTCCAATTATTGAACCTGAAGTGCTTATTGATGGAACACACTCTATTGACAAATCTGAAGAGGTTAATGAGAAAGTTCTTATCAAAGTGTTTGAAGCATTGGAAGAAGAAGAAGTTGACATTAAGACACTTATTCTAAAGACAAGCATGATAATTTCAGGTAACCAAGCTAACAATCGTGCTAGTGTTGATGAAGTTGCAAAAAGAACTGCTCAATTATTAAAGAAAGTTGTCCCACCTGAGTTGCCGAGCATTAATTTCTTATCAGGAGGACAGACTCCTTTAGAAGCAACAGCACACTTGAACAGGATACACACTTTAGGAAAAGAATTTCCCTGGAATGTAAGCTTCTCTTATGCAAGGGCCTTACAAGGACCTGCATTAAAGGTTTGGCAAGGAAAAGATGAAAACCTTCTTGCTGCCCAGAAAGCTTTTATTTTTAGGGCAAAATTGAACAGTCTTGCAACAAAAGGCAAATATAAAGAAGAAATGGAAGAAGAAGTGTAATTGACAATTTATAACTTAAATATTTGCCAGCTCTCTTAGAGTGTTTACACTATCTTCAAACTTTTTTTCTTTAACAAACACTCCTGATGAGCCGCCAACAAACACATTTGCTCCATTACTTGCCATAAGCTTTATTGACTCTGGGCTAACACCTCCATCAACTTGTATATCCATAGTAAGAGCCTTCTTATTCAACAGTTCTCTTAATTCTTTAATCTTTGGAATAACAGAAGGAATATATTTTTGGCCTGAAAAGCCAGGGTTTACTGTCATTAACAGTACCATAATTCACCAAACATATGTTGTATTGCAAACAAAGGTGTTGAAGGATTTAACGCAACCGCTGCCTTCTTCCCATGCTCTTTAATCCCTTGTATTGTTTCTCCTAGGTGTTCACAAGCCTCAGCATGAACAGTTAGTATATCAGCTCCAGCATCCGCGAATTGCTTTATATACCTTATAGGTTCTTTAATCATAAGGTGCACATCAAAGGTAAGGCTTGTCAATGACCTTAAAGCCTTCATTTCAAGCTGGCTCATCGCAAAGTTAGGAACAAAATCCCCATCCATTATATCAAAATGCAGCATATCAACTCCTGCCTTTTCTAACAATTTAACCTGCTCAGCAAGATTAGAATAATCCGCGCACATCAAAGAAGCTGATATTTTTATCATTATTTTAGAGAGAAACAATGAAAATTTATAAATATTTAGAAACAAATATAAACTAAAACCAATTTTCTATATTTTAAGATGATAAGTCAAGCAAAATCACTAAGAAAATCAACTGGTGGAAGGTATAAAGCTATCAGAAAGAAGAGGCTCTTTGAAGCAGGTAGAATACCATCTCACACAAAGGTTGAAGAGAAAAAGCTCAAAAAAATCAAGACAAGGGGCGGAAACCAGAAGCTTAGGCTTTTAGGTATTGATACTGCTAACGTTCTTGACAAAAAGACAAACAAATATTCAAAGGCAAAGATACTCTCAATCATAGACAATTCTGCTAACAAGCAATTCATAAGAAGAAATATCATAACAAAAGGTGCGATCATAAACACAGACAAAGGCAATGCAAGAGTTACCTCAAGGCCTGGCCAGGATGGCGCTGTTAATGCTGTTTTGATATAAAAGCATACAATTCTTTCTGCTTATTATCTTAGGATTTCTTTTCAGTCTATTCTTCATCAAACTCAAACCAAAAACTCATTGTTCCAAATTTGAAACACTTTTCCAATTTTGATAACATTTATATATAACATATATTAAGAACATCTAATGGAAATTGACAACATCAAGCTACTAGAAGAATTGTTTGACAAAAAAGTTCTCAAAGTCCTAAAGCTTTTCCTTGCTGACAAAGGAAATGAGTTCTATTTAAGAGAGATCGCAAAGCTCTCTAAAGTGCCTGTAGCTTCTACATATAGGATAATTACCAAGCTTATTGCTCTTAACATAATAGATGAAAAGAAGATCAAGAAATTCAAATTATACAAAATAAAACAAAATAAAAGCACAGAATTCTTAGAATCTTTTATCAAGGAAGACAAGCGCATTGTTGAAATATTTGTGGAATCAGCCTCTAAGATGCCAAATGTTGAATCTTTAATATTGCATGGATCTGAACTGAAAGATAGGGCTAATGTTCTTATTATAGGAGAAAATATTGACAGCAACCTTGTCAAAAATATCTGCGGAGAAATCAAGGAAGAGTATAATTTTACGGTTTCAGCCCTTACACTCGCAAAAGCACAATTCGAACAAATGAGTAACATGGGATTATATTCTGGGAAGAGAAAAACTCTTTTTGAGCGATAAATAGTATTCTAAGATATATAGTTTCCACTATAGAAGTATTTATATATGATTGTGTTCATAAAAATAATTAATTGTTGGCGCAATTAATATTTTAGTCTGTCTCTTAAACACAGAAAATTTGGCTTATGAGTTATTTTTCCCCTCATACACAGTTAGGTATCATTGGCGTAATACAACTGTTTCTTAAGAGATAATGGAGGGTAAGTAGTATATAAACTTTTCGTTAGTGTAAAATATATGAAAATATTAAAAAAAACAAAAAAAGGGGGTTGAGATAAAATGGATTTAATTGTAGAAAACGCATTAAACAATTACGAGGAAAAAACTACTGACGATGTATTCGTTGGTAAAGCAAACATAAGAGTTATAGGTGTTGGCGGTGCTGGGAATAACATGGTCAACTGGTTATATAAGAAAGGTGTAAAGGGTGCTGAGATTGTTGCATGCAACACTGATAAACAGCATGTTGACAGTATTGAAGCTGACAGAAAATTCATAATTGGAAAAGATCTTACTAAAGGCTTAGGCTGCGGCGGCTTTCCGGAAAAGGGTGCTGAATCTGCCCAGGAAAGTGTGCAGGAAATAAAAGAATCATTGAAAGGTTCTGACATGGTTTTTGTCTGCGCAGGCATGGGTGGAGGAACAGGAACAGGAGCAGCCCCAGTTATTGCTCAAATCGCAAGAGATACTGGTTCAATTGTCATTGGAACTGTAACTATGCCATTCAAGATAGAACGGGCAAGAGTTGACAAGGCAGAGTTTGGATTACAGCAGTTAAGGCAGGTAAGCGATACAGTAATTGTAATAGATAATAACAGGCTTGTTAACATAGCAGGAAATCTGCCTATCACTCAGGCTTTTGCTGTAGCTAACGAATTGGTATCTACTATGATTAAAGGCATTGTTGAGACAATAGCAATTCCATCTTTAGTTAATCTGGATTATGCTGATGTTAAGACTATAATGACTAATGGCGGTGTTGCTGCCATTGGCGTAGGCTCTTCAGATACAAATAACAAAGTAGATGAAGCTGTAAAGGGAGCATTATCTAACCCATTACTGGACATAAGCTATAAAGGCGCAACCGGCGCATTGATTCATGTGTCAGGAGGTCCTGATCTTACTTTGGACGATATAAACAGAGTAGGTGAATTGGTTACTGAAAGCCTTGATGATGATGCAAATGTTATCTGGGGTGCCAGAGTTGGAGATGACATGAAAGGTAAGCTAAGTGTTATGACCATCATAACCGGCGTAGAATCTCCTTGGATACTAGGCAAACAAGATTACTCAAGACCAACTCCTCAGGCTCAGGAAATAAGCGAAGAGCTGGGGATAGAGATTATAAGGTAAATAACTCTTATGAGTTCTTGGCCTTCATTAAATACCCCCAAAATATTTTGTGAAGGCTTTTTTTTTATTTTTTTAAAAATATAATTAGAATTCTACTAATCTAAGAACTATTCTCTCCTAAAAACCTTCTTATTAACCTTATCCAATATATCTTTAGTTTTACCAATACCTCTTTGGATTTTTGCATAATGCAACCCCATTGTTGCTGCTGCATCTTTCATTCTGTTTCCATATTTCTCTAAGAAAACTACATTTTCAAGCTTATATCTTGTAGGCATCAAAGGTTTTACATTTGTATATCCAATAGTAAGCACTATCTGTGGTCTTACTTCTTCTATTATGCCTAATGTGCTGCTTAATCCATCCTCATCAAAAGCTCCTATCCAACATCCTCCTAATCCAAGAGAGTGAGCCATCAACAGCATATTTTCAGCTGCAGCTGCGCAGTTCTGCACAGAATAAAGCCTTTCTCCTCTTACTCCATAGAACCTTTTGCCTTTTATTGGCTCTGAACAAATAATAATATGAACTGGCGCATCTGTCATCCAATATTGTTGAAGGCAGACATCTGCTATCTTCTTCCTTGTATCCTTTTCAAGAACTACAATAAACTTCCAGTTCTGAAGATTACCTGCTGAAGGCGCAACTCTGCCAGCTTCAAGTATCTCACCCACTTTATCCCATTCCACATGTTGGTCAAGGAATTTCCTTACAGAGCGCCTTGTGTAAATACATTCTCTGACATCCATACAAAATTACTTAGTTTGCTAGTATTTATATTTAACGTATTCCAAAAAATTTCATTAGATTTATAAATAATCAACCCCATCTTATATTTATGTTATATAAAGAATTAGCCAAGGTATACACAGAGTTAGAAAGCACCTCAAAAAGGCTTAAAAAAACCTTAATTATATCAGAATTTCTTAAGTCAGCTCCAGCAACTGAGCTTCCAACCCTTACTCTTTTGCTCCAGGGCAGATTATTCCCACAATGGGATGAAAGAGAAACAGGAGTTGCTTCAAGATTAGTTATCAAGGCTATCACAACTGCTACTGGTGTTTCAGCAAAAGGTATTGAAGACCGCTGGAAAAAGACTGGCGATTTAGGTAGTGTTGCAGAAGAAGTTATAAAATCCAACAAGCAGGAAACCTTGTTCAGCAGTGAGCTTACCATAATTAAGGTTTTTGATAACCTTAGAAAGCTGGCAGAGCTGGAAGGCAAGGGCACTGTTGAAAAGAAATTGCAGTTAATTTCAGAACTATTGCTCTTAGCTAAACCAATTGAAGCTAAATATATAACAAGAACTGTGCTTAACGATTTAAGGGTTGGCGTAGGAGATGGAAGCATAAGGGATGCTATTGTTTGGGCTTTTTTCTCAAAGGACATAGGATTTACTTACAACAAAAAAGAAAATGATTTCAAAGTTGAAGATAGAAAGAAGTATAACACATATATTGATTCTGTCCAGCAGGCTTATGATATAACCAACGATTTCTCTGAAATAGTTGAAACTATCAGAAAAAAAGGATTAAAAGGCTTAAATGACATAGAACTCAAGCCAGGTCATCCAATAAAAGTCATGCTAGCATTAAAAGTGAACACTATTGAAGAAGGTTTTAAGAAAGTAGGCACACCTGCTGAGATAGAACAGAAATATGATGGCTTCAGAATTCAGTGCCATAAGCACAATAATAAAATAACCCTTTTTACAAGAAGGCTTGAAAACGTAACCAACCAGTTCCCTGAAGTTGTTTCTTATGTAAAAAGCAATGTAGAAGGTGATTCTTTCATACTTGACTCTGAAGCAATAGGCTTTAACCCTAAAACAAACAAATGTCTTCCTTTCCAGAATATTTCCCAGAGAATCAGGAGAAAGTTTGAGATAGAAAGAATGACAAAAGAGTTTCCTGTTGAGCTCAATGTTTTCGATATAATCTTTTACAATAATAAGAGCATGATTAATGAAAGTTTCAAAAAAAGAAGAGAGTTATTAGAAAAAATCATCAAGCCATCTGAAAGAAGGATCGTATTAGCAAAAAAGATAATCACATCTAATAAAAAGGAAGTTGAAAAGTTCTACCAACAATCATTAAAAGCTGGCAATGAAGGTATTATGCTAAAAACTCTTGATGCACCCTATAAACCAGGCGCAAGGGTTGGTTTTATGATAAAGTTAAAGCCTGTAATGGAAACTCTTGACTTAACCATAGTAGGAGCAGACTGGGGGGAAGGCAAAAGAGCTAAATGGATGAGCTCCTTCACGGTAGCTTGTATTGACGAAGAAGGCAGTTTCCTTGAAATTGGCAAAGTAGGAACAGGCATAAAAGAAAAAGAAGAAGAGGGAGTAAGCTTTAAACAACTAACAAAGCTGCTAAAACCTCATATTATAGCAGAAAAAGGCAGATCAATAAAGCTCAAGCCAAAGGTTGTGATAGAAATCAAATATGAAGAAATCCAGAAAAGCCCTACTTATTCCTCTGGTTTTGCTTTAAGATTCCCAAGATTAGCAAGAATCAGGGAAGACCGTAAACCTGACGAATGCTCTACTTTAAGCATGGTTAAGGACTTCTACAAAGGGCAGGAGAAAGTGTAAAAAACAAAAAAACCCTTTTGTTCACTCTCAAATCCTTAAAAATACGATAGTTTTATAAATTCACCATCATTCTATTAATGTATTATTATCATTAATTAATTGGGCTTAATACGTTATGAGAAGAGTATTTTAAGGTTCTTTTTTCAAAACAAAGCATGATTACAAGCCCGTCACGAGAGAACTCTGCAGAGCTCACGAATTAACTTTAAAAAAGATACGCTACCTTTTTTAAGGCCTTAAAGACCTTGTTTTTGAGGATTCAGGCAATGAGACAGAGAGTTAGTGTTACGGGCTACATCTTTTAAATCCTTAAAGAACAAGTTTACATTCATTTATCACTATCACTAAAGTATTTCAGTATATAGTTATGGAAACTTGTTCTAAAACCAGGGATTTAACCATAGACATACGTCTTTAACAATTAAATATCACGTGGAGGTCATAAAAATGGGAAAAATAAGTCCTGTATCAGCAAAATATATCATACACACAAGCATAGATATTGACGGAATCGTAGACAGACCTGATGTAATTGGAGCTATATTCGGCCAGACAGAAGGATTGTTAGGCTCTGAATTAGAATTAAGAGAATTACAAAGAAGCGGCAGAATAGGCAGAATAGAAGTAAATGTTGACACTGTGAGCGGTAAAACAACCGGTACAATAACAGTTCCTTCTTCTTTAGATAAAGCAGAAACATCCATAGTTGGAGCTGCATTAGAGATTATTCAAAGGATAGGTCCTTGTAATTCAAGAATAAAAGTAAGCAAAATCGAAGATGTAAGAATTTCAAAAAGGAATTTCGTGATTGAAAGAGCTAAAGAACTATTAAAAGAACTACAAGACGGCGTTCTTCCAGACTCACAGGAACTTGCTGATGAAGTAGCATATTCCGTAAGAGTTATGGAAATCAAGACTTATGGTAATGACAGGCTTCCTGCCGGTCCAGCCGTTGATGAGTCAGATGACATTATATTAGTTGAAGGAAGAGCAGATGTAGTTAACCTCTTAAAGCATTCATTTAAGAACACTATTGCTCTTAACGGAACAAATGTACCTCAAACAATAATAGATCTTAGCAAGAAAAAGGTTATGACTGCTTTTGTTGATGGAGACAGAGGAGGTAACCTTATACTAAAAGAGCTATTTGAAACATGTGAGATAGACTATGTAACAAAAGCTCCTGACGGAAAAGAAGTTGAAGAGATAACAAAGAAAGAGATACATAAAGCTCTTAGAAACAGGGTTTCCGCAGAACAGGCCGCATTTGAGTTAGGCAAAGACAATTATGGCCATAATGGAAAGAAAGGTGTTCAGATAAAAAGAACATCTCCTGCCGCAGCACCTGTAAGACCATCACAGAGTACAAGACAGCAACCACCTACAACTGTTGCCAAAAACACTTCTCCCAGTACTACTGTTAACAAATATGAAAAAAAACAGTTATCTATGAACGAAAAAAAGACTTTTAACACTATGTTAGAAGAACTTATTGGCACAAGAGGCGCTTTTATATTGGACGAAAAGCTTAACATTCTAGGCAAGGTTCCTACAATAGAGCTTGTTTCCACTGTCAGAAGCTTGGCAACAGGAGTATATTCCATTGTCTTTGACGGAATCATAGAACGTGACCTTGTTCAGGTAGCTGAGAAGACAAACATAAGATACCTGATTGGAATGGACACAAGAATAAAGTCAAACTCAACAAACGTAGGGCTTTTGACTAGTAATGATTTATAAGATTTTATTCTTCTTTTTTATTATATTATCTATTTTAGTGTTAACATTCAAAGAAAAAGTATTCTAATTATTCTGCAATCAATTCTTCAATAATTGCCCTAAACTCAGCTTCTTCTGCTCCAAGATCATCTTCTGCTTCATAACCATTGCCTATCCTCTTATACTTGTTACCAAACACAAACGTAGGAATAGAGCCTTTAGAATTATACTTCTTGAATATTTCTATCTCTTCAGGAGGAATATTTGTCTCTATTTCAGGGGTTAAAGTGTTATCCCCACTGTCAACATCCCAATGATATGCAACTATCTTTCCCTGTGCAATATATTCCCTAGCTACTTTATCAAAAGTATCCTTTACCCATACACAATGCGGGCACCACGTTGTCGTATAAAGCCTTATAACTGGTTTCCCATCTATCTTATACACTTCATCCCCTGTATCTACAAATGTCCTTTTACTTGTAGTTTCCGCTGGGGTAAAACCTGTAGCTTCAGGAGCTTTATCCAGCTTAAATACTACATCAGCATTACTAACAAGTTTATTAATATAAACTTCGACTGCTGCTGATTGCTTAGAAGTCTGTAATGTTGTTCTTATCTTCTCCTTTGCTTCTTCAAGAGTCATCTCATTTTCTTCTCTCTTAATAATATGATAACCAAAATTTGTTTCAACAATATCTGATACTTCACCAGCCTCAAGCCCAAATGCTACATCTTCAAATTCTTCAACCATCATACCTTCTCCAAAGAATCCGAGTTCACCGCCAAAAGGAGCTGAAGGGCCTATAGAATTTTCTTTAGCCAATTCCTCAAAATCTTCTCCATTATTAATCTCCTCTAAAAGTTCTTCGGCTAAGTCCTTTGAATCCACTAGAATATGCCTTGCTCTTATTTGGCCTGGCTTTGCAACGAACTTATCACTATTACTTTCATAATAATCTATAATCTCAAAATCATTAATTTTTATCTGTGACACAACTTCTTCATCAAGGAGTTTTGTTATAATTAATCTTGTCTTAAAATTTACTCTAAAACTCTCAAAATCTACGCCATCAGACTCAAGCCTGCTCTTTAGTTGTTCCTCTGTCATAGTATTTTCCATTAGAAACTTTTTCAGGCCATCCTGCAGTTCCAGCTCAGATACCTTTATGCCCTTCTTTCCAGCTTCCTGCAATAAAACCTTCTCAGGCACAAGCGACTGATTCAAAAAGTCTTCTTTAGTTATAAAAGCAGAATATTCAACAGGCACAGTAGCCTTATATACACTTTCCAGTTCTTCTAGAGTAATTATTTCGCCATTAACCATAGCAACAACATTATCATTCCCTGAAGATGGGAAAATATCTTTTGTTTTTAATATGAAAATTGAAAGAATGATTATAACTACGACAGCAACAAAAGCAATCATATAATTAGGTTTTGGCTCTTCTTCTCCATATTGCTGTTCTCCTCCTGCAAAAGTAGAACTTTCTGGAGTAAAAGGCTTTTCTTCAGGTTTCTGCTCATACACATCTTCTTTAGGCTTATCTTCAGGTCTCTGTTCTAATTTTACTTCCTTTTTCTCTTCTTCAATAATTATATCTTCTTTTTCCTTTTCTTCAGCAGGCTGCTGTAATTTTTCTTCTTCAACAACTTCACCAGGTTTATCCATCTCTTCAGCAGCAACAACTGGAGCTTCTTTCTCCACTTTTTCAGGTTTGGCTTCTTCTTTTATCTCTTCCTTGCCAACTAAATTAGTATCGGACGTAGTTTGAGCAGTTTCTTCTTTTGCTTCCTTTTTCTTTAGAGGAGTAGTTTTTTTCTTAGATTTCTTAGCAGCTTTTTTATTAGAACTTTTCTCCTTAATTACAGCTTTATCTACTGCAATTTCACTGTCTTCTATGTCTTCAGATTCCCAATCATAATGAACTTTTACGTCGTCTTCTGCCAAGTTATATCACCAAATAAACCCCTCTCTGAGCCATGTTAAGGCATTTTAGCCATTTTTAACTACTTTTATATAGATATATATGCTCTCATTAATAAAAGTTATGGTAATAGAATATAGACAAAGCAGATTATATTATGTGTATTTTACCTCTAAATTTGAAGGGATTTTCAGCCTAAAAAAGCGCTCTTTTTCACAAATAAAAAATCCCAATCGCAGCAAGCTGCGGGGTATTTTTAGTATTTAGTTTGCGTATTAAGCCGATGCAAGCATCGGGGTATAAAACCCAAACTAAATAATTAAGATCACAGATTTAACCATTTTTAAGAGATATTTTTTATATACTATCCATATTTTAAAGCATAATATGAAAAAACTTATTGCCCAGGGAGCTGAAGCAAAGCTTTTCTTAGATAACAACGTAATAATAAAGGACAGAATAAAGAAATCTTATAGAATTAGTGAAATAGATGAAAAACTAAGAAAGAGAAGAACAAAGAAAGAGGCAAAAGTCATTAAAAAACTCAACATTTTAGGATTTCCTTGCCCTAAACTAATCAGGTCAGATGACAAAGAGCTATTAGAGATAGAATTCCTCAAAGGAGACAGCATAAGAAACATCCTTGAAAAGAGTGATTACAAGTTCCTCTGCAATGAGATAGGAAAAAACATTGCCATCATGCATAACAATGAGATTATCCATGGAGATTTAACAACATCAAACATGATTCTCAAGGATGACGACAAAGAAAGAGTTTATTTTATTGATTTTGGGCTTAGCGTCTCCTCACTTAAAGTGGAAGATAAAGCTGTTGATTTGCACTTATTGAAACAGGCCTTGGAATCAAAGCATTATAAGATTTGGGAGGAATGTTTCAAATACGTGTTAGAAGGTTACAAGTCAATCTCAGAACATTATGATGCTGTGATAGAAAGGTTAGAAACTGTTGAGAAAAGAGGCAGGTATAAGAGGAAGAAGAGCAAACACAAAAACTAATTTTTCTTATTCTTCAAGAACTTAACCTTCCTCAATGAATAATTAACAGGATTCTTTATCTTATTGCATAGATTATCAGGCTTGCATATTCCAATGTCATGATAATAATCTTTATTGCTACAGTTTGGTGGAAGTATATTCTTCTTCTTATACTTATGATACCTTATCTGTCCAACCATGTAAGTTTCCCTTATTGCTTCAGGATTCTTTTTGTTCCATTCACCCAACCTCTTCTCCACTTTTTCATGATCCCAGCCAAGGCTTGTAAGAAAGTTAACGAGTATAAACAATACTCTTTTTTTCCCATCATCCAGCCCATTGTTTAACACAAAATTGATACACGGAGGAAAGAACTTTTCAGGCATGGGGGCATCCAGCTTGATTTCCATGGGCTTCCCATAGTTTTTATTATTTCCTTCAGGCTTTTCACCTTCTTTCTCAACAAACTCATATGCCTGCATAACAAGTCTTCTTGCATCCTCTTCTATTACTCTATTTTCATCAAGAAATTTTAATTCACCTAATTTTACATTCTCAGGCTTTGCCATTTCTTTGTCAAACGATAAAATTTCATCATGCTTTACAGGCACAGAAATTAACCCTGATTTTTCATTGAACGAGTAAACACTTCTGTAAAGATGCCTGCTCGATATAAGTACAGTGTCTATGTCAAGGAAAGATTCTGTGTTAAGCTTATTAACCATGCTTCCTGATTCATTTTTCTCTTTTATCATAATCTCTTCAGCTTTCTTGCCAACATTTTCAACAATTCTAGAGAAATCATTATTTTCATATTCAAGTATTGCCCTGCTCAAAGGCTCTTTTATCATTGCCTTTAGATACATTGTTATTCTTCTTGGCAGTTCAGGGAAAAGTTTTTTTGTCTCAATATTATTTATCAATTTAGGAAATGCTTTGAAAGGCACTGCAATATGCAGCCCTTTATTGCCTGAGAATTTGCATGATAAAGAATTAATCCCATTATGCTTCAACGCCTTGACAACTAAGTCTCCTGCTATTTTGCTGTACTCAAGGTTATGGCAGTCTATATCTAATACAAGGTCAAACCCTGTTCTCATCTCATCCTGCTCGCTTTTTTTCATCCCTGTGCTTAACTGCAGAACATTTCCCCAATGCTCTTCTGAGACATGAAAAGATGTAGCGCCTTTCTTCGCAAGATTTAATACATCATTAGGATACTGTAGAACATCCGGCCTTTTCCCAAATCCTTTTTCTCCGAACTTGACTGCAACTTCCCTGCCGTTCGCATTCCTGACTATTTCTTCCTGAATCTCTTTTCTTTTATAATGCTTAAGAAGCATGCTTAACGATATCATTTTCTTAGAAGATTTAGATAAACTTATGTCTTATATTAATATTTCTTTAATCTAAATCTCAAGATGTTTCAACATATTTGCATACCATACTTGCAAATCACTGTTATTGCTTCTCACAGAAAACTGTCTTGGCTCAATAATCTTTTTAGAATAGTTCCCACCTTTAGAATATATCCTAGGATTACTATTAAGAGTAAGAGCAACTCTTTCTGTCAAATCTTCTGCATCCAAAGGATTCCCATTTGGACTAGTAATCTTAGAAACATCTATACCAAGCTTCTGATAATATTCAAGAAGAGGCTTAAACCTTTCATTCAATACAGAATAAAGAACTTCACTTTCACCCTCCATTAACTTACAAAGGACTGCTACAGGATAAGGTGTCTCAAGAAGCCCAATTCTTTTCCTAAGTATTCCAGGAAGATCGTCCACAACAGACTTTTTATTAAACTCTGAAAGTGAGATTGGTTCACCAAATTTTACAGTTGCCTCAATCTTTGCTTCAGGATGTTTTTCTGCATAATGCGGATACCTAATCCAAAAATAATTTGAATCCATAATATATTTCAGGCTTCTGCTTAACCCCAATAAAAAGGATGGTTTGCCAACAAAATTTAAGGCATCAGGATATTTAGACCCAGACATATTACTAGGAACAATTAACAGCTCTTTTTCACCCTTATGCCTCTGCAAAATCCTATAAAGATGTTTAAAAAAAAGCGGGCTCATGTCTCCTAATTCTCCTGTTTTTGATCTGCCTGTGCTCACCTTCCCATTAACGCCAATCTTATATTCTACAAAAGGCATAATATCATATGTTCTCCCATTTACACCTTCAAACATTTGCTGTTCAAGATATGAAGGCAATACATTAGTCAAATAATATCTTTCATCCAAAAACTGCTCTACTTTCTTATCTGCAAGCAATGTCTCTAACTCACCAACATTTTCTTCATGTTCAGAATCAATCATCCTTCTTTTCCCATCCTTATCTATAAAATATTTAACAAGAGGCATATTTTGATTTATTTCTTCTATATCCTTTTTTTTAAGAGAAAATGCCTTATCTTTCCTAAGAAACATAAATGTTCCAAACTTCTTTAATATTGTACTAAAACCTCGGACAAAAAGATTATCCCCTCCTGGAATCATCAAATATTTATGAGACTGTTTCTCACCTTCCATACTTTCAGAAGATTCATCCAACGACTTATAAACACAATCAACAAGCAATGGTTGCATGCCTATATAATCCCCAGTGAACCTATGCCTAGGACACCAAGCAACACTGATATCAGGATCTTTTACAATCTCCTTATACCTAGTAATTCCTTCTACTTCAAACCTTGAGAATAAGCAGCTTTTATCACTATGATAGACTTGCCTGTCTTTCGTTTCATCAAACTCTACTAGACTTAATTTTTTAAACAAATCTCCCATCAGAAAAGGTTTAACAGCTCTACCTTTCATATATCTCATAAACTTTCCATTATTCTGGAATTCAAGATCAAAGTCATGACCAATCTCTTTGAAATATCTCTCAGGATCTCTCCAGACAACTCTAGTCTTCTCCTCGCTCATATCAACAAGAATCCTAGAGGTTTTATAAAAATATCTATAATCTATCAAAAATCAGCTAATCAGTACAAGCTCACTTCTTCAAATAAACCGTTCTTGTAGGGAATGGTATGTCTATCTTCTTCTTATTCAGCTCATTATAAGCCTTTGTAAGAATCTCGTCTGAAATGTCAAATCTTTCCTTGTAATCTTCTATAAAAAACACTAAATCAAAGTCTAATGAGAAATCATTCATCTTATTGAACCTTACCAAGGGTTTGCGCTTCTCATTTCCATGCACCACTCCTTTAACATTCTTAAGCGTAGTAAGAAGAGTTTTCTTAACCTTATCTATATCCGAGCCATAAGCTACTCCTATAGGCAGAACTAATCTTAACACATTGTTTGGCTTTGCCAAATTCTTTATCTTGCTTGTTGCCAGCATTCCATTAGGAACAATCAATAATTCATTATCAAAAGTCTTTATCTTAGTGCTCCTTAACCCTATTCCAACAATCTGTCCTATTTCTCCTGATTCAAGCTGGATTACATCTTTTACTTTAAACGTCTTGTCAAGTATAAGAGATATGCTCCCAAATATGTTTCCAAGAGAAGTCTGCATTGCAAATGCAACTGCTAAGCCAGCTATACCCAAGCTTGCAAGCAACGGCCCTATCTTTATGCTCCATATGTCAAGCACAATAAGCAATACTATTATTCCCACAAAAATTTTTGAAAGCGACTGAATGAGAGGAAGCACTTCATCATCAAACGTTGACTTTGTTCTTTCCGCAATCTTTTTCCCCCATAGTTTGATTACAGTGTTCACAAAGCTGACAACTATATAACCCATTATAATTACCACAACAGTGTTAATTCCTTTTTGGATAGATGAGTTAGTTATATTTAAAGGCTTTATAGCCAGCTTTATTCCAAAAAGAATCAGCATATAAAACAAAGGCATTTCTGATTTCTCAAGTATAATATCATCCACTTTTGTTTTAGTTTTTGAAGCTATTTTTTTAACATATTTTCTATAAACAACCAACATTACAGAAGCCAGAAACAAGAATAATATAAAAACTAATAGTGCTTGAATGTATACGTTCCCAACTAAATCATTTAGCCAGGGTAAAAAGTCTAAGTTTAAGTTCATCCTCTTTTTTTTTCTTTTTTTTAACTAAAACAAATTTATTTCTTATTCTCAATAAGCTGTATTGAACACGAACATGGCATTTTATGTCTTGCCCTATCCATTGCTTTCCTTGCAACACTTAAGTTTTGTGTATCAGTTGAAATAGTAAATAAAGTTTGCCCTTTTTTAACTCTTGCAGCCGAACTTATAGGTTTGCCAAATGAATGTTTCATTCCAGTGCTAAACCTGTCAGCTCCAGCTCCTGAAGCTAATGGATTCTCTCTTAATATATGGAAAGGATATATTTTAACTTTGAAATAATAACCTTTTCTTCCAAGAGTGTTTTCTAATAATCTGTTAGAGCTCTGCCTGGCGCTTTCAATAGCATTATGCCTTATCTGAAGACCAGTCTTAGACAAAAGGTTAAGCGTGCATGGAAATTTCTTGTTAACATCTCCCATGTCATACCTAACTATAACCTTGTTAGGGTTAGCCTTTATGTAAGACTTCTTCCTATATTTTGATATCCTTGTATAAGGTCTTTCTAAGTCCTTATAACGTGCAAATCTCTTTAATCTTGCCATATCATAAGAAAACTGAATATTGTTTTTAAATGTTTCTATAAGAATTCTATTTTAGGTGGATTTATAAACAAATAATTAATCAATAATTTTTATGATAGAATTAGAAAAAACCTACTTAGCAAAAGAAATTCCTCAAGGATTAAAAGATTGTAATTCTAAAGAAATCATTGACATTTACATTCCTAAATCAAATGCTCATCCAAAGATCAGAATAAGGAAGAACGGCGATAAATACGAGATGACTAAGAAAGAGCCTGTTAATGAAGGCGATTCATCTCGTCAGGAAGAGCAAACTATTATTCTTACTGAAACCGAGTTCAACGAATTATCAAAGTTAGAAGGAAAAAGGGTTCATAAGACAAGATACTACTACAATCACAACAACAGAATCGCAGAAATAGACGTTTTCCAGGGAGCTTTAAAAGGCTTGATTGTCGTTGACTTTGAGTTTAAGACAATGGAAGAGAAAGATTCTTTTGAAATACCTGCATTCTGCCTAATAGATATTACTCAGGAACTATTTATCGCAGGTGGCATGCTCTGCGGAAAATCTTATGAGGATATTGAAGAGAATTTGAAGAAGTTTAATTATGCTAAGCTAAATTTAGATTTATAATCATTCTGGTATTTTAAGAATCTCTATCTCTTTCTGTATAGAATTAGTATATCCGTAAGCAACATTTATTTCTATAGGTGTTGTATAAGCGGAAGTTCCTGTAAGACCATCCTTCTCACAGATGATAAATCCTCTGCCATCAATCAATCTTATAGTATTACTGCCATCTTTCATCACAGGATCGCAGTCTAAAGTAATATCATCACTCCCAACAGAAACCTTATTTAGTGTTATCTTATCAAGGTCATCATATCCGAGACCTTCCTCACTATACGGATTGCATTTAAGATTCCCATCTTTGTCAGTCCTCTTATTAGAACTCATATCAAATATCTTTCCGTTTCCCTTATTCTCAAAATATATCTTAAACCTTGCCTTGCCTTTGGCTGCTTCTTCTTCTATCTTTGTAACAGCTACTGGCGCGCCCTGCCCTCCTGAAAGGCTAACATCACTAACAGTGCATGCTTTTTCTCTTGTTACAGTTGAATAAGGTACAGGGTCTATGCAGACTGAAGACACTGCAAGAGTTTCATATGTATAACACGCTGTTAAAAGAAAGTTTGTTCTAAATGAATCCATTCCTTCAGGCAATGTTCCTATTTTTGTTGAAAAATCCTTATAGACTATGCCCCCTTGAGGATTGAACTCAGATTTTCCTTCTAGCTCAGCTTCCCAGAAAAGCCATTTGTCAAAGATAGGATCAATACTGCCACCTTCCTTTTTGCCTGTCAATATGCTTTTATCATATCCGCTTACATAAAACTTCAGAAACTTCTCATAAGGCCCATTTTCATTATTAGGCACAGTCCCAGCATCATAAGTCCCTTTATTCCTTATTTCAAGGTTAAAGTTCAGTGTGTCAGAAGAATATATCTGGCTCGGAGGCATACTGGGCATAAAGTTCATAACAATACCTTCTGTTCCCTTGTAAACGTCAGAAGATTGGGTCGAGCCAGCATTTTTATTAACACATGCGCTTAGGGAAACTAATATTACCATTAACGCCAAAACTAATCTTTTCCTCATAATATCTATTCAGGATAAAAGAAGTTAATAAATGTTTTGATACAACAATCTTTAAATATAAACTGTTCCAAGAGGTTTTTATAATGGCAGATTACATAAGATGCAACGCTGATTTACATTTGCACGGCCTTTATTCAGGAGCTGTTAGCAGCAGCATGATTCCAAAGACTATCGCTGAGCAGGCGCCTTTGAAAGGTATTAACCTTCTTGGCACAGCTGATATTCTTAACGCAAGATGGGTTAAGCTTGTCAAGAAACAACTAAAAGATATTGGAAACGGAATTCTCGAGCATGAAAACAAAACAAAATTCATTCTCCAGACAGAGGTTGAAGACAATAACAGAGTACATCATATAATCCTTTTCCCTGAATTCTCAAAGGTTGAAGAAGTCAAAGAGAAGCTCAAGAACAAATGCAAAGACTTTGATACAGATGGGAGGCCTAAGATTTGGCTTAATGGCGAAGAGCTTGCAGAGGTTTGCCTCGAATCTGGCTGTATGTTAGGCTTTGCTCATGCTTTCACCCCTTATTTTGGGTTATATTCAAAATTTGATTCTTATAAAGATTGTTATGGAAAATATTGGAAGGATATCCATTTTATGGAATTGGGATTGTCCGCTGATACAAATATGGCAGACAGAATCAGTGAATTGCATAACCTTACATTCCTCAGTAACAGCGACGCTCATTCACCCTGGTCTAATAAGATGGGCAGAGAGTTTAACACTTTCAAAATCAAAGAGGTAACATTCAACGAAATTGCCAAGGCTCTTAAGAGAGAAGATGGAAGAGGTTCTATACTCAATGTAGGCTTTAACCCTTTGGAAGGCAAGTATCATAAGACAAGATGCACTGGCTGCTTAACCTTCTTTGAACCAAAGGAAGCAGTGAAACTCAACTGGAAGTGTCCTCAATGCAGAAAATCAATAAAAAAAGGTGTTGATTTCAGGATAGAAGAATTAGCTAACCTTAACAAGGACGCTCATCCTAATCATAGGCCACCATACAAGCATACTATCCCTTTAAGCGAAATCATTGCTCTTGCCCTGAACACAAAGAACGCCATGTCAAACAAGGTACAGAATATCTGGAAACAGTTTATAACAAAATTCAACTCAGAAACCAGGATATTGCTCAACGCAAAGTATGAAGAGCTTGAAACCATAAACCCAACAATTGCTGAATACATCCAATACTTTAGGGAAGACAAAATCAATTATATCCCTGGCGGCGCAGGTATTTATGGGCAGTTAGTGCCTCCTAACAAGCCAATGCAAGAATTAAAGACTTATAATACAAGCCAGAAGAGTTTGGCAGATTTTTGAACATAACATTTAAAAGCATACATATCCAATAGAATCATAATATGAACGAAACCATAAGATTAACCTTAACTTTAACAATAATTTGTATTCTATCAGCCGTTGCTTTATCATTTGTATATGAAAACATGAATCCAATCATTGAAGAAAATAAAGCTATCAGGCTCAAAGCTGCTCTCAAAGAAGTTATACCTTTAGCAGATAACTTTGAGGAAGCAAAAGAAATCTCAAACCCGGAAGGTATAATCTATATTTTCAAAGGCTTAAAAGACAACAGAATAATTGGCTACGCAATTCTTTCAGAAGCATTAGGCTATGGAGGAGATATAAAGATTCTAACAGGCATCAATAAAGACAGGGAAATCACTGGCATTAAGATTATGGAACATCTTGAAACTCCTGGTCTTGGAGCAAGAATTGAAGAGGAAGAGTTTTTAGATCAATTCATAGGAAAACCAGAAAAGATAGACGCTATCACTGGCGCAACAATCTCATCAACTGCTGTTATAGATACTGTTGAAGAATTAATAAGCAGCATAAATATAGAATTTAACTAAAATGTTCCAACCAACAAAAGATTTTTTGAAAGGATTATGGAAACAGAACCCGGCGTTTAGGCTAATCTTAGGCATGTGCCCCACTCTTGCTGTC
>Ga0187827_10002116_pt1 | contig 27593 bp, 26 predicted proteins | sample ETNtaG_39_FD_167969 | JGI IMG/M metagenome (GOLD analysis project Ga0187827, IMG submission 167969) | Marine microbial and viral communities from oxygen minimum zone, Eastern Pacific Ocean - ETNP2014_SV_150_PacBio MetaG (Illumina Assembly) | ecosystem: Environmental > Aquatic > Marine > Hypoxic...
AAAATTAAAATAAAGGGCGCATATTATTATGCGCCCTTATTAATTCATGGACGAAAAAAAATCAGAAAATATAAACAAAACACCCGAAAAAATGTCAAGGATAGCTTGGCCAAAAGCAAAGTATGGATTTATCTTGGCTATAATATTATTTGTAGTAATTAATCTAATATTCTACAAAGACAAAATTATAAATGTATTTAACTAAAATTATTTATGTCAAAAAATCTTTCAAAACTAGCAAAACAAAAAAAAATTAAATACTTTTTAATTAGTTTTGTAGATCTATTTGGTGTCCTAAGATCAAAACTTGTTCCAACAAGAGCAATTAGTGAAATGCAAAAAAATGGAGCTGGATTTGCTGGATTTGCTACATGGTTAGATATGACACCCGCAGACTCAGACATGTTCGCTATTCCAGATCCAGATAGTTTAATTATTTTACCTTGGAATAGAGAAGTAGGTTGGTTAGCCTCAGATTTATGGATGGATGGAAAACCTGTAGAAGCTTCACCAAGAATAATGCTTAAAAAACAAATTGAAAAATTATCTAAGAAAAATCTTAAAATGAAATCAGGTGTAGAATGTGAATATTTTCTATTATCAGAAGACGGCAACTCTATTTCAGACCCAAGAGATATTCAGCCAAAACCATGTTACGACCAATCCGCATTAATGCGAAGATATGAGTTAATTAAAGAAATTTGTGACAATATGATTGAGCTAGGCTGGAATCCTTACCAAAATGACCATGAAGATGCGAATGGACAATTTGAAATGAATTGGGATTATTCAGATAGCTTAGTTACAGCTGATAGGCATACTTTTTTTAAATTCATGGTTAAATCCTTAGCTGAAAAACATGGATTAAGAGCAACTTTTATGCCAAAACCATTTGAGAACTTAACAGGTAATGGCTGCCATGCTCACATTTCTTTATGGAACGGTAAATCAAATAAATTCTTAGATAAGGGTGATCGGTTAGGTTTAAGTAAATTAGCTTATAATTTTTTAGGTGGAATAATAAAAAATGCACAAGCTTTATCATCTGTTTTTAACCCTTCTATAAATAGTTACAGAAGAATAAATGCTCCACCAACTAAATCAGGAGCAAGTTGGTCTCCAAGTAGTATTTCTTATACTGGTAACAATAGAACACATATGATTAGAGTTCCTGATCCAGGAAGATTTGAACTTAGATTAATGGATGGATCTGCAAATCCCTATTTATTACAAGCTGGAGTTATGGCTGCCGGTCTAGATGGTTTAAATAATAAAGTTGATCCAGGTGAACCACTATTCTGCAATATGTACACTGATTATAAAAACTATCAAAATTTACCAAAACTTCCAAATGAACTTCAAGACGCGCTTGATAATTTAGAAGATAGCAAAGTTTTAAGAGAAGCATTTGGAGAAAAAGTTATTTCAAGCTATGTAAAATTAAAGAAGCAAGAATTAGAATCTTTTGATAAAGAAGAAAGATTTGATAAAAGATCTTCTATAACTACATGGGAAAAAAATAATACTCTGGACTGCTAATTAATGAATTCAATTTCCAATGACAAATCTTGGAAATATTCAAATTTCATAGAAAATAATTATTTTAATTTTGATCGAGATCAAATATTCAGCGTTTTATCAAAAAATGAAATTGATAGTGCTTACAAAGTTATTTCAAATTGGGAAAACTACTCATCAACTCCTCTGGAAAATCTAAATAAATTATCTTCTGAACTAGGTTTAAAAAAAATTTTTTACAAAGATGAATCGAAAAGATTCAATTTAAAGTCTTTTAAAGCATTAGGTGGAGCATACGCTGTAGAAAAAATATCTCAAAATAAAAAAAATATAACTGTATCTACAGCAACAGCTGGGAATCATGGTCGATCTGTTGCTTGGGGTGCAAAAAGACTCGGATTAAATTGTAAAATATTTATAAGCGAGTTTGTCTCTGAAAGCAGAGCAGAAGCGATGAGAGGATTTGGCGCTAAGGTTTTTAGAGTAAAAGGAAATTACGATAATTCATTAAAAGAATGCATCAAACAATCAAAAAAAAATGGATGGGAAATTATACAGGACGTTGCCTGGGAAGGATATGAGCTAGTTCCTAAACTAACAATGGCGGGATATGCGGTAATGATGAAAGAAATTTCAGATCAAATAAACAAAAATGAAATTTCTCATATTTTTTTGCAAGCTGGAGTTGGTGGTATGGCCGCTGCTATGGTTGCTGGTTGTGCTAGATATCTAGAATATGTTCCAAAAATAATTATTGTTGAACCTGAATCTGCAGATTGTGTACTTAAAGCTGTAGAAAAAAATAAAATTGTTACCTTGGATATAAAAAAAGAAAGCTTAATGGGCGGCATGTCTTGTGGTGAAGTATCAACAATTCCTTGGAAAATAATTAATAATAACTGTAATTTTTGTATATCAATTCCGGATGATAAAATATCTGATACTATAAAACTATTAGCCAACTCATCATTTAGTGAAAAAAAACTAATTGGAGGAGAATGTGCGACGCCAGGTATCATTAGTTTAATTGCATCTTGCAATAATATTAGGTTAAAAGAAAAATTAAATTTAGATAAAAATTCTCAAGTTTTATTGTTGGGCTGCGAAGGAGATGTCGATGAAGAATTATACCAAAAATTATTGAATAAATAACTCAGTAAATGAAAAAATTAATCGTAAAAGACAAAGACAAGCTATTTTACAATGGACATATGATCCGTATAGATAAACTTTTAATTCTCTCCAATAAAATGATGGGTAATAATTCTTTTAGTTGGGACCAATCTGTGTTCGAATAAGTATATGCCCTGCCATGTTCCAAGTAATATTTGGCTATCTTTTATACTTAATGATATTTGATTATTAGTTAGAGCAGATTTTATATGTGCGGGCATATCGTCTTTTCCTTCAGTTGAGTGGTTATATAATTTTTCGTCCATTGGTACAAGTTTGTCAAAATAATTTATTAGATCAGTTTGAACATCAGGGTCGGCATTTTCTTGAACAATTAAGGACGCACTTGTGTGTTGAATACTTAAATTAATAATCCCATTAGAAAATTTATTATCTTTAACCCATTTTTCAGTCTTATCAGTAAAGTTATACATTCTTTGTCCTTTAGTTTTTATTTCAAGATTAAAAAATTTTTGTATCATTTAATTTTGGTTTTAAAATCTATTCCATACTCTGATCTAGGTCCTTTTCTTAACCCAAAAGGACCTGGGAAAAAAATAGTAATAGGTTTTGTTTCCGGTTTTAAATCAACTCTATGAAATGTGTTGGCAGATCTAAACCCTATATACCATGGGGATCTCCAGTGTTTACCATCTCTCAAAGTTTCGTAATAACCCCCTCTAATTATGATAGTCATAAATGGACATAGGTGGTTATGAACACCATCACCATGATCATCATCTAACATTTCGTGAATAAGAATATTAAAGGGAAACCATTTAGGTCTATTTCTAAATAATACGTAATATCTATTTATCCATGGTTTAGCTTCTCGAAATTTAGAGTGTGATGGGCCTCTATCTAAAACGGTTTTTTTTCTTCCAAGTTTTTCCAGCAATTTAAGGAACATTATTCAACCTTAATTATTGCATTATCTCTTAAAATATACATTTGTTTATCAAAAATATACGGTCTTGATATTTTATTACCATCAATTTTTATTACATCTTTAGTTTTGCCGTCTTCAATACCAACTTTGAGCAATCTTCCGTTGCTTAAACTAACATAAACAAAATTTTTAGCGGCGATAAAACCTGTTGGATAAATATTTTTATTTTTAATTGTATTTAATATATTTGTTGATCTTAAAATATTTCCATTTTTTTTATCAATAACAAATAAATATCCTTCTTCTGAAACAGTTAAGACAATATTTTCGATGATTGAAGGTTCTAAATAAGAATTTATTGTTTGTTCCCATTTTATTATTCCATTTCTAGAGTCTATGGCAAAAAAATTATTTTGGTTATTTGAAACAAAAATTGTCTGATTATCATAGACTAATCTAGAACTTTTTAATAAAAAAGCATTTTCAAAAATATCCTCTTTGATTGTTTGTGCTTGCCACATTAACCTTCCAGTATTTAAATCTAAAGCATTAATATCACCAAAAGTATCTATAAATATAACTAATCCATTTTGAATAATTAAGGATAATTTTCTTTGAGATTTTATAAATGATTTTTCTGTAGCAAATCTCCAAATTTCCTTTCCATTTTGGATAGAAATACATCTAATTACATTTTCAAAATCGATTAAAAAAACTTTATCATCAAAAATCTTAATCTCAGAATTAAACGACGCTGTATAAAAAATTTTCCAGATTAAATCTCCATTTACATAATCCATTGCATAAAGATTTGCTATACTATCTGCAGCAATCAAAATTTTATGATTTGTTGCAAAATATATAGATGGTTTTTGTTTTATTTCTTTTTTATCGTAATGATTTTTTTTCCATATAAGTTTTGAATCTTTATTAAATTTTAATATAGATCCTTTATCATCAAAAAAGATTAGGGAATTATCGTCGCCTAATAATAGATCTGGATTAATGAAATCAAAATTTTTTATTTTTTTAAATTTAAACTTTGAAATTTCTTTAAAATTACTATGAAAATTTATATAGCCTACATTATTTGATAAATTATTAATGAAAGGTTTTTGTGTATAAGAGCTATTTATTTTTATTCTTACATTTGTATTAAACTCTTTTTCTAATATCTCCGCAGGTTTAAATATTTCTTCTAAATCATCTTTTTTTTCTTTTGGTATTTTAGATTTCGTCCAAAAGCCTGTTTTTGTATCTAAGGAACATTGAGTTAAAAATATAAATGTAATTATCAGTAAAATATATTTATACACTAAAGTCTCTTTGTAATCTTTTTTGTGCTTCTAATTTAATTTGTGGATTAGAGTTTTCTAATTCTAAAATTTTTTCAAAGAATTCTTTTGATTTTTGCTTCTCGTTTTTTGAAAAAAAATATTCAGCAATTATATATAGAGCATGAGATTTCCATACGTTATCACTATTAATTAAAGGATAAAATATCTGTAAAAGTTCATCTTCGCTTGCTGTTTCTGAATTATACAAGCCTTTTTTAAATATCAATAAATTTATAATTTCTTTTTCTAATTTTACATCTTTGATTAGTAGATCAAAATATTGATTAACTTCATCTTTATTGCTCAACAAATTATTATCTAGTAAGAAATATAAGGCCAAGGGTGAGTAAGTTGGATCTTTAATATTAATAATAATTTTCATCTCTGAAATTGAGGAGGAGGAATTATTATTATAATTTATTACAGCTGAATTATATTGTTGAGATATTTGTAATTTTTGATCCTTTTTATAATCTGCATAAAAAAAGTAGGCAAAAAGTGCTAATAAAATAATTGCCATAATAACTATTATTTTTTTTTTATTATTTAATAAAAAACTTTTTAGATCGGTTTTTTTTATATCGTTTGAAATTATTTGTGCTTCTTCGCTCATTTAAATCATATTTCTTAATACATATTGTAAAATGCCGCCATTTTTATAATACTCTAACTCATTCTTAGTGTCTATTCTTGACAATACTTTAATCTTTTTAATTTCATCATTATTATATTTTATTTCTAATTCAACTTCCTCTGAAGGTTTGATGCCATTTTCTAATTTTGTTACTGTAAACAACTCAGATCCATCTAAGTTAAGGTTTTGTCTGTTAACTCCATTAATAAATTGTAATGGCAAAACTCCCATGCCAATTAAATTTGATCTATGAATTCTCTCAAAACTTTCGGCTATCACAGCTTTTATTCCTAATAATTTTGTTCCTTTAGCGGCCCAATCCCTTGAAGAACCAGCTCCATATTCTTTTCCTCCAATCACTACAAGGTCAGTTCCTCTTCTTTTATATTCAACAACAGCATCATATACTGGCATTACTTTTTTTTCTGGATACAATTTAGTAAAACTTCCTTCAGTTCCAGGAGCAACTTCATTTCTTATTCTAATATTTGCAAATGTTCCTCTCACCATAACCTCGTGATTTCCTCTTCTAGAACCATATGAGTTATAATCTTTTGGCAAAATTTGATATTTCATAAAATATTCACCTGTAGGACTCTCTTTTTGAATCGTGCCTGCTGGAGAAATATGATCTGTTGTTACGCTGTCGCCTAAAATTAATAAAGGTCTTGCGTCTTTGATTGCTTTAAAACCTTCTGGTTTTGGTGAAAGATTTTCGAAGAATGGTGGTTTCTTAACATAAGTAGAATTTGTATCCCAATCGTAAATGCTACTTTCTTTAGTTTTTATTTGTTGCCATTGTTGTGGTCCTTTAGAAATATTTGAATATCTTTCTCTAAACATTTTAGGATTCAAAGATTGTAATAAAACTTCTTCGATTTCCTTGTTAGTGGGCCAAATATCTTTTAAATAAATATCGTTTCCATTTTTATCTTTGCCTAAAGAATCTTTATATAAATCTATTTGCATAGATCCAGCTAAAGAATATGCAACAACTAATGGAGGCGAAGCAAGATAATTTGCTTTTACTAAAGGAGATATTCTTCCTTCAAAATTTCTATTTCCTGATAAGACAGAAACTGCATAAATATCATTCTCTTTAATTGAGCTTGATATATTTTCAGGTAATGGACCAGAATTACCAATGCATGTTGTGCATCCGTAGCCAACAAGATTAAATCCTAATTCATCTAAATACTTATTTAATCCAGATTTATTTAGATAGTCAGTTACAACTTGCGAACCGGGAGCTAATGAAGTTTTTACCCATGGTTTAGTTTTAAGTCCTTTTTCAATAGCCTTTTTAGCAAGTAGACCTGCGCCAATTAGAACGTTAGGATTTGATGTATTTGTACATGAAGTAATTGCCGCAATTACGATTGATCCATCCTTTATCTCAAAATCTGTTCCAGAAACTTTTGATTTATTTTCACTTTGACGTTTTGTGATTTCTTTGAAACTTTTTCCAAATGAAGTTTTTGCTTCACTAAGCAATACTTTATCATGGGGTCTTTTAGGTCCTGATATTGTTGGAACCACTGTTGACATGTCTAATTTAACAACATCAGTAAATTCAATGTCTTCACTAACCCACAACCCTTGTTCTTTAGCATACTTCTCAACTATTTTGATTGTTTGATTATCTCTTCCTGAAAATTTTAAATATTTTATAGTTTCATCATCGATTGGAAAAAATCCACATGTGGCTCCATACTCAGGAGCCATGTTTGCTATTGTGGCTCTATCAGCTAAGCTTAGATTTTTTAAACCTTGTCCATAAAACTCTACAAATTTACCAACAACTCCTTTGTCTCTTAATATTTTAACAACTGTTAAAACTAAATCTGTGGCAGTGGTTCCTTCAGGTAATTTATTAATTAATTCAAATCCAATAACCTCTGGGATCAACATTGATATTGGCTGACCTAACATTCCAGCTTCAGCCTCTATACCTCCTACGCCCCATCCTAGGACTGATAAACCGTTTACCATAGTTGTGTGACTATCTGTTCCAACTAGAGTATCTGGGAAGATATATTCATCTTTACCAAATTTTTCATTCCATACTACTTTTGATAAATATTCTAAGTTTACCTGATGGCAAATTCCAGTTCCTGGAGGAACAATTCTAAAGTTATCAAATGCTTTTTGACCCCATTTTAAAAATGAGTATCTTTCTCCATTTCTATTAAATTCTATATCAACATTTTTATTTAATGATGAAGGGTGAGCAAAGTCATCTACTTGAACAGAATGATCGATAACTAAATCTACAGGAGATAATGGATTAATTTTTTTTGGATCTTTATTTTTTTCTTTTACCGCTTCTCTCATGGCTGCAAGATCTGCAACGGCTGGTATTCCTGTATAATCTTGTAATAAAATTCTCGCAGGTCTATATGCAATTTCTGTTTCAGATTTTTTTGTTTTTAACCAGTTCTTGATTGCATCAATTTGCTTTTTAGTTACCGATATATCATCTTCATACCTTAGAAGATTCTCTAACAAAACTAATAATGATTTTGGTAGTTTGGATATTCCTTCTAAACCATTTTTTTCAGCTTCTTTTATAGAAAAATACTTGTATTCTTTTCCTTCTATATTTATGGATTTAAGAGAACTATAAGAGTTTTTTTTTCCTGGTGTCATAGTTTTATAAATAAAATGTAATAATACTTCCTAAAAGAAGCACCGACATAGCATAATTGAAGTATTTAATAAATTTATCTTTTGTCGCAAATTTTCTTAGAAATTTACCTAGTAAAGTCCAAGAAATGATACTTGCTGATGAAAATAATACAGCCAACACAATTACCCACAAGGAATATAAAAAATAATTTTCACCTGTTTCTACATATGTAGATACGACTATGATTCCCACTATAACACCTTTTGGATTTAAAAATTGGAATAAAAAAGTTTCTATGAATTTTGCAGGATTTTCTTTCAGTTTATTTTCAGAAAATTGAGAAAATGAAATTTTATAAGCTAAATAAATCAAAAAGGCAGTTCCAAGATATCTTAAAATTTCTTGAATAATTGGATAAAGTTTAAATACATTTATTAAACCTATGGTTAGTAAAAATACTAAAGTTGTAAATCCTAAAATTACCCCAAGAATATGAGGAATGGTTTTAACTAATCCAAAATTAAATCCTGAATATGAGGCAACAATATTATTAGGACCAGGTGTGAACGCAGTTACAAACCAAAAGAGAGATATTGAAATTATTTCAGGATGCATGATTTATGCAATTGGTAAACCATTTTCTGCTTCTTGAGAAGGATGAACCAATGTAACTTTCCCTTCTTTATCTATTGAGCCTAAAATTAATGCTTGTGATTTAACTCCAGCTATATTTTTTTCTGGAAAATTACAAATTCCAATCACTTGTTTGCCTACAAGATTTGTCTCATTGTAGTAATGCGTTATCTGAGCTGAAGATTGTTTGATTCCTATTTCTTTACCAAAATCAACTTCAATAACTAGGGAAGGTTTTCTTGCTTTTTCGTTTTTTTTAACACTTAAAACAGTTCCTAATCTTATATCTACTTTGTCAAAAATATCGTAGGTTATTTGTTCTTTCATAATAATAATATATAATTAAGTTTATGGGTATAGAAAGCAATTTATATGAAAAATCAATCAAGATTTTAAGTGACCTGATAGGTTTTGAAACAATATCAGGAAAAGATAATGGTCCATTGATTGACTATTGTGATGATATTTTAAAAGAAAATGGAGTTTCAACATTCCGAGTTTTTGACGATAATAAAGAAAGAGTAAATCTTTTTGGCACTATAAAAGCTAAAAAAACCAACGGGAAAAAACCTATAATTTTGTCAGGACATACAGATGTTGTTCCAGTTTCAAAAGGATGGTCGGCGGATCCATTTGCTGCAACAGTAAAGGACGATAAACTTTACGGGCGAGGCTCATGTGACATGAAAGGATTTATTGCCTGTGTGCTTGCTTATGTTCCAACATTTTCATCTAATAATTTAGATAGAGATATTCATTTTTCATTTACATTTGATGAAGAGACAGCCTGTATTGGTGCACCACTTTTGATCAAAGAATTGAAAAAAAGAAATATTAAAGATGGAATTTGTATAATTGGAGAGCCAACGAAAATGAAAATTATAGATGCTCATAAAGGTATGAACGAATACACAATTCACTTTGAAGGTTTAGCTGGACATAGCTCTCAACCTCATAAAGGCGTAAATGCAATTGAGTATGCAACAAGATACATAAATAAACTTTTAGAATTAAGACAAGAATTAATAAATAGAGGACCTAAGAATTGCATTTTTGACCCTCCTCATTCAACTCTATCTATTGGTGGAATTTCAGGAGGAATAGCTCATAATGTAATTGCTGATAAATGTAAAGTTGAATGGGAAACCAGACCTGTAGTTAAAGAAGATACAATTTTCGTTACAAAAGAAATTGATAAATTTGTAAATGAAACACTATTGCCAGAAATGAAAGAAGTTTTTCCTAATTCAAATATTAGAAAGGAAATTATTGGTGAAGTTATTGGTTTTAATAGAATAAATGATTCTGAGGCTTGTGAATTTGTTACCAGCATAACTGGAGATAATTCTCGGGAAGTAGTTTCGTTTGGAACTGAAGCTGGTCTTTTTCAAGAGCTGGGGATTAGCACTGTAGTTTGTGGTCCAGGATCAATTGAACAAGCACATAAAATAGATGAATTTATTGAACTTAATGAAATCAAAAAATGTTTATCATTTCTTGATGGAATTAAAGATAAATCAATAATCTAAATTTTTAACCCCATCCACCAACAGACTTTACTTCTAAAAATTCAATTAAACCTTCCTTGCCTGCTTCTCTTCCAATTCCAGAATGTTTATATCCACCAAAAGGTGCATCAACCGCAATACCCGCTCCATTAACATCCACCATTCCTGATCTTAACTTTCTTGCAACACGCTGGACTTTTTCTTTATCTTGGGTTTGGATGTAATTTGTTAAACCATAATCAGTATCATTTGCAATTTCTATTGCTTGTTCTTCTGATTCGAATGGAATAACTGATAAAACAGGGCCAAATATTTCTGTTCTTGCAATATTCATTTCGTTATTAACATCAGCAAAAACTGTTGGTTTAACATAATAACCATCATTTAACCCTTCTGGTTTTCCTGGTCCACCAGCAACTAATTTTGCACCTTCATCAATTCCTTTTTGAATTAACCCTTGTATTTTATTGAATTGAGTTTTTGAAATAACCGGTCCAATGTGTTCTCCTTCTTTATTTGGATCACCAACCTTAAATTCATTTGCATATTTTATTAGTCTTTCTACAGCTTCGTTATACATAGATTTTTCAACCAACATTCTTGTTGGTGCATTACAAGATTGACCTGAATTTCTAAAACATCTTAGAGCACCTCTTTCTACTGCCTCAGGGTCGGCATCCTTAAATATAATATTTGCCCCCTTTCCACCCAACTCTAAACTTACACGTTTAAAATCTTTAGCAGCATTCTGTGAAATTAAAGCTCCTGCTCTTGTTGAACCTGTAAATGAAATCATGTTTACATCTGGGTGGCTAGTTAAAGCATCTCCAGTTGTTGCTCCATCGCCATTCACTAAATTAAAAACTCCTTTTGGAAATCCTGCCTCATCAATTAACTCTGCAATTATAATTGCTGATAGTGGAGCTAGTTCTGAAGGTTTTAAAATCATTGTGCATCCAGCAGCTAATGCAGGAATAACTTTTAAACAAACTTGATTCATCGGCCAGTTCCATGGTGTAATTAATGCACAAACTCCTTTTGGTTCATATAAAATTCTCTGGTTTTTTTCATGATCACCTAAAGCTCTTTCAAATTCAAAAGCTTTTAAATATCTAACAAAGGATTTTATATGACTTGCTCCAGTTCCTGTTTGAAGTTTTGATGAAAAATCTTTTGGCGCTCCCATTTCCAATGTTATTGCCTCAGCAATATCATTCCATCTTTTTTTATATAGTTCGTAAAGTTTTTCTAATAGAGTTATTCTTTCTTCCTTTGTTGTATAACTCCAGCTCTTAAATGCTTCCTTAGCAGCTAGAACAGCTGCATTAATATCTTCTTTGTCTCCTAAGGAAATAACAGCACAAGCTTTTTCTGTTGCTGGATTAATAACTTCAATAGTCTTTGGTTTTTTTGGAACTACCCATGCTCCATTTATGTAAAAATTTTTTTTTTCTAACATTTTAAAAAATTACCCTTTCTTTATTTTTTTGCAAATAAATTTGTTAATTCATATACAATTGTGGCTGCGGCCAATGATGTTACTTCTGCATGATCATAAGCAGGGGCAACTTCTACTACATCTGCTGAAATTAAATTCATTCCTGATAATCCTCTGATTACATTTACAATTTCTCTTGTTGTCATGCCGGCGATCTCGGGTGTGCCAGTGCCAGGTGCAAAAGCGGGATCTAATACATCAATATCTATTGATAAATATAAAGCATTATCCCCTACTCTTTTTTTAATTCTATCAACAATTTTATCAATTCCTTCTGATTGAAAATCATCACAATGAATTATTTTAAATCCAAAACTTTCATCATTTTTTATATCATCTCTGCTATATAGTGGTCCCCTTATTCCAACATGCATAGAGGCATCGTCTAAAAATAATCTTTCTTCTCTTGCTCGTCTAAAAGGAGTTCCATGAGTATACGGAGCTCCAAAATAAGTATCCCATGTATCTAAATGAGCATCAAAATGAACTAATGCTACAGGACCATTGTTAATTTTATTTATTGCTCTTAGTAAAGGAAATGCAATTGTATGATCTCCTCCAATACTAATTATACCCCCAGTTTTTTTTAATAATTCATACGCTCCATCTTCAATTTGTTTAATAGCTTCCTCAATATTAAATGGATTACATGTTATATCTCCCGCATCAGCAACTTGTTGAACTTTAAATGGTTCAACATCATAGTTGGGATGGTAATTGGTTCTTAAATGTTTTGAAGCTTGTCTAATGCTTTGTGGACCAAATCTTGCACCAGGTCTATAACTCGTTCCAGCATCAAATGGAATTCCAACAATAGCAACATCACAACTTTCAACATCTCTTAACTCTGGCAATCTTGCAAAAGTTGACGGACCAGCAAATCTAGGAACTTTTGTTCCACTGACTGGTTGTATTGGATTATTATTTTTTTGTTTTTTCATTTATATTAACGTATGAAATTTATAAAAATCATTCTATCAATTCTTATATTTATTTCACCCGCTAATGCTAACACAATATTCTATTTAATTAAAATACCTAACTTGGAAATACATAGTATCAAATCTGTAAATGGGCTTAAATATCTAAAAGCAATTAAACCATTCGAGGTGGGAATAAGAGATAACAATGTTACATGCTTTAATTCTAGTGAAGAAGATATTGAAAAAAAATTACCTTTAATTGAAAAAAATTTAAACAGATACAGCGCTGCTTTTTTAAATATAATTAATCTTAAATATATTGTTCTATGCGAAAATCTTTCGGTGTCTCAAATTAGTGCCGCAGGCGTTCCAAACTCAAAAACAAAGACCTTAGTAATTGATATTAAATTTAATGAAGAACATTTTGAGAGAGTATTGCATCATGAAATATTTCATATGATAAATGAAAGTCATAAACAAAATTTTTTTTATGAAAAGTGGAAAAATTTTAACAATTCAGAATTTAAATATGCAGAATGTTCAACTTGCTCAAATAGACTAGGTTTGTCGCTATTAAAAGAAAATAAAGGCTTTGTGACAGAATACTCTATGTCTACTCCGTCGGAAGATATGGCTGAAGTATTTTCTTTTATTATGACTAATAAAGAAAAAATAGAAGATAAAGCTTTAATTGATCCAATACTAAAAAAAAAAATACTTTTTATAAAAAAAAATATATTTAAAATTGATGAAAATTTTAATTTTAATTAAATGATAAAAAAATTAAAACAAACAGTATCTGAAAAATTTCTATTGATATTTGTTATAGTTTTAACAGTTATATTTTTTGGTTCCTTCATAACGATGAAAAATAAATGCTTGTTTGTAAAAAATTATGATCCAGAAAAAATAAATTTTGTAAATCCAAAAAATATTGCAATACTGAATGCTTATTGTGGAAATGTTGTAATAGAGCTCTATCCAAATGTTTCACCAAAATCTGTTGAAAGATTTAAAATGTTAATTAAATCTGGAGAATATAATAATATTGTCTTTCATAGAGTTATAAAAAATGTACTTGTTCAAGCTGGGGACTTGGAATTTGGGGAAAAAAATAATTTGAATTACACTTACATAGGAACTGGCAAGTCTGGATATGGAACTATTAAATCAGAGTTAGAAAATAAATTTGATTTTAAAAAAGGTACAGTAGCTTTAGCTAGAACAGATCAAAAAAACACTGAGGACAGTCAATTCTTTATATTGCTTCAAGATGCTCCATTATTTGAAGGAGAATATACACCTGTCGGAAAAGTAATTTATGGTTTGGAGGTACTAAAAAAAATTAAATATAGTGAAAAAACTGAATATGTTTTAAGACCTGATTTTATTAATTATTTTGAAATGTTAGTTAACTAGTGGTTTACCTGTTGCAAGTGTATGTTTTATTCTCTCTTGTGTTTTTTTTGTTTCAATAAGTCTCATAAATGACTCTAGCTCTAATTTATACAAATCATCTTCTGTTAATGTATTATCTATAGCTGTATTTCCACCGCTTAAAACATTTGCTAATTCTTTGCCGACCTCCATACCATGATCTAAAATAACTTTTTCATTATATAATTTTTCCAAAATCTTTATCATTTTTTCTTTTAGAGATTTTCCAGATAAATTAAATGTACATTCATTTGGAGCCTTAAAACCTTTATTATCTTCCAATATTTTTTTTGAAACAGAAAATAAATTATTTCTATTCATTATTTTTTTATCTTCCGGTTTTATATATTTTAACGGTTCTGCTTCTACTGGTGATGTGGCTGTTTTTGCATACCCAATAATATTAAATACTTGAAGTGGTGCAAAATCTGGATCTTTTTTTGCTTCATCTGTTTGTGACCATCTCCACAACATTTCTTTACATCCTCCTCCTGCTGGAATTAATCCTACAATTGTTTCGACTAATCCAACTACAATATTTGTGTGTGATGCTACAAAATTACTTTGAACAATTACTTCAAAACCTCCTCCTAATGTTAATCCTGATGGAGCTGAAACTACAGGATATTTTGAATACTTAAGATGTTTGCAAGTTTCTTGAAAATATTTGATAAACTTTTCAATAGATTTAAAATCTCCTTTGTCAGCAAAATTCATTGTATAAGCTAAATTCACCCCAGCGGAAAATTGCATGCTTTCATTAATTATTATCAATGGCTTATCAGTTGCTTTCTTTAAGGAGTCCATTGAATCGTAATCCAATGTATTTGCCTTAGTTATAAACTCGACAATATTAAAATCTTTAAATCTATAAATTTCTGCTGAATTATTTGTATCAACTTTGATTGCTTTTGGTTTAATTTTTCCTAATGTTTCAATATCTGTATAAAGTTGTCTTTCTCCGTAAAAATTTTCATCTTTTAATTTAGATAAATTATTTAAAAATTTGTTATTTTCAAAATTATCAATTTTTTCAAAAAAACTTTTGACTCCAATTTCTCTTAACATCTCAAATGGTCCCATCACCCAATTAAAACCAAGTTTCATTGCTTCATCAATATCATTAAATTTATCAGTTATTCCTGGAACCAATGAAGAAGCATATTTTATTATTTTTGAAATAACCGACCATGCATATTCACCGTATTTATCTTCTCTGTTGATTAGAGTTTTAAGATCTATTTTATCTAATTTTAATTCGAATTTTTTAGAAATGGAATAATTTCCTGTTTCTAAATTAATTGCTTCAAGAATTTTCTTACCATCGGATTTGTTCATACGGTAAAATCCGCCTTTGCCCTTACGACCGGTATAACCACTTTCAATTAATTTTTTTATCAATGGAATTTCCTTGGCAACAATTAGGAATTCATCGTTTTTTGGTAATTCTTTAATAAAGCTTTTCAAAACATCTGCCATTAAATCAATTCCAATTAAGTCATATAAACCAAATACTCCTGTCTTAGGAATTCCCATTGGTCTGCCAAATACCGCGTCTGCTTCTTCAATAGATAATTTCATTTTAATAGCTTCAGTCATAGCTACTTGCATTGCATAAACTCCCACTCTATTTCCCAAAAATCCTGGAGTGTCATTGCAAATAATTGCACCTTTTCCTAAAAGGTTTTCACAAAAAACTTTTAAAGAGTTAATTTTATCAAGATCGTTATTTTCACTTTTAACAATTTCTAGAAGACCCATGTATCTTACAGGGTTAAAAAAGTGAGTAATACAAAAGTCTTTTTTTTGTTCATCTGACAAATTTTGGGATAATATTTTTATTGGAATAGATGAGGTGTTTGACGATACTATAGCTCCTTGTTTTCTATTTTTAAATATTTTTTCATATATATTGTGTTTTATATCTATCCTTTCTACCACTGCTTCAACGATCCAATCAGCCGTACCCACAACATCAAAATCATCTGAGATATTTCCAACTTTAATATTATCTATTTTTGATTTATCTATTAATAATGGTGGTCTTGAATTGAAAATTTTATCTTTGGCTTTTTGACTTATATCTGTTTTTAAATCCAGTAAAGTTACCGGTATATTAGCATTACACAATTGAGCAGCAATACCGCTTCCCATTGTTCCTGATCCTATTACCACAACCTTTTTAATTTCCATAAATTTTAAAACTTAATGATAAATTATCTATTAATACCCCTTATACGCTCAGATCTTCTTCTTAAAAGTTCTGCGGTAACAAGTATTAATGTTGAAAGGACAATTAGACAAGTGGCAACAGCAAGTATTGTTGGACTTAACTGTTCTCTTAAACCCGTCCACATTTGAATAGGTATTGTTGTATTATCTAAGCCGGCTAAAAATAAAACTACTACAACCTCATCAAAAGACGTGACAAATGCAAATAGAGCTCCTGATATAACTCCTGGCAAAATTAATGGTAATGTTATTTTCATAAATGTATTAACTGGATCACTTCCAAGGCTAGATGCTGCTCTAGTAACGCTATGGTCAAAACCCGACAATGTAGCAGTAACAGTAATGACTACAAATGGAGTTCCTAATATTATGTGGGCTATAATAATTCCAAGATGTGTAGCTGCCAATCCAATTTTGGCAATAAAAAAGAAAATTGCAACTCCTGAAATAATAAGTGGAACAATCATTGGAGAAATTAAAGTTGCCATTATCAATCCTTTATATGGCATATGTCTACTACTTAACCCTAATGCAGCAACTGTTCCAAGTAATACAGCTCCCAAAGTTGCAAATATTGCAATAATAAAACTATTTTTTGCAGCTAAACCCCATGGATTTTTGGTTCCATAAATCATATCTTCGTACCATCTTAAAGAAAATGCATCTGGATCAAGTCTTTTCATTCCTTCTGAAAAAACTAAAAACTCTTCAGCATTGAATGAAAGTGGAAAAATTACAAACAATGGCGCTATTAAAAAGAAAAATACAAAACCGCAAATTGTTAAATACGAATAGTGCCAAATTCTATAACGAGCTTCTGTATATTTAGGTAATGCCATATCTATCCTAACTTAATATTATCAATTCCAACAAGTTTGTTGTAAATCCAGTAAACAACTAGGACTCCTGTTAACAACATTAATCCCATCGCCGATGCAAAACTCCAGTCTAGAGTTTCTTTCATATGGTAGGCTATTTGGTTACTAATCAATGTTCCTGATGCACCACCAACTAATGCTGGGGTAATGTAGTAACCAATCGCAAGTATAAAGACTAATAAACAGCCCGCTCCTATACCTGGTACTGTTAAAGGAAAGTACACTTTCGAAAAAGCAACAAATGGTGTGCCTCCTAAAGATTTTCCTGCTCTCATTAAACTAGGAGATATTGTTTTCATAACACTGTACAATGGCAATACCATAAAAGGTAAAAGAATTTGTGTCATTGCTATATAGGTGCCTGTTTTATTATACATCATTTCTGGTCTATCACCGTCAGCCACCAATCCTATCATGACGAAAAAATCATTTACAATTCCTTGTTGTTGTAACAAAATCATCCAGCTTGCAGTTCTAACAAGTAAAGAAGTCCAGAATGGTAAAAGCACACAAATCATTAATAAGTTGCTATATTTCATTGGTAGTGTTGCAAGCAAATGTGCAATTGGGTAACCCATTAAAAAACAAAGAATTGTAACAACAACAGCTACTTCTAAAGTTCTCAACCAAAGTATTCTGTGTATCCTTCTGTCCTTCTCAACTTGGACAACTTTGCCATCCTCATCAAAATACATATCCATACCTTTTAAGTATTTTGACATACTATAAGGAGGAGCTGTTCTTTTAATTGCTTGCCAATACTTTACATCTCGAAATCTTTTATGAATTGCCATAATTTGTTCTTTAGCATTACCTTCCTCAAATTTTTCCATTTTTCTCCATAACTTTTTGAGAATTGTATTAAATCCATTCTTTTCTTTATTTAATCTCTGGCCTAGTTTTCCATGTTCTTTTTTCTCTGCAAGAACTTTAAAATCTGACAAAAAACTTGCAAACACCTCTTCTGAAGGCAGTTCTTTTCCATCCCATTTTTCCATTGCTTTAAATGTTTTGGGCAACATGTTTGTGACCATTCTGTCGTCTACACTTCTTGTAAACATTTCACCTATTGGAAAAATATAAGTAATAGTTATAAAAAGTAATAATGGAGCCACTAAAAGAAAAGCTTTGATTTTATTTTTCTTCTCTGCCTTTTTTAGACTTACCTCTAGAGGAATTCCATCTGTTGTTAAAATTTTTTGTGTTTCACTGCTCATAAATAAAAAGGGCGGTTATTAAATAACCGCCCTGAATATAATATATAATTTTAGTCTTTAAAACTTAAATTATAGACCAGCTTTCATTGCTTCCCATTTTTCACCAAGTTCAGTGCCGTTATCAGCCCAGAACCATGGGTCAACTAGGAAATAATTTTTAGTGTTTGCTGGCGCAGTTGGCATATGAGGTACCATGTTTGTCTTACCATCTTTATACCAAGGCTCCCCTGCTTCCATAACTTTTATAGAAGATTTTCTCCAAGGAGCGTAAGCAATATACTTAGCACTTCCAGCTAACATTTCTGTGTTAGTCATCATAGCAAGAGCTTTTTTAGCATTTGCTTCATCTGGGCCACCTTTAACAAGTGCAAAATATTCATAGTCAAGACCTTGACCATCCCAAACTTGAACGATTGGCGCACCTTCTCCAACTGTAGCGTTAAAGAATCTTCCGTTCCAACCAGTTGCCATAACAACTTCACCACTCATTAATAGTTCTGGTGGTTGAGCACCTGCAGACCAGAATACACATCCGCCATTTGGATCTGTACAAAGTTTTTTGATCGTATCCAATGCTTTTTGAACACCTTTTTCAGTATTCAATTTTTCATAGATATTTGCTCCACCTTTTTTTGGTTTTGTTCCAGTAGCCGCTAAAGCCATCTCTAAGTTTGTTAAAGCAGACTTATAGATTGCTCTTTTACCTGGAAATTTTTTCGTATTGAAAAAGTCTTTTATAGTGTTTGGAGTACCTTTAACATTTTCACTATTATAAGCGTAGTTCCAAGAATACAAAATGTTTCCTACAGCACATTTACTAGGCATTGAAGTAAAGAAGTCTTCACTGGCAGGCGTTCCGTCTGGAGCCGCTGGAAAGTCTTTGTCAAAATCAAATTCAACAAATATACCTTCGTCACATCCGTTAATTGTATCAAATGCAAATACGTCGATTATATCCCATACAATTGCACCAGCTTCTTTTTGTGCTTTGACTTCTGACAATCCACCTGAGTAGTCTACCCAGTTAATTTCTATGCCTAATTTTTTGGCAGTTGGATCACCATATCCCAACTTCTGAGACTCTGTATAAGCTCCACCCCATGATGCAATAGTAACTGCAAATGCTGATGAAGTTATAGAAAGAGCAAAAGTCAAGGTAAGTAATAATTTACTTAATTTTCTCATTTATCCTCCGTTTTAAACGTTTTTTTTAAAAAATGAATTACAACAAGGATAAAAAATGGAGTCAACAGCTCATTTAAGAATATTCTATGATAATTTTGCTTATTATATAAGGTTTTTATAAGGTAAATTTATTTTGAATCTAGAGCTCTTGCATCTAGGCTATCCCAGCCTACTGCTAATTCGTTTCCTACTTTTATATCCATTCTTGCTGAACTATTTGGAACCTTAAGTATAAATTCTTTATTTCCTAATAAATTGAGTCTAACTCTAGTGTGATCACCGTGATAAATAACTTCTTCGATTTTTCCTTTATGTTTATTTTCCATTTTATTTTCTGGATTTATAATTGCTCTCTCTGGTCTTAAAGAAACAATAGTTTTTTCACCTTTTGAATTTACTCTAATTGGATTTGAAATGATTTCTGCTCCAGAATCTAACTTAACTTTACATTTGCCTTGTGAAATATCTGTGACTTCACCAGAAAATCTATTGTTCTCTCCTATAAATTCTGCGACAAAAGAATTTACTGGTTTTTCATAGAGTTCATCTGGGCTTGATAATTGTTGAACTTTCCCATCATTAAATACCGCTATTCTGTTAGACATAGTAAGAGCTTCCCCTTGATCGTGAGTAACATACACAACTGTTACTCCTATACTTTCATGAATATGTTTAATTTCATATTGCATACTTTCTCTTAGATTTTTATCTAACGCTCCCAATGGTTCGTCCATTAGTACAACAGCTGGATCAAAAACTAATGCTCTAGCAACAGCTACTCTTTGTTGTTGTCCTCCTGAAAGCTGACCTGGCATTCTTGATGCATAGCCTGCTAATGAAACCATCGATAATGCTTTATCAACTTTTTTATCAATTTCATCTTTTGGAATTTTTCTTACTCTTAATGGGAATGCCAAATTTTCATAAACTGTCATATGCGGGAACAATGCATAATTCTGGAACACCATTCCAATACCTCTTTTGTGTGGTGGAATATTTGAAATAGGACCTCCATCTAAATAAATTTCACCATTTGTTGGTGTTTCAAATCCTGCTAACATCATTAAGCAAGTGGTTTTTCCCGAACCAGATGGTCCAAGCATCGTAACGAATTCTCCTTCAGCTATATCTAAGTTTAAATCTTTTACGACTAGAACTTTTCCATCGTAACTTTTATCGACTTTTGCAAATTTAACGAATTCTTTGTTATTAGGCATTGGAAGGATTTAAAACATTTGTGAAGAAAATTTTCAACAGTTATTTTGGCTCTTTATATGCAGTTCTTTTGAAAGATTGCAAAATAATTCTGATCCAGTATCATTAACTCTTATTGACTCTGATGCTTCTACTCCCCAATCACCAAATTGCATTACAGCAATCATATGAAAACAAATGTTTTTTTCTAATATTGTCTTGTCACCTTTAAGAATATTTAATGTATGTTCGCCCCAATCTGGAGGATATCCAATTCCAATCGAATAACCAGTTCTAGATTTTTTTTCTATGTTATATTTATCTAATACTTTCCAAAATGCTTGAGCAACATCATTTGCAGTATTTCCAGGTTTTGTTACATCAATTCCAGCATGAAGAGCTTCAATAGTTTTTTTCATTGTATCTATTTTTTTTTGGTCTGGTTTACCAAGAAATACTGTTCTTGCCATTGGGCAATGATATCTTTTATAAACCCCAGAAAGTTCGATTATAGTTGCCTCGCCTTCTACGAATTTAGTATCACTCCAAGTTAAATGAGATGCTGATGTACCTTTTCCTGTCGGTAAAAGAGGAACTATTGAAGAATATTCTCCACCAAAATCTTTGGTTCCTTTAATTAAAGTTCCTGTTATTTCTGAAACTGCATCATTTTGTCTAACTCCAGGTTTAATACATTCAAATGCTTTTTTCATACCTAGTTGAGTAATCACACTTGCTTTTTTCATTAATTCTATTTCCGCATCTGATTTAACTACTCTTGACCAATTAACTAATCGTTCACTATCAATTAATTTAGCATCAGGTAAACCATCTAATAATTTTTTATAAGAATAAGCTGTAAAATAATGGGCATCCATTTCTAAACCAATATTCAAACTTTCCCATTTTCTTTTTTTTATTAGGTCTACAATTGCATCGTAAGGATGAGCTGGCCAGGTATGTATGTATTTTTCATCATAGGCAATTATATTTTCACGTTTTATATAACAATTTATATAAGCTCCACCTGCATCTTGTGCTCTTACAAATAATAATGGTTCATCAGCATCAACATGAACAATTACACATTGAGCATAATAAAATGACCATGCATCATATCCTGTAAGATAATTAATATTTGAGGTGTCTTGTGAAATTAAAAGATCAATGCCTTTCTCTTGCATAGATTGTTTAACTTTATTTAATCGTTGTTTGTATTCTTCTTTTGTAAATAGCATATTAATTTGAAAATAATTTACCAAATCCTGTGACAGATTTATTCATTCCTATCTTTTCCAAAGTTTCCCAGATTAATGCTTGGTTACTTGATAAAACCATTTTTTCTAATTTTTTTTCCAGTCTATCAATTATCGATAGAGCAGGTAATGCTGTACAAGATATAAATAAAGCATCAGCGCCATCTAAATTAATATTTGATAAAACTTCATATAGATATTCTGGATCAACTTTTCCTATATCAATATCAGATGAGATATCAAAATAAGAGTTGGATGTTATTTCAAATCCTTCTTTTTTAAAAAATTCAATAACCTCATCATTTAATTTTTTTGGGTAAGGAGTAAATAAATATATTTTATTTATATTTAATTTTTTTAGAGCATTAACTGCTGCTGTGCTTGGTGTAGTCACGCTTGTATTTGGTTTTGCTTTTTTTATTTTTTCCTCAATAGAGTTATATCCAGCTGCAATTGTGCCAGAAGTGCAACCATAAGCTACGCAATCTATTTTTTCATCAGGAAGAATATTTTTTGTAACTTCAGTAATTGTTTCAGACATTTTGATAAGATTTTCTGCCGTCAAAGGATTGTATGTTTCAATTCTGTTGACAAAGAAATCAATTTTTTTATCTTTAATTACACTTATAAAATCTTTCTCGATCATATAATCGCTTGCGAGTGCAATCAGCCCTATTTTAGGATTTAGATTCTCTAAAAATTTAGGTGATATTTTTTTTGTTTCCATAATTTTTAATTATATCGTATCATACGTTTATGAAATTGTTAAAATTGCCTATTTTAGCTGTATTTTTTATTTTAAGGAGACTTTAATGAGGTTTGGATACTTTTGTAATTCAACAAACTGGACACATAAACCTTTTCACGAATTATTAGATGATATAAGGGAAATTACTGAATATTGTGATCAAAACAAATGGAACTCGATTTGGTTTACCGAACATCATTTTAATCACGAAGGAATGGAGACTTGCACTAACCCTTTAATGATGGGTACAGATGCAGCTTCAAGAACCAAAACAATCAGAATAGGTCAGGCTGCAAATATTATAACTTTTCACAATCCAATAAGATTAGCTGAAGACATTGCTACACTTGATCAACTATCAAAAGGAAGAGTTGAGGTTGGCGTTGGAAGAGGTGTATACGGTAGAGAGGCAATAAACATGAACCAAGAAGCTGACCTTAAAGACCAAGCAAAAAATTTTAGATTATTTGAGGAAACTTTAACAATATTAAAAAAGGCATGGACTGAAAAATTTTTCTCTCATAAAGGTGAATTTTACACTTATCCTTCACCAAACTTTGTCTGGCAACATGATATGAGTCCACCTAATGAAGAATTTATTGATTTAAAAACTAATACATTAAAAAAAATAAGTGTTGTTCCTAAACCTTTTCGTAAACCACATCCACCACTTCATCAAGTCGTTGATGGTGAAAGGTCTATACAATGGGCAGCATCGAATGCTTTAAATACAATTATGTGGATCCCAACGGTAAAGGCTTTAAAAAAACGTTTTGAAATTTATCAAGAAGCTAAATCAAAAGCAGAAAATAGAGATGTTCCTCTAGGAGAAGGAATTAGTCTTGTCAGAGATATGTTTGTGGCTGAAACAATGGAAGAAGCTGAAAAACTCGCAGGAGAACAAATTATAAATTACATGAGATGGGTATGTCACTTTAGGGGATTGGGAAATCATATGGATCCGGGTGAGGAATTACCTGAAACAAAGAATAAATTAGATCTTCTTAACTATGAATTTTTACATAAAAGAAACTTGCTTTTTGGCACTCCTGATTATGTTGTGAGCAAAATAAAAGAGCTTCAATCAGAATTAAATCTACAAAATCTACTAGTCTGGTCAAACTTTCCAGGAATTAACCATGGGACTTGCATGAGAAGTATTAAGTTATTTAACGACGAAGTAATTCCAAAAATAAATACTGATAAATCAAATATTCGAAGAGCAAATTGATGGAATTAAAATTAAGAAAATTTGTTAAATTTGTAGATAAAACATTCATAGAAGGTGAAAAAAAAGCCAAAGAACCTGTTTTGTTAGTTTCGGTAGCTGCTGTAATTCAAAATCCTTGGGTGGGGAAAGGTTTTGTTGATGATTTAAAACCAGAAATATTAGATTTAGCTCCAAAACTAGGAGATATATTAGTGCCAGAATTAATTAAAGAAATTGGATCAGGTGAAAAAATTTTAGCTTACGGGAAAGCTGCAATGGTTGGATTAAATGGAGAAATAGAACATGCGTCAGCTTTTATCCACACATTAAGATTTGGAAATAAATTTAGAGATGCAGTTGGTGGCACAGCTTATTTAAGTTTCACTAATACTAGGGGGCCAGCTGGATCAAAAATTTCTATACCCATGATGCATAAAACGGATGCTGGATTAAGGCCATATTATTTAACTCACGAATTTACTATTCATGATGCGCCTAACGAAGATGAAATAATTGTAGCCATAGCAGGTGCTCCAACTGGAAGAGCGCATGCTAGAATTGGTGATAGATATCAAGATATGAAAGAGATGGGTATTGAACCTAAATAATCAAAATCATTACACGTATATAAATAATAAAACTATACCAATAGTTTTTATTCATGGGGTAGGTTTAGATAGTAAAATGTGGACCCCACAGATTAATTATTTTAAAGAATACTCTACAATCACATATGATCTTCTTGGACATGGCAAAACACCTTTTAAAAAAGAAGAAATTAAAATGAAAGATTACGTGGATCAATTGCTATCTTTAACTGAATTATTAAGTGTAAATAAATTTCACTTAGTGGGATTTTCCATTGGATCTTTAATTGCATTAAATTTTGCTGCAGATTTTCAAAAAAAAATAAATTCATTGACACTAATTGCGACAACTTACAAAAGAACTGAAAAACAAAGACAGGAAGTTATTGATAGGGTAAATTTAGCAAAATTGAATAAACCAATTTCTCAACTTGCTTTGAAGAGGTGGTTTACGGATAAGTATCTTGAAAAAAACCCAAAAATTTATGAAGAATTCATGAAAATTTTAACAAAGGATGCTGAAGATCAAAAAAATTTTATAAAAGCATATGAGTTATTTGCCTACTATAAAGATAATATTGAAATAATAAAAAAAATAAACACTAAGACTCTTGTTATGACTGGATCTATTGATCCAGGATCTACTCCTGAAATGTCGAAAAAACTATCAAATGATTTAAATAATTCATCATACACTGAAATAAATAACGGCAAACATCTCTGTAGTATTGAATGCGCAGACGATGTTAGTATTAATATCAAAAAATTTATAAAAAATGTCTGATTTAAAAAAATATAAGATGTTTATAGATGGGGAGTGGACAGACTCTGAAAGTAAAAAAACATTTAAGTCACTAAATCCAGAAAATAATGAACCTTGGGTAGAAGTGCCTGAAGCTAGCGAAAAAGATGTTGATAAAGCTGTTAAAGCAGCACAAAAAGCTTTTGAAGGAGCGTGGCCAAAATTATTTCCAAGAGAAAGAGCAAAATATTTAAAAGATATAGCAGAACAACTTAGAGAGAATGCCGAACTGCTTGGAAAAATAGAAACTATTGATACTGGAAAACTATTTAAAGAAACAAAAAATCAAGCAAATTATATTGCTGAATACTATGATTACTATGCAGGTCTTGCCGATAAAGTTGAAGGAACAGTTTTACCAATCGATAAAGCTAATATGCAAGCCATAACTACTAGAGTGCCTATTGGAGTTGTGGCTGCAATAATTCCTTGGAATTCACAGATGTTATTAACAGCAGTAAAACTTGCTCCTGCGCTTGCTATGGGAAATACTATAGTAATTAAATCTTCTGAATTAGCTCCTGCAACGCTATTTGAATTTGCAAAATTGATTGAAAAAACTGGTATACCTAAAGGAGTAGTAAACATTGTTTCTGGGTTTGGAGATCCTTGTGGAAAAACATTAACCTCACATAATTTGGTAGAAAAAATTGCTTTCACAGGCGGTCCTGAGACCGCTAGACATATTATAAGAAATTCGGCTGATAATTTATCACAAGTAAGTTTGGAGTTAGGAGGCAAAAGTCCTGTTGCTGTTTTTGAAGACGCTGACCAAGAGAATGCCTTAAATGGAATTACCGCAGGAATCTTTGGTGCTAGTGGTCAAAGCTGTATAGCAGGATCAAGACTGTATATACAAAATAGTATTTATGAGAATTTTTTAGAAAAAATAGTAAATAGAGCAAATAAAATAAAGTTAGGCCCCCCTATGGAGCCCGATACACAAATGGGTCCTTTAAGCAGTTTAAAACAATTAGAAATTATTGAAAAAAATATCAAGCTTACTTTAGATCAAGGCGGAAAACTAAAATGTGGAGGTAAAAGACATAACTTGTCAAATAAAGGTTATTATTTTCCACCTACAGTAATTGAATGTGAAAATCATAATTTGCCAACTGCAGAAAATGAGTTATTTGGTCCTGTTCTTTCTGTAATGAAATTTAATGATGAAAAAGAAGTAATAGATAAAATGAATGACAACCAGTATGGTTTATCATCTGGAATTTATACCAAAGATATTAGTAGAGGTTTAAGGGTTTCAAATTCAATTAGAGCTGGAATTACTTTTGTAAATACTTACAGATTAATTTCTCCTTCTGCTCCATTTGGGGGAATGAAGGATAGTGGTTATGGAAAAGAAGCAGGTATTGAGTCTATTAAAGATTATACCAGAATAAAAACCACTTGGTTTAATACTTCCGATGAGCCTATGGATGATCCTTTTACTATGGGTTAATTAATTGAATAAAAAACATACATTGCTAATTTTACTTGTAATGTTTTTTTTGGGTAGCGCATATCCTACAGGAAAACTTGGTGTTAATGCATCAGTACCCCCGATTTTGTTTGGTGCTTTACGAATGGGCATTGTATTTCTTTGTTTATACCCTTTTTGCAAAATTATCTTACCAAATAAAAAATATATCTTGCCTTTGCTTGGTTTTTCATTCTCAATGGGTGTAGGTGTAAACTTGTTTTTATATTTATCTATAAATGCATCAAGTATAATGTCCCCTCTAGTTATAGGTGCTCAACTGTCAATTCCTATTGCAATTATTTTAAGCTCTATATTTATTGGGGAATCAATAAATTACAAAAAATGGATTTTAATTATTACATCTCTTTTAGGAATTGTACTAATTGGGTTTGATCCAAAAATTGCTGATGAAATTTTAGGATTTTTGCTGATATGCTCTATGGCTTTTTTTTATGCTTTGTCGCAAGTCTTTTCAAGATATCTGAAAGAACTAGATGTTAAATTTACAAATGCTTCTATGGGTTTTATAGCATTTATTGCTTTATTAATTGCTTCTATTATTTTTGAAGGAAATACAGTTTCTCATTTAAAAAATTTAAATCTCGAAGCTTGGTTGATGGTATTACAC